>Ga0307515_10009393_pt1 | contig 18922 bp, 20 predicted proteins | sample 17_EM_MG_FD_194513 | JGI IMG/M metagenome (GOLD analysis project Ga0307515, IMG submission 194513) | Populus trichocarpa ectomycorrhiza microbial communities from riparian zone in the Pacific Northwest, United States - 17_EM | ecosystem: Host-associated > Plants > Roots > Unclassified | place...
ATGGATGAAGATGTTGGCGACATCTTCCAGCGTGATGTAGCGGATGGTGCTTCCATCATCCGGCAGACGAACGAAGCGGTCGAGCGCCACCGGCAGGCGCAGCAGCGCCGTCATCGGCTCGCGGCCGCTCTTGCTGACGAGTTGCAGGCCGATCGAGAAACCGAGATTCGGAATGAAGGGGAACGGATGGGCTGGATCGATCGACAGCGGCGTCAGCACCGGGAAGATCGCCTGTTCGAATTCGGCGGCCAGCCACTGGCGATCGGCATCGCTCAGGGCGCCGGGGCGCACGATCAGGATGTCTTCCTTGGCGAGATATTGCTGCAGTACGGCGAGCGAGGCCTGCTGTTCCATCTGCAGATGATCGATCTCATGCAGGATCGAGTCGAGCTGTTCGGTCGGCGTCTTGCCATCGGGGCTGCGTATGGCGATGTTCTGGCGCACCTGGCCCTCGAGGCCGGCGACGCGCACCATGAAGAATTCATCGAGGTTGGCGGCCGAGATCGACAGGAAGCGGACGCGCTCGAGCAGCGGGTGTTCGGTATTCAAAGTCTCTTCCAGGACGCGGCGGTTGAACTGCAGCCAGGAGAATTCGCGGTTGATGAAGCGCTCGGGGCTGGTGAGCAGTTGTTCCAGCGGGGGGACGTCGGCGTTGGCTTCCTGGATAGGTTCATGATTTTCTGCGACTGCACTATCCATGGTCCGCTTACCCCGTTTTCAATCGCCAATGGCAATTATATCAGTTTCACGACGGAACTGTGACAGTCAATCGGCGGCTTCCGAATTTCCCAATTCATTCAATACTTCAGCGGCAAGAGACCGGGTGATTTTCGTGCCTCGGGACAGGGCCAGCCGGTCGAGCCTTTCGACGATCGTCTGGGCCGCGTTCAGCGACCGTTCCATGCGGTTGACGATATAGAGCACGAGTTTGTCATCTATATAAAGCTGCCTGTCGGCAAAGAGCTTGACGATCACCTGCGACAACAGCGCCTCATCGGGTTCGCCGATTTCGACGACGGTCGCAGCCTTCAGACGCGAGCGCAGATCGGGCAGCGAGACCGGCCATGACATCGGCCAGAGACGGCTGGTCATCAGCAGGCTGGTGCCGTTTTCGCGCACGCTGTTGATGACGTGGAAGAGTGCGTTGTCGTCGAAGCCGAGGCGATCGACGTCCTCGAACAGCACCGGGCCGGCGGCTGCCGCAACCGCGGCGTCCGAGCCAAGCTCCGGATGGATGTCGACGGCGCCGCTCAATTCCCTCCAGATCCGGGCGAGATGCGATTTTCCCGAGCCGACGGGGCCTGCGAGCACGACGACCGGCGACGGCCATGCCGGCCAGGCGTCGACGATCGAAACGGCGGCGGCCAGACGCTCCGAGATCAGCAGATCGTCGCGCCCGCTCGCGGCATCGTGCGAAAAGACCAGCGGCAGTTGCTCTCCGGCCTTGCGCTTCGGATCAGCATTCTTCACGTCACTCATTGGGAACTGATTTCGTCTTCCGGACGCGGCCACTGGGCGACCCGCCAAAATAAAGATCGCTTTGAAGGTAGCGCGAAAGCGCGAAGCGGACAAGGACACCGACGGCAGCCGCGGCCGGTACGGCGACCAGCAGGCCGACGAAGCCAAAGAGCGCGCCGAAGGCAAAAAGCGCAAACATCAGCCAGACCGGATGCAGGCCGACGCTGGAGCCGACGAGCTTCGGCTGCAGAATATTGCCTTCCAGAAACTGCCCGCTGAAGAAGACGGCGAGCACCAGGCCGATCCAGGGATAATCCGGCCAGAATTGCACGATCGCCACGCCGATGGCGAGAACGAGGCCGACCATCGAGCCGACATAGGGAATGAAACTGATCATGCCGGCGAAGAGGCCGATCAGCAGGCCGAAATTCAGCCCGACGAGGGAAAGGCCGGCGGCATAATAGATGCCGAGGATGAGGCAGAGCGAGCCCTGGCCGCGAATGAAGCCGGCAATCGCCTGGTCGATCTCCTTGGCGATCTGGCGGACATCGCTGACATAATCACGCGGAATCCATTCGTCGACCTTGGCAACCATGCGGTCCCAGTCGAGCAGGATGTAGAAGGCGACGACGGGGGTGACGACGAGCAGCGATATGACGTCGACGATCGCCTTGCCGGAATTCCAGATCTGCGCGAAGAGCCCGGTGAGGAAGCCCATGCCTTCGGAGAGAATGCCGGAAAGATTGTCCTTGATCGCGCCCATCTGGCTCTCGACCCAGTCCGGCAGCAGCGAATTCTGCGCGTGGGTGATGAATTGCTGCAATTGGCTGATATAACCAGGCAGACGCTGGGCAAAATCATTGAACTGGCTGATAAGCACCGGAATGAGGATCATCAGCGACAGCGCGAAGACAATGACGAAGGCGACGAGGATACCGATGGTCGCCATCATGCGGCTAAGGCCCAGGCGCTCCAGCCGGTCGGCCACCGGATCGAGGAAATAGGCAATCGCCATGCCGGCGATGAAAGGCAGCAGGATCGAGCTGAAGACATAAAGAAAGACGATGAAGAAGACGAGCACCGCCAGCCAGAAGAAGATCTGACGCTTGAGATTGGTCCCGCTGAGATGCTGTGGCATCGCTTTCCCCGCTGATCGCTCGCCGCTGCTAAACGCCGCATCCGATCAGAAGCGGCCATTCAGCACATAGGATGCAGGCGCAAAGATGGTCAACCCTGTCGCGCCAAATCCCGAAAAGGCTGGAGGAAGACGCGGGAAATTGGGGGCTATTGCCATGCAACGCTTGCATAAAGGCCCCTGTCATGCAATTGCGACCGGCAGATGACGCGGTACGTTTGCCGCCTGAAATAGCCATCGGAGACCAGCATGAGCCAGTCTGGGAAAAACGGCCTGACCTATAGCGACGCGGGCGTCGATATCGATGCCGGCAATCTGCTCGTCGAGAAGATCAAGCCGATCGTGCGCTCGACCCGCCGTCCCGGCGCCGACGGCGAGATCGGCGGCTTCGGCGGGCTCTTCGACCTCAAGGCCGCAGGCTTTACCGACCCGGTCCTCGTCGCCGCCAATGACGGCGTCGGCACCAAGCTCAAGATCGCGATCGATGCTGACTATCACGACACCGTCGGCATCGACCTCGTCGCCATGTGCGTCAACGATCTCGTGGTGCAGGGCGCTGAGCCGCTGTTCTTCCTCGATTATTTCGCAACCGGCAAGCTCGACCCTGACCAGGGTGCGGCCATCGTCGGCGGCATCGCCACCGGCTGCCGCGAGGCGGGCTGTGCGCTGATCGGCGGCGAGACGGCCGAGATGCCGGGTATGTATTCTTCCGGCGATTACGATCTCGCAGGCTTTGCCGTCGGTGCAGCCGAACGCGGCAAGCTCCTACCCTCCGGCGACATCGCAGAGGGCGACGTGATCCTCGGCCTTGCCTCCTCCGGCGTTCATTCCAATGGCTTCTCGCTGGTGCGCAAGATCGTGGAACTGTCCGGCCTCGACTGGAAGGCAGCAGCACCGTTTGCCGAAGGCCGGAAACTCGGCGAAGCGCTGCTCGAGCCGACCCGCATCTATGTGAAGCCGCTTCTGAAGGCGATCCGCGAAACCGGCGCCATCAAGGCGCTGGCCCACATCACCGGCGGCGGCTTCCCGGAAAATATCCCGCGCGTGCTGCCGAAGCATCTGGCAGCCGAGATCGATCTTACCGCCGTCAAGGTCCCGCCGGTGTTTTCGTGGCTCGCCAGGACGGGCGGCGTCGAAAACAAGGAAATGCTGCGCACCTTCAACTGCGGCGTCGGCATGATCGCCGTTGTCGCCGGCGAGAATGTCGCGGCCGTTTCCGCAGCACTCGAAGCCGAGGGCGAGACGGTCATCACGCTCGGACGCATGATCGTCCGCGACGAGGGCGCTGCCGGCACGGTCTACAAGGGCACGCTTGCGATATGACCACGCCGCGCAAACGCGCCGTCGTCTTCATATCAGGCAGCGGCTCCAACATGATGGCGCTGGTCGCGGCGGCAAAGGCTGCCGACTATCCGGCCGAAATCGTCGGCGTGATCTCCGACAAGGCGGATGCCGGCGGGCTTGCCAAGGCGGCGGCCGAGGACATTGCCACCTTCGCCTTCCCCCGCAAGGACTATGCCAGCAAGGACGCGCATGAGGCGGCGATCTTTTCGGCGCTTGATGAGCTTTCCCCCGATATCCTCTGCCTGGCAGGCTATATGCGGCTGCTGACGCCGACATTCATCCAGCGCTACGAAGGCCGGATGCTCAACATCCACCCTTCCCTGCTGCCGCTGTTTCCAGGCCTGCATACGCATCAGCGTGCGCTCGACGCCGGCATGCGCATTGCCGGCTGCACGGTGCATTTCGTCACCGAAGGCATGGATGAGGGACCGGTGATCGGTCAGGCGGCCGTGCCGGTTCTCGCAGGCGACACGGCCGACAGCCTTGCCGCGCGCGTGCTCACCGTCGAACACCAGATCTATCCGCAAGCGTTGCGGCTCTTTGCCGAAGGCCGTGTGACGATGGAAGGCGGCAAGGCCGTCGGCGCGGAGGCCTCGACCGCCGCCGCACCCAAGGCTCAACTCATTTCGCTGATTGGCGACCGCGCTTAGGCGGCCAAGGCCCGTAGCGGATGCAGCGTGCCGTCGCTGTAGACGAAGCGGCCGGCGCGGAACGTGGCGCGGATGCGATTGATATCGCCCGGCTCGACCACGACCATATCGGCGCGCTGGCCGACGGCGATCTCGCCGCGATCCGACAGGCCGGCGGAACGGGCCGCATTGCCGGTCGCCATGGCAACGGCCGCAGGCAGACCGCCCTCAGACATCTCCGCGAGCTTGAAGATGCCGGGCACGAAGGCGGCCGGATGGTAATCGGCGGCGATGACGCTCAGCAGACCTGCCCTTGCCGCATCGAGCGCGCTGAGATTGCCCGACATAGACTGGCCGCGCAGCGCGTTCGGCGCGCCCATCAGCGTCCAGAGGCCGCGGCGGCGCGCCTCTTCCGCCGCAGGTGCGGTGACCGGAAACTCGCTGATGGTGACGCCGAGATCATGCATCTCGGCGACCTTTTCGACGCTGTCATCGTCATGCGAGGCAAGCGACAGCTTGTGCTTCAGTGACAGCGCGACGATCTCCCTCAGCTTGGCCTCGATGTCAGGATTGCTGCGCATCGCGATGCGCTTGGCGACGATCTCCGCCGCCATCTCCTCGGAAATGGCGCGGCGCTCGGAAATGCTGAGAATGTAGCTCTGCAGGTTGTTGTACTGGCCCTGGCCGGGCGTATGGTCGGTCAGCGAGACCATGTCGATCTGATCGGCATTCAGCAGGCGTTCGAGCGCGGGAGCGGCCCCGACATTGGTGATTTCGTAACGCGCGTGGACGCGATGGTCGATCAGGAGATTTTCGCGCAGGCGGTTGATGCCCTCGATCACCGCTGAGGTCGTCTCCAGCGAGCGAACATGACCATAAACGCTTTCGGTGGCGAAGGAGACGGCGGCAAACGCCGTCGTGACACCGGCGGCGGCAAGCTTCTTATCGAGTTCGTGGATGCCGAAATCGATCGGCATCGTCGCATTCGGCCGCGGTGCGATCTCGCGCTCGATCATATCGCCGTGCAGGTCGACGAATCCAGGCATCAGCAGCCGTCCGCCGCCATCGATGGCAGCACCAGCAACCAGCTCCGCCCTGATCTCGGCGATGACGCCATCCTCAACACGCACGGAACCTTCACTCACCACCTCATCTGGGAGAACGAGGGTGAAATTGCTGAGCCACATGGGCTTTCTCCTGACCGCATCAGATGATTGATAAACCGCAGCGCATAGAGCTGCTTCGTGACAACTGCATGAAGAATTTCCAAACTTCTTACTCTTTCCGTTCTTGCTTTGCCATACTTGACCAATCTGTTGACCAAGTTTTGGCATGACATTACATTCGAGACAAATTGGACGGTGGCGATGACGATCAAAGTGAAAGTGGCAGAGGCAAAAACGCATCTCTCGGAGCTTCTGACAAAGGTGGAAGCAGGTGAGGATGTGGTGATTTCACGCGGCAACAACGCGGTCGCCCGCATGATCAAGATCGATGACCGCCGCCAGAGGCTCGACGCCATCCGTGCACTCCGCAGCGAACGGGCAGAACGCGCCGGAGCGACCGCGGCTGAAATTCAGGCCTGGCGGCGCGAAGGCCAGCGCTGATGCCGTTCGTGGTCGATGCGTCGGTCGCGGCGGCTTGGTTGCTTGCCGATGAGGAAAGCCGGACTGCCGAAGAAGCCTTATCGCTTCTCGAAACGGAAGATGCCTTGGTGCCCGATCTCTTCTGGCATGAGATACGCAACATCCTGTTGACCGCGGAACGGCGGAAACGCATCTCCAGCGAGGAGGTGCTCGCTTGTATTATGAGGCTCACCAGCCTACCGCTACGCACTGTCTCAAGCGAAGACCATCTTCCGATCTTACGACTTGCCGGAAAATATCAGCTATCGGCCTACAACGCCGCTTATCTGGCGCTTGCGATCGCAGAGAACGTATCGCTTGCGACGCTGGACGCCAGGCTGGAAAGGGCCGCGTCAGCGGAAAATCTCGCCTTCGTTCCGGATTAGGAAAGCGTTCCTCTGTTCAACTGCGCCCATTGCAAAAGCATGATCGTCTTGGCGTCGAAGATCTCGCCAGTTTCGATCATCCGGGCTGCCTCGTCGAGCGGGATTTCGAGCACCTCGATGTCTTCGTGCTCTTCGTCCAGACCGCCGCCTTCCGCCACGCGGTCGGCAGCGTCGATGAGGGCTGCGAAGAAATGGACGACTTCGGTGATCGCACCCGGTGCGGGATAGGATTTGAAGAGGAAGCGTGCGTCCCGCAGGCGATAGCCGGTCTCCTCCATCGCTTCGCGGCGGATCGCCGCCTCCGGATCTTCACCGTCGAGAAGGCCGGCCGGCACCTCGATCATCCAGCCGGGATCGCCGTTCAGATGGGCGGCGAGGCGGAACTGGCGGACGAGAACGACGAGGTCGCGCTTGGGATCATAGAGCAGAATGCAGGCAGCGGGCGTGCGGTGGTAGATCTCCCGCTTCAGCCGCTGGGCTGCGCCCTTGCGATCGATGTAGTCGAGCAGGTAGCTGCTCAGCCGTGTCCAGCGATTCGACAGCGTTTCCTCGCTGACGATCTTTACCCGTGATTTCGGCTGCATCATGCTGCATCCCTGCGAAGCCAGACCTTGTTGTCGTGCACAGCCGCGCCGCCATAGGGCGCGACGGGGTCGGCGCCGGTCAGCACGTTGATGCCCTCGCCGTCGACATGCGCCTTGTTCGGCCAGAGGCCCTCGGCGATCAGCACGCCTGATTTCACCTCGGTGGTGACGCGGGCGTGGATGCGCAGATCGCCGCGGCCGTTGCCGATGCGGACGAGATCGCCATGCGCGATGCCATTGGCTTCGGCGTCAGCAGGATTGATCATCACTTCAGGACGGCCTTCCTTCTGGCGGGAGGTCTTGGTTTCGGAGAAGCTCGAATTCAGGAAGTTGCGCGCCGGCGACGTGGCGAGGCGGAAGGGATGTTCCAGGTCGGCGAGCTCGATAACATCGACCTGATCGGGAAATACAGGAAGTTCGGCATGCGGCCCGAGCGCGCCGATGGCGGCCGGGGGCTTGTTCGGCGCCGGTTGATTGACCCAGTCGGGGCGGAAGTGGAACCTGCCATCAGGATGGGCAAAGCCGTTCAGGTAGTGCGCTTCCTCGAAAGCGGGTTGGCGATCGAACCATTTATGTTCGAGGAAATGATTGTAATCCGGCAAGCCGCTCGATTCGAGGATGCGGTCGACCATCTCGCGAGCGGTGAAACCGAAGCCCTGGCGATCGGCGACGCCGAGGCGTTTGGCCAGTTCCTCGATGACGAAGAGATTGGTGCGTACGGTCGATGGCGGCTCGACCAGCTTCGGCCCCAGCAGGATGTGGTTCTGGCCGCCGGCCCGGTAGATATCGTCATGTTCGACGAACATCGTTGCGGGGATGACGATATCGGCAATGTCAGCCGTCTCGGTCATGAACTGCTCGTGGACGGCAACGAAGAGATCGTCGCGGACGAAGCCGCGTCTGACGAGGCGCTGCTCGGGGGCGATGTTGGCAGGATTGGTGTTCTGGATCAGCATTGCTGTGACCGGGCCGCGATGGCGCAGCGCTACGGCATCACCGGTCAGCACGCGGCCGATCTGCGACTGGTCGAGCATGCGGATATCGGCATCCTTCATCGATCGGCCTGTCAGTTCCGCGCTGTTCATGCGGAAGATGTCACTGTTCGAATGGAAGGCGCCGCCGCCCTCATATTGCCAGGAGCCGAGAACGGTGGCGATCGAGGCGGCCGCATGCATGGCGACCGCGCCGTTGCGCTGGCGGGTAAAGCCGTAGCCGAGCCGGAAGAACGTCTTCTTCGTCGTGCCGACGAGCCTGGCGAAGGCTTCGATCTCGTCGACCGAAAGGCCGGTGATCGCCGCCGCCCATTGCGGCGTCTTCGTCTTCAGATGCGTCTCAAGACCCTCGGGATCATCGGCATATCGAGCCATATACTCGCGGTCGGCATAGCCATCGCGGAAGGCGATATGCATGACGGCGCAGGCGAGTGCTGCATCGGTGCCGGGCCTGACGACAAGCGCCATATCGGCCTGCTTCATCGTCGGATTATCGTAGATGTCGATAACGACGATCTTCGCGCCGCGTTCCTTGCGCGACTTGATGGCGTGCGTCATCACGTTGACCTGCGTCGAGACCGCATTGGTGCCCCAGATGACGACGCAGTCGGTGCGCGCCATTTCGCGCGGATCGGGACCGCGCAGCACGCCGGTTGCCATGGTGAAGCCGGTCCAGGCGGGGTTGGTGCAGATCGACGAAAAGAAGCCGGAATAGCGCTTGGCATGGCGCAGGCGCTCGATGGAATCGCGCTGCACCCAGCCCATGGTGCCGGCGTAGAAATAGGGCCAGACCGCTTCGCTGCCGTCTCTTGCCTCGGCCTTGACGAAGGCTTCGGCAATCTCATCCAGCGCATCGTCCCAGGAAATCTGCTGCCACTGCCCTGCGCCCTTGGCGCCGGCTCGGCGCAGCGGATGCATCAGGCGGTCGGGATGATAGAGCCGCTCGGCGTAGCGGGCGACCTTGGCGCAGATGACTCCAGCCGTATAGGAATGATCGTTGGCGCCGCGCACACGGCCGATGCGGCCATCCTCCGTGAGGTCGATCTCCAGCGCGCAGGTGGAGGGACAGTCGTGCGGACAGGCCGTGTGGCCCACCCTGACGCCCGGCTTCTCTGATTTGGCGTTGATAGGGGTCGCAATGTTCATGGCATTTGTATATTCCAAGCCTTGCACGGCCAAAAGCCACAAAAATTCCCCATGACGCGAATTCATACGGACATCAGCGAAAATGAACTACCGCCACATCTACCACGCGGGCAATTTTGCCGATGTGCTGAAACATGCCGTGCTGACACGGCTGATCCGTTACATGCAGAAGAAGGATGGCGGCTTCCGCGTGCTCGACACGCATGCCGGCACCGGGCTCTACGATCTTTCCTCCGAGGAAGCGCAGAAAACAGGCGAATGGGCGGATGGCATCGGCAAGCTGATGGCGGCGGATCTTGGGCCTCAGGTTTCCGAACTGCTGGAGCCCTATCTCTCTGCGATCCGCGAACTCAATCCGCAGAGCGGCATCCGCTTCTATCCCGGGTCGCCGAAACTGGCGCGCATGCTCTTCCGGCCGCAGGACCGCCTTTCGGCGATGGAGCTTCACCCCGAGGATTATGTCCGCCTGCACCGGCTGTTCGAAGGCGATCACCACGCCCGCATCACCGAACTCGACGGCTGGCTGGCGCTCGGCGCGCATCTGCCGCCGAAGGAGAAGCGCGGCATCGTGCTCGTCGACCCGCCCTTCGAGGAGGATGACGAATACCAGCGCCTGGCCGAAGGGTTGGAAAAGGCCTATCGCCGCTTTCCTGGCGGTACCTATTGTCTGTGGTATCCGCTGAAGAAGGGCGCGCCGGTCAAGGAATTCCATGAGACGCTGCAGGCGCTGGATATCCCGAAGATGCTCTGCGCCGAACTCATCGTTCGCAGCGACCGCGGCATTACAGGGCTGACGGGCTCCGGCCTTGTCATCGTCAACCCACCCTTCACGCTGAAGGACGAGCTGCATCAGATGCTGCCCGCCCTGAAAGATCATCTGGCGCAGGACCGTTTCGCCTCGCACCGGGCCTTCTGGCTGCGCGGCGAGAACAAGGCGATCAAGGACGATTGACCGGGCATCGGCGTTCGGGAATAGTCCGCGCCGCAGGTTTACAATCTCATCAGGTGCCTCATGAAACTTCTCTGTTCGCCGTCTTCCCCTTATTCCAACAAAGTGCGGATGGCCGCGCATTTTCTGGGCCTGGAGTTGAACATCATCCGGGTCGACACCAATGCCGGACCGGCGATCCTGGTGGACAACAATCCGCTCGGCAAGATCCCCACACTTCTGACCGATGACGGGGTCTCGGTTTTCGACAGCGTGGCGATCATGCATTATTTCGACCGGCTGACGAAGGGCGGGCTCTACCCCTCCAAGAAGGGCAAGCGCACGGATGCGGAAATCCTCGAAGCGCTCTGCGACGGCATGAGCGACTGCCTGCTTGCAATCGTCTATGAGCGGCGTTTCCGCGACGAGGAAAAGGTGCATCAGCCCTGGATCGACCGGCAATGGAAGAAGGCGACGAGCGGGCTCGCTCATCTCAGCGCCAACCCGCCGAAGCTCGGCAAGAAGCTCCATGGCGGGCATTTCGCGCTGGCCGCGACGCTCGATTATCTCGACCTGCGCTTCAAGGGTGAGTGGGAAGCCGATCATGCATCGCTGATCGACTGGCTGCGGCAGTTCGAAAAGAAATTCCCCGCCTATCGCGAGCTTAAGTCCCAGGGCTGAAGGCGCGTAAAGAGGATGGACAGCAAAAAGCCGGGCGACGTGCCCGGCTTTTTCATGTTCGGATGGCTCTGCCCGGCTTAGAACTTGACGCCAATACCGAGCTTGACGCTGTTTTCGTCGTAGCCGCGCGAGAAGCTGCCGGAGTCGAGATTGTAATCCTTGCTCTGGTAGTCGGTGTAGCGATATTCCAGGCGCGTCGTGATGTTGTTGGTCACGAAGGCTTCGACACCGGCGCCGACCGTGTAACCGTAGTTCGTCTTGCTTTCAGACGAGGTATCGTCGGAAACCTTGACGTCGCCGATGGCAAGACCGGCCGTGCCGTAGAGCAGGAAGGGGTTCATGTCGTAGCCGACGCGGCCGCGGACGGAGCCGTTCCAACCGTACTTGTTCTTGACGCCATCTTCGGAAACGTCGTCGCCGGCATAGCCGAGATCGGATTCAACGCCATAGACGATCTGGCCCTGCTGCCAGTTGTAGCCGGTGAAGACCTGGCCGCCGAAACCGTAGGTGTGGCGATCGGAACCGAAGTCACCCATGTTATAGGTACCGGCACCGCCGAGGTAGAAACCTTCCCAGTTACCAGCCGGCTTGACCGGGGCATCCTGAGCGACCGGAGCTTCCGGAACCTGGTCGACGGCATCGGCCGCCTGAGCTGCCGAGACGCCCGCAATTGCAAAAGCGGAGGCCATGAGGCCAGCAATGAGTACACGCATACTTAATCTCCTTTCAGTCCCGCGCCGCTCGTCATTGTCTATCAACGAAGCATTGGCGGGATATTGCCAGATGTCCCTTCCGGATCGAGACTGAAATTGGAACTCAAATGCGGATTTGAAAGAGCCAAATTGTGATATCATTGTGGCTGCCGCATGGCTGAAATTCGATGTTGCTTGATCGCAACATACTATTTATTAACCATACTAAAGAGTTAAACCGTAAATACTTATTTTAACAAATCGCATTCTTAAATAATACATAGAATATCCCCACCCCTAACGCAACCACAACGGCCTATTTATATAATCTTCGCCGGCCCCTATATAGTTTGCGGATAGACTCGCGGGATCAGAAAGCAAGATTTTGAACCACAAAAGACTTCGCTCGGCCCTTATAACAGGGGCCGCTAAAAGAATAGGCCGGGCAATCGCCGAAGACCTTGCTGCAAATGGCTTTTCCGTTGCAATCCACGCGAACGGCTCTCTTGCCGAAGCCGAAGCGCTGGCGGCCGAGCTGCGCGAGAAGGGAAACCGGGCAACGGCCCTGCAAGCCGACCTTACGGATATCGGCGCGACAAGTACTCTCGTCGCGAAAGCATCGGAGGCGCTTGGTCCGCTCGATCTCCTGGTCAACAACGCATCGGTCTTTCGCCAGGATTCGGCCCGCGGTTTCGATGCCGAGGCATGGGCGCAGCATTTCGATATTCATGTGCGGGCGCCCTCGATTCTTGCCGCAGCATTTGCCGAACAGCTGCCCGACGATGCAAACGGACTGATCGTCAACATCATCGACCAGCGCGTTTTGGCGCTCAATCCGGGCTTCTATTCCTACACGCTTTCGAAGGCCGCACTCTGGACGGCGACGCAGACGATGGCGCAGACCTTTGCGCCGAAGCTGCGCGTCAACGCCATCGGCCCGGGACCGACGGTGCGCAGCGCGCGGCAATCGGAAGAGGACTTCCAGGCTCAGATCGACGGGCTTATCATGAAGGCGGGGCCGGGATTCGGCGAGTTCGGACAGACGATCCGCTTTCTCTTCGACACGCCCTCGATCACCGGCCAGATGATTGCCCTCGACGGCGGCCAGCACCTTGCCTGGCAGACGCCCGATGTGGCGGAGATTACGGAATGAACGGACGAAAGCTGCCGGATGGCGGCGTTCTCTACGACGATACGGACGAGAGCGAAGACGATATCGAGGTGGAAGGCGACGTTTCCGTTGCCGCCCCGCTTGCGGCTGCGGTCGACTGGAATGCCGGCAGCCTCAACGAAACCGGGCTTATCGGCGCGGAACTGATCGGCGAATTCGTCAAGCGGCTGCCGAACAGCCCCGGCGTCTACCGCATGTTCAATGCCGATGGCGACGTGCTCTATGTCGGCAAGGCGCGCAGCCTGAAGAAGCGCGTCAACAACTACGCCGTCGGCCGCGTGCATTCCAACCGCATCGCCCAGATGGTCCGTCAGACGGCGAACATGGAGTTCGTGACGACGCGCACGGAAACCGAAGCGCTGCTGCTCGAAGCTAACCTGATCAAGCGCTTGCGGCCGCGCTTTAACGTGTTGCTGCGCGACGACAAGTCCTTTCCCTATATCCTCATAACAGGCAATCACCGGGCACCTGCCATTTTCAAGCATCGCGGCGCAAGAGCGAGGAAAGGCGATTATTTCGGGCCTTTCGCTTCGGCTGGCGCGGTCGGGCGGACGATCAATTCGCTGCAGCGCGCCTTTCTGATCCGCACCTGCACCGACAGCGTCTTCGAAACGCGGACGCGGCCTTGCCTGCTCTACCAGATCAAGCGCTGTTCCGGGCCTTGCACCCGCGAGGTCAGCGACGAGGGTTACGGCGAACTGGTGCAGGAAGCGAAGGACTTCCTGTCCGGCAAGAGCCAGAAGGTGAAGTCGCATATGGCCGAAGCCATGAACCAGGCGGCCGAGGACCTCGATTTCGAGCGCGCCGCGATCTATCGCGACCGCCTGGCGGCACTTTCGCATGTACAGAGCCATCAGGGCATCAATCCCGCCGGCGTCGAAGAGGCTGACGTTTTCGCCATCCATCATGAGGGCGGCATCTCCTGCATCCAGGTGTTCTTCTTCCGCACCGGCCAGAACTGGGGCAACCGCGCCTATTTCCCGAAGGCCGATCCGCAACTGTCGGGCGCCGAGGTGCTGAATTCCTTCCTCGCACAATTCTACGACGACAAGCCGGTGCCGAAGCAGATCATGCTGTCGGAAACGGTCGAGGAGCTGGAGCTGCTCGCCGCCGCACTCAGCGAAAAAGCCGGCCACAAGGTTTCCATTCTCGTGCCGCAGCGCGGCGAGAAACGCGATCTCGTCGACCACGTCGTCGGTAATGCGCGGGAAGCTCATGGGCGAAAGCTTGCCGAGACGGCATCGCAGTCGCGGCTGCTCGAAGGTTTCAAGGAAACGTTCGGGCTTTCCTACGCGCCGCAGCGCATCGAGATCTACGACAACTCGCATATCATGGGCACGAATGCCGTTGGCGGTATGGTGGTCGCGGGGCCGGAAGGCTTCGTGAAGAACCAGTACCGCAAGTTCAACATCAAATCGACCGACATCACCCCCGGCGACGACTTTGGCATGATGAAGGAAGTGATGACGCGGCGTTTCTCGCGGCTGATCAAGGAGGAAGGCATTCCTGACCGGACGGTGCAGGCGGCCGCTCCTGACGCCGCCGACATGCCCTTCCCAACCTGGCCCGATGTGATCCTGATCGACGGCGGCCAGGGACAGATGACGGCGGTGCGCGCCATCCTTACCGAACTCGGCATCACCGACAGCGTAACGGCGATCGGCATCGCCAAGGGCGTCGACCGCGAGGCCGGGCGCGAGCGTTTCTTCCCGCCGGGACGCGAGAGCTTCACGCTGCCGCCGCGCGATCCCGTGCTCTACTTCATCCAGCGCATGCGCGACGAGGCGCATCGTTTCGCGATCGGCTCGCACCGGGCGCGGCGCAAGAAGGAAATGGTGAAGAATCCGCTCGATGAGATCGGCGGCATCGGCCCGTCGCGCAAACGCGCGCTGCTCCAGCATTTCGGCACGGCGAAGGCGGTTTCTCGCGCCGCCCTTTCCGACCTGATGGCGGTCGAAGGCATATCGGAAGCGGTCGCCAAACAGGTCTATAACCATTTCCACGACGACGCCGCGAAATAACCGGCGTCCGTCGCAAATTCCACGCAAAGGCGGTGAAAAGACAGAAAGAATGTTGACGGTCCGAGGCCAAAGCCGTCATCTACCGCATCGGCCCGAAAATCGGAATCGCTTTTCGGAAAGCACGATGCGGAGATTCTAAAGCGTTACAGCGTCCTTTGCGCGTCCGAAAAGACGCGCGGCGCTGTAGCGGCGCATCAATTCAGAGAAACGATCCCATGGCATCGCGTGCGTACAGCATTCCCAATCTCCTGACCTACGGCCGCATCCTTGCCGTGCCGCTGATCGTTCTCTGCTTCTTCATCGAGGGCAAGCTGGCGATCAGCAACACGGCGCGCTGGGTGGCGCTGTGGATCTTTGTCATCGCTTCGATCACCGATTTCCTCGACGGCTATCTCGCCCGCATCTGGAACCAGACGTCGAATATCGGCCGCATGCTCGACCCGATCGCCGACAAGCTGCTGGTCGCCTCGATCCTTCTTTTGGTCGCGGCCGACCAGACGATTGCCGGTTGGTCGATCTGGGCGGCGATCACCATTCTCTGCCGCGAAATCCTGGTGTCGGGCCTGCGCGAATATCTGGCGGCGCTGAAGGTCAGCGTGCCGGTGACGCGGATCGCCAAATGGAAGACGACGCTGCAGCTCGTCGCCATCGCCTTCCTGCTCGCCGGCCCGGCCGGCGACGAGATTTTCCCCTATACGACGCAGACCGGCATCGCGCTGCTGTGGATCGCCGCGCTGCTGACGATCTATACCGGCTACGACTATTTCCGCGCCGGCGTGAAACACATCGTGGATGACGAGGAATGACGCGGCTTGTCTATTTCGCATGGGTGCGCGAGCGCATCGGCAAGGGCGAAGAGGAAATCGACCTCCCATCTTCCGTCGTCACCGTCGCCGATCTTCTGAATCATTTGAAGACGCTGGGCGAAGAATATGAGACGGCGCTTCAATATCCCGACGTGATCCGCGTGGCGCTCGACATGGAACATGTCGAGCATGACGAGCCGATATCAGGGGCGAAAGAGATCGGAATATTTCCGCCGATGACGGGTGGGTGACCGGGATGAAGTCGGTTGCGGCATACTCCTCTCTCTTCTCCCCAGCGGGTAGAAGGTGGCCCGAAGGGTCGGATGAGGGGGTTGCTGCGGCAGGTGCTGCCCTTCGTTTGCGCTCTGTGCGTTCGCGGCTTTCGCCACTCACCCCCCTCATCTGTCCTTCGGACATCAACCGGGGTCGAGCCGCGGGTCTCGACCCGTCCTTCGGACCCCCGCTGGGGAGAAGAGGGAGGTTGCATTGACCGTCACCCCCACCATCCGCGTCCAGCGCGAGGATTTCGACCTGCAAGCGGAGGTCGATCGCCTCTCCAAGGAGACGCCCGGCATCGGCGCCGTCGTCACTTTTTCCGGCCTCTGCCGCGATGAAGGCGGCACGCTTGCGGCGCTCGAACTCGAGCATTATCCCGGCATGGCGGAAGCGGAGATGCAGCGCATCGGTGATCTTGCCATCGCGCGCTTCGGGCTGCTCGGTCTTACCGCCATCCACCGCTACGGGACGATCGCAGCCGGCGAGAATATCGTGCTCGTCATCGCCGCCGCATCGCACCGGCAGGCGGCGTTCGATGGCGCCAGTTTCGTCATGGACTTCCTGAAGACCGCAGCCCCCTTCTGGAAGAAGGAGCACGGGGCGAATGGCGCGGCCGGCGACTGGGTCGCGGCGAAAGACGCCGACGACGCGGCGCGCGACAAGTGGAAATAACTAGAGCACCACACGCTCCCTGCGGCTCATGACCAGCAGCAGGACGAGCAGCGAGAAGACCACCAGATCCCGCCAGACGAAGGGACCATAGGCGCCCCACATGGTTTCGACGACGGCGAGCCCGGCCGCCCCGATGGCCGAGCGCAGCGGATCGGAGTAGCCGCCGACGGCCGCGATCAGCAGCACCTTCAGCCCGAACATCAGACCAGAACCGAAATCCATCGAGCCGTAGTAGAAAGTGGCGAGGATGCCGCAGATGGTGGCGACGAGGGCCGCCGTCGCATAGGCAACCAGGAAGACGCGGTTGGCGCTGGTGCCGCAGAGCTCGGCAGCCAGCGGATCGTCGGTGACGGCGCGCCAGACGCGGCCCCAGGCGGTGCGCCTGAGGATCAGCGTACCCACCGCCACCATGACGCACATCAGCGCAGTGTCGATCAGCTGGATGTGGGTGAGCGTTACCTTGAAGAGGCCGTCGCTCCAGAAGACGACGGTGCCGTTCAGGAACGGCGGCAGCCAGATCACCCTCGTGTCGGCGGCAAGCCGGGCGGTTTCCATCAGCACGATCATGATGCCGAGGGCCGCGACAATGACCGTATTCGGCGATTTGCTGACGAGCGGCAGCATGATCGAGCGGCCGATCCATAGGCCCGCCCCCAGCGAATAGACGACCGCCGCGCAGGCGCCGATGGCAAGGGCCGCCGGCAGCACCAGCCAGAACCTGACATAGGCGAATTCGGTGAAGAGCAGCAGGATCTGGCCTGAGAAGGCGAAGATCGCCCCATAGGTGATGTCGGCCCGCTTCGTCACGCCGAAGGCGATCGCATAACCGAAGGCGAGCGCGGCATAGAGGGCAGCCAGCGGAACCGCATTCGCCAGCTGCTGCAGAAGATAGGCCATTCCAGACTCTCCGGATCATCAAAATTATAACTGGTAAAATGTATTTAGCCAGTTATAATTTCAGCATGAGCTTTTCCTGGACCCCTCACCGTTTTTCCGGCGGCGCACTGGCGCTCGATGTCGCCAACAGCGTTGTCCTGCGTCATGACATAGCGCGGCGGATCGACCGTTTCGCGGTCAGGGAGCAGATGCGGAGTTTTCCGCGTGCCGCCGCCGAATTCTGCGCCGAACGCGCCCTCTTCGGCGACATCGCGCCGGCGTCGGCAGAGGACGAGGCGGATTTCATCGCGCTGCGGGAAGCGATCGACCTCTATTTTCGTGCGCGTATAGTGAATGGCGGCAACGACCAGTTGCTGGCCAGGCTGCTGGAAGCGCTGACGAAGACGTTGCGCCAGGCAAGCTCCGGCAGCGTGGCCACGGCGACCGCTCATTCGGTGCTGCGACTGATCGCCATGCCGGATCCGGAGCGCATGAAGATCTGCGGCAATTGCGGCTGGCTGTTCATCGACCGCAGCAAGAACAGAAGCCGGGCCTGGTGCGACATGGCGGTCTGCGGCAACCGCGCCAAGGCAAACCGTCATTACCGCCGCAAGAAGGAGGAGACGCCATGAGGAACCATCTGATCGCAACGGCGACAGCAGCCGCCCTGCTGCTTTCCGCCTGCCAGCGCGAGGCCGAGAACCTGGTCCAGGTCACCGGCCATCTCTTCGTCTTCAACTATCGGGTGGCGAGCGCCACCTATATGCTGACGCTGAAGAAGACAGGCCCCATCCCTGACGGATCGGTCATCATCGCCGAATTCGAAAATCCGCAAGGCGGCGATCCGCTGGTGCTGAACCAGAAAATCTACCCGACCGGCGACAAGATCGCGCTTCAAAGCGAAAACCTGCACTGCGTGCGCAAAGACCGACCCTATTCCGTGAATGTCCGGCTGGTCGACAAGGACGGCAAGGTGCTGCAGGAATTGAAGACGCAGTTCCGGTCCGACCTCGACCAGACCGTGCTGCCGAGCAAGCCGCTGGTGCTTGGCGCCGGCTATGAAAAGAATCCGGAGGTCTTCAAACCCGACGGCACTGTCGATTTTTCGAACACCGACAAATGCCCTGCATAGAGGAAATACCTGCATAGAAAAAGCCGGAGCGAGGCCCCGGCTTTCGAGAGTCAATTCAAGGTGTTCGGCACGAATGCCGACGTAAGGCCTCAGCCGACGACTTCGGTGTCGGAGAACCAGTACTTGATTTCCTGGGCAGCCGTCTCAGGAGCGTCCGAGCCGTGAACGGAATTTTCGCCGATCGACAGGGCGTGAACCTTGCGGATCGTGCCTTCGTCAGCGTTTGCCGGGTTGGTCGCGCCCATGATCTCGCGGTTCTTGAGGATCGCGCCTTCGCCTTCCAGCACCTGGACGACGGTCGGGCCGGAGGTCATGCCTTCGACGAGTTCGCCGAAGAAGGGACGGTCCTTGTGAACGGCGTAGAAGCC
>Ga0307515_10009394_pt1 | contig 18921 bp, 8 predicted proteins | sample 17_EM_MG_FD_194513 | JGI IMG/M metagenome (GOLD analysis project Ga0307515, IMG submission 194513) | Populus trichocarpa ectomycorrhiza microbial communities from riparian zone in the Pacific Northwest, United States - 17_EM | ecosystem: Host-associated > Plants > Roots > Unclassified | place...
TCAAACTAAAGCATATATGAATCCTAACTTGTTATGTAACACTAACTAATTATGCATGTCGAGGATTCTTATTCTATATAGGCTTGGATTCTCCAGTGGATCAGACAAATCTTGTTTAATGGTCGAGCAATTCATCATAATTGATTGTCCTATCTTCCTTGTCTTTAGTTGATCACGAACTTCTTGCATCAATCATGCTATTCACAGTTGATATCAATTTATATTTTCTAATGCTATGGTGAACAAATTTTATTCGTGGATTTTGTTTTTTGAAAAAACACTTGATATATAGTACGAATAAAAAACAATTAAACACATAAATAAATTGGCAAGTAGGGCTCTAAATTTTAGGGGAAATGGTCAGCTTCACATTCAACTTATTGCCATTTTAACGCATCGTAAGACATTGAACACCTGAGATATTATCAATAATTTGTCATCTCTTTGGGTTTTATTAAGGATAATATATATATATTAGGTATACTTGTAGTATACACAACACGCATCACTTAATAATGCAACTTGATTAAAAAAAAAATCATCGGAAAACATATTTTTAAGATAGGAGGATAAGAATATATATATGATATGATAGTTTGCTGCAAAAGGAACATTAATTATAAACAAGCCGAGAGATTAATGTCACTGGTTTTGTGCACCATGAAGAAGTCCAGAACCTCTGGAAGGAACTGCACGCAGCAAGTGCTAACCCAACGCTAGATTAATGTCATGAACATCTAGATTGGGTCGGGATCTTTTCTTACGCCCTCGTGTCTCGTGTCTGAGGGACCTTGTATTTTTAATTTTTTTTAGATTAATTTGGGTGTTCAGATCAATTTATGTGTATCTCGATTAATCCTACGGGTCCTCAAGTTAACGATTATATAAGCCTCCAGTAGCCCTTAGATTTGTGAGACTCGAACCCATGACCTTTAAAAAGTAAATTCAAGGCTTGACTAATTGAGTTATACCTCTAAAATTAATTTGACATGTTGTGGATTAGAAAGCTGATTAATTGATCAATGTATACAAAATCTTGTTTTCCGTTACGTGAATGTATGTTTTCTATATTTTATTGAAATTTAGGTAAAAAAAATAAAATTTACTGTGAAAAAAAGTAAAGAAAAAAACATTAATACCCCATCCAAGAGGTTTATTTTTTGAACCACGCACAAATATAATTTTATTATAGCGTAAAACAACACACAACACGCTATTTAGTTTTTTTAGGTAATCTGAGAAGTGAGGTTTAAAATATTAAATATTTTAAATTATAAAGTCAATGCATAGGATGTCTGCTGCTGGTAGCGTAAAAACAATTTTCCTACAACATTTTAATTTTTCTTCACTCAAATAAAAATAAAAATAAAAATAAAGATGACATTAGATTGAATTGACTCGACGGGACCCAATTTTGATTTTTCTAATCTTCATGTCATCTAAAATTTTGAAAGAGGTTATAGTCCCAATTAAAATGGGTCCCACTCATTTTATAATACATTTTTCTTTTAATTCGATCATAAAAAAATTGTCAAATCATCAATTAAAATTAAATATTTTATTGAATGAATAGCACTTCACGTTGAATAGATATATTAAATTTTTTTAAAAATAACATAATTAGTAGACTCCTTATTTTTTTATTAGAGAATAAAAGAAGCAAAATTATATTTTCTAAAGAGAATAGAAATAGAAAAATGAAAAGAAAACAATTCTAGTAATTTCATTGTAGTGCCCGAATTGGAAACTAAGTGAAGTTGTGTAATGTTTTTTTAATTAGAAATATATTAAAATAATATATATTTTAATTTTTAATATTATTATATAAAATAATTAAAAAATATTTTTCAAATATTAGTTTAATATTTTCTCCAGTAAAAAACAATTTTAAAAGTAAATAAAATGTCAAACCTTACATGCAGTGTAGTAAACAAACTAGCCATTTAACTCGCGTTTCGCCGAGAGTTATAATTTTGTTTTCAAAAAATTACTGGATATGCATTTTATTTCAATGTGTTTTTTTTATATAAAAAAATTCAAAGTGTAAATTAAAAAACCTATACAAGCAAGATCAAGATATTTCATAACATAAAATGAGACTTGCATCCAATTGTATTTACCAAACTTATTTATTTAAATAAATAAAAGATAAATCTACATCCTAAAAAACTAATGACTTAAACAATAAATATAAAATGAAATTGACTAAATAATTACACGCCTTAGAAATATTACGCAAGGCTGAATACATGATATGTAAAAACAAATATTTAAAAGCAATATAATTTAAAAACAAATATAATTTATTTTAAAAAGTAAACTTCATTTGTATAAAACACAAATTAGAATAATATCTTGAAAAATAAAATAGAAACAAAACAACAACAAAAAAAAACTTATATTAAAAAAAAACATGCAAAAATCGTGATCTAAGTCATGGAACCGGGATAAACTCATAGAAAAAACTTGAAGATAATTACAAAATCAATATTAAAAAAAAATACAGAACAATAAGATCGTACGAAGTCGAATTCCCAATAAATCAAATGTTGAAAGATGAAATCAAGAAAAACAATTACACTAAAGAATCGAAAAAAATAAGGGTTAGAAAAACATTAATTAGAGGGATAAAAATATTTAATTGGAGGGTTTAATTGAATTGAAAAATAGCTTTAATATAAGAAAATTTGATTTAAGGATGAAATTGATTGAAAAAAATTCAACTAAAGTGCCTAGGACAAAATTAGAAATTTTAAAAAATAAGAATCAAAATAAAAAACCAAACATATAAGAAAATCACAATTGAAGGACTAAATTGAAAAAATAAAAACTTCTATAAATGGAAAAGAAATGAAAAAAGAAATTAATTGAATGAGGACTGAAATTGAAAAGTAAGAAACAAAGAGGACAGTGATATACATTACTTGAAAGGAAGAAAACAAAAATCAAACGACCACCAATGATAATCCGATTACTGTAAGTTGTCGCATGCCACTCTAAATGAAAAAGGACACGACAACACATTTATGAAGACAACGAAAGGCCAGTTACGTCCATCAAGTGACATCACACACACCGCATGAATGACGCTAACGCCACCCACGTGCTGAGGCGTGCTGAACACACTCCGACAACTTTAAGTATTAAAAAATTCAAAAAAATATGAAAAATACAAAATGCCCCCACGACCCCAATAATTACACAAAATACCCATATAAGAGTACAGAAAATACCTCCAAATACTAAGCTTATGTTTTATCTCTTCTAAGATCAAAGAAGTAATTACACTTTACATTAAAATTTAAAAACTCCAAAACACCTTTATTCAATATCACAATAAGGTTTTGACTAGAAAAAAAATTTATATTTTTACTATTAAGAAGTTTATACAAAGTCAAGGATACCCTTTATCAACCGTTCTATATTTTATTAACTTTGAAAATAAAAAAATATTTTTAATGTATAAAAAAAAAACATTAACACTCCCACGAGAGATACTTAAGTTTTTGGACCAAAAAATACAAATGTAATTTTATTATAGCCCAAAATACAAGGAGTAAAACACGCACACCAATTATTATTTTAGGTAACACTTAACATGGTTGGAGGAGACATTACCAAGAAAGGACAGAAACAAAAGAAAAAAATGATTTGATTTAATTATACGAGCGAGTCATATAATTAATTATTTCTCCACAAACAGTGCACTAAACCACACCACAGGAAGGTAGTCATTTATTTAATTTGTCGTTTGATAACCACTTATTCAAATTTAAATAATAATAATAATAAAAAATAGAGTCAATACATCACCAGCATTGAAAGCAAAAGAGCAACAGAAAGAAAGAAGGAAACCGAACCACCGCAATCACAACACCATTCCATTGGCTAGCTTTGGTGGTTGAGAAAAAGAAAGGAAGCGAGAGAGAGAGAGAGAGAGACTTCACCTCTGTCTCTCTAAATTATATCATATTTTACTATTTCTTGAAGCAAAGTCTTTGCTTACAAAATACAGATCTCTCTTTCTGTTGCTGTTATGTTCTGCTTATAATTTCTTGTAAGTGGTGCTAATTCTTATCATGCCTTTAGATCTTCCTTTCTCTTTCTAACCTACAACTACCGCCCTCTCTCTGGTACTTCTCTCTCTCTCTCTCTCTGCTAGTTTTTGAATTGAATAATTCTTGATGATCCTGTTTAATTGATCCTGTTGTTTGCCGATTTAGGATCGATCGGAAATGGTGGTATCCGGCCCTATCACGCCTGGACAGGTTCCATTTTCTTAAGCATTTTCTCTTCTTTTTATTTTCTTATATTATGAATTTTATGTATTACAGACGCAATTTCATTGATTTATTATTCAACTTGTGTGTAACGGAGAGAGGCTTTGCTCGGTTGTTGTTATGAAATGTACCAGGTTTCGTTTTTGCTTGGATTTATCCCAGTTTTTGTTGCATGGATATATTCAGAGTTCCTAGAGTATAAGAAAACTTCATCCCCTCAAAAAGTGTGAGTTTCCTCTTACTTCAAATCACATTTTAATTTCTTGTCTATTCTGCGCTGCCAATGGTGAACTTTAGATTTGGCTTTATATATCTATGAACTGACACTGATCTTGGGGGAAATGCTAATGAACAGAAGTCTATCTTTGTTAAGGCAAGATTACGGAGATTCCAAATGCTTGCTTGGTCCGTCTTTATATTGAAGAGAGTTTTAAATTACATAAGCCCTCCTGTTTGTAGCCTATGCAAGATACTTGTTTCGTGTGGATTAGCTGGTTAGATAAATAATTAGCTAGTTAAGATTGGAGTGATGGCCCTTATTTTATGATAGTGTGTGTAACTGATGATTAACTGGAGTAGACCGTTTAGTGTCAATTTAGTTGCCATTATTTGAAGTTTGCTGATGCTGTATAACCCATGTTACTTTCATGCGTTCAAAAGAATCTAAGCTAGTAATGTGTAATTAGATGTTGATTGAATAACTTTTCTTCTACTTGTGGCACAGATGTGCTGATATCTTATTTACAGATTAATTACATTGGAAAATATATGTTCCAAAACTTTCTGATGCTGACCATGTGACTTATCTGGGTTACAGTCATTCAGATAATAATCTGCTTGACTTGGAGAAGGAGACAATCAAGGAAGATGATCGGGCTGTTTTGCTGGAGGGAGGCCTCCCTAGATCAGCATCTGCCAAATTTCATAGTTCTGCCATCAAAATGAACTTAATTAGGTTGCTTGCCACATTATATGCAGTATTGTCATGGAGTTTCTTATGTACGAATCTCTTAAAAGTTTTTTTCTTAACTTCTGTACCTAATTGTCTTCCAGGTTTATGACTTTGGATGACTCTTTCTTGCTAGAAAACCGAGCAACTTTGAGAGCAATGTAAGTCATAAACTCTTTAGATAATGAATACATGCTTCTGTTGGTTTTCCTTGCTTTCTCTAGTTTTACCGCACAAATTCTTGTAGGTCTGAGTTTGGGGCAGTCTTGTTGTACTTCTATATCTGTGATCGCACAAATATACTGGGAGAATCTACCAAGGTGCTTATTTCATGTCCATTGGTCATGTGTTTACCATGATTTCATCCCTGACAGCTTTGCTTGCAATGAAATAATCTGCTCAAGTATATTAATGCTAATCCCTTCTTATTTTACTTCTGGGTTTGATGTTCTCTGGACAGAGCTACAATCGTGACCTTTTTGTTTTCCTATATATTCTTCTCATCATAGTCTCATCAATGACTTCATTGAGGAAACATACTGACAAGTCAGCTTTCACTGGAAAATCCATGCTTTACCTTAACCGGCATCAGACTGAGGAGTGGAAAGGATGGATGCAGGTAATATCTTCTTGATTAAGCTTTTTACTTGTACAGAAATTTTATGAATGCAAAATTCATAAAAGTTCTAAAACTTGTATTGAGCTATGCTTGGTTGACCGCAGAGAACAAAATGTACACCTGCACCTTTCCTCTGTTGTACTTATAGATTGGAATTCATTTTTGTAACACCAAATTTGCCAATGATTATCGTGGCATATTTTTTTAGTCATGCTATGTATTTTCATATGGCCACAGGTAGTGTGATTATTCTCACTTATTTATTAATGTTATTCTGATATCAGACAGACTAGATGAAAATCTGTCTCTAATATTTGATCTTTTATTCTTCTAGTTAGTGTATCCCAATTCTGATAAAAAAATTCCCCAAGAAATCAAAAAATTATGTGTGGAATGCAATATGATTTTGCTTTCAATCATTCAAAGAAATCAGATTGCTATTCATTAAAATCCTTAGTCATATGTGGCAATCTGATGTATTAGTTGGATATTAGAGATTGTTTACACCGCTAGCTCTGTATATATAATAATTTGCTGCATTTGTTGTGTATAATAAATAGCTCTGCAAAGTCTAAGGCCACATTAACTCTTTTTTTTTTTTTTCCCCTTCTGAAACAGGTCCTATTCTTGATGTACCATTATTTTGCCGCAGCAGAGATATACAATGCAATACGTATCTTTATTGCTGCATATGTTTGGATGACTGGATTTGGCAACTTTTCTTATTATTACATTAGAAAGGATTTTAGCGTAGCTCGCTTTTCTCAGGTCATATCACTGATTCTCTACACCTTATATTATTTCATAATAGCATGTTATATGCCATGTTTTCTTTCTTTCTTTTCTTTTGGTATACATTTCTTATAAAAATGATTTTAAATGCATGTTACTTGGTGCAGATGATGTGGCGGCTCAATTTCTTTGTGGCATTTTGCTGTATTATCCTTAACAATGACTACATGCTGTATTATATTTGCCCAATGCACACTCTATTCACTTTAATGGTCTATGGAGCGCTTGGTATTTTTAACAAGTATAATGAGAATAGCTCAGTGATGGCTGTGAAGATTCTTTCATGCTTTCTTGTGGTTATCTTGATTTGGGAAATCCCTGGAGTTTTTGACTTTCTCTGGAGTCCATTAACTTTCCTATTAGGTCAGTATCTTACGTATTTATCTTGTTTTGATTCATAATCATTTGCTTAGTGACCTTCAACTCTGTGTGTACTTTAATGAGATGAGACTCGGAGTTAAAAATGTCGCAGATTTTTTCATTTTTTTTCTCTTTAAACCGAAGATCAGTTATCTTCTGTTTGTTGTTTTTCTATTGTAATAATTTTAATGGCCTTAATTAGTCTCCATTGTTGTTCTGCATGTATATCTCTCTTGTTATTTAATTTTTATGCTTTATTTTTTTGTTGTCAAGAAAGAAATTTTTTCTTCTAGAATTATCCATAATGGAAATTTGGTTAATTTAGCTTGATTAAGTGTCAAGATTCAAGTTCAGTTGGAATATCGTGATTGCTTTCCTGCTTCAGCATGTGCTTAATAGTTATATCTTTATGGCAGGCTATTCTGATCCTGCAAAGCCAGACCTTCCTAGGCTGCATGAGTGGCACTTCAGATCTGGACTTGATCGCTATATATGGATCATTGGGATGATATATGCATATTTTCACCCCAATGTAATTACTTGAACTGTGGTCACATTAAGTATTTCTTCTTGCTACCCCAACAACTAAAATTTCAAAATGTCTTGAGATTTCAGATTGAGAAGTGGATGGAGAAATTGGAGGAATCTGAAACCAAGAAAAAACTGTCAATGAAAACAGGCATAGTAGCTGTTTCAGTATCTGTGAGTTGCATGACTCTGTCTACACATTATTACCATTAGATTTTTTATAATCTATTTTTCATCCTTTGGTGATGGTTTGATCTCTTTCTTTTTCCTTCTAAGGTTGGTTATTTGTGGTATGAATATATATACAAGCTGGACAAAGTTTCTTACAACAAGTACCACCCCTACACATCATGGATACCCATAACGTATGTATCAAGGATACATGTATATATTTGTGTTTGTGTGCTCTTTCCTTTTTCCCTTTTTAAGAAACTTATTACAGATGAAGGACACTTAGGGACCTCTATGAATGGTGTGCAGAATATGTGTCCTTAATATTGTCTAATGTACTCTTCCAGCATCTTATTATAATATCTACATTGTGCGATCCAGTGTTTACATTTGCTTGCGGAATTGCACTCAGCAGCTCCGGAGTTTCTCTTCGACTCTCTTTGCGTATGTTATCTTCCCTGTATATATGTTTTTATTGGCAGTGACTTCTCATGGTTTGCCTTTTTTGTTTGAATAACCATGCTAAGTTTGCGCTAACCCTAATTTGTTTGCTTTAAATCCACAGTTGGCTTGGCAAGATAACTTTGGAGACCTATATTTCACAGTTCCACATCTGGCTGAGGTTTGAGGATTAACTATTTGGTTTCTTTCATTTTTACTTTTCTATTTCAATGTTTTTCTCCATTTTCATTCTTACCAGCCTGGATAATTTACTGAATTTGAATCATAGATAGATATCCTTAAAGTAGTTTTTATGGGCACCCTCACAAAGCTCAAGACATCACTAAACCAGCAATTGCGCTGTGAAATGCAACAAAGAAATCCAACCATGATATCATTATAGGACTTCACATTGATCCATTTTGGTCGTTACCTTTTTTATAAAGCAATTCTAACAAGGTTGTATGTTTAAACATTGCTTGTCATTTAATAATCAAATGCTCATCTTTCCACATACCTTTTTGAGTGATGGACTATGGGCTTCTTTAAGAATCGTGTGATCAATTGCAAGTTTCTTTGGCAACATGTTGATAGTTTTGAAGATGACATGCAATAAGTAAAATGTTTGATGGCTTGTGTGAGAAAAGGGTGTAAAGTAGTAGTGTCAAGAAAATGTCATATTTGGTACTGAATAATTAAATATCTAAATAATTAAAACAAAACAGAGTACATTTTAATAAATACATTTCTGACTAGTTTCACAGTAAGTGACTAGACAAATTTGTGAATATGTTTTTGAATTCAAGAACTTGGGGCTAATGGAATAGCATTTTAAAATACATGAAATATCCTTGCAAGAATTACAATTGGGGTTCTGCTTCTGGTCTGTCCTACAAGCATTTCTTGTATGGGTTTTTATTGGACAAGTGATTTTATTAAAAGAAGAGAGCACAAGTTTGTAAATTCAGTACAGAAGATCAACCCTTGGAAACTGAAAATGAAAATAATCAATAAGATAGGGAAGTGAAGGGAAGGGACATAAATGAATGTTTATGAGATCATTCTTGTGTGCCTAATCTATAACAAACCCAATATAATTGTAGATTGTGGCTTCGAGTTAGCAGCTTCTATTTTTTTCTTCTTTTCTGTTGATATGTCTATCATCTTTTTTAGCTCGTTCTCCACATAGGTTCTCTTTTTAAATCATATTGATCTATGTTTAAAGAAACCTCATGCACGCTTCAATGGGTAAAGGTTGTGAAGAATTATAAAGCTCAAAAATTTATGAATATGCATAATGCACAGAAAAGAAAAACCTTATTTATTAACACAATGACAAGTCTCTCTATTCATGAGAAAAAACACTCAGGGGAAAGAATTCCACGAGTTTACAGACTTTACAGATATCTATTTTGATAGAGCGAGGTGAAATGCATTTCTAACTTCCTGTCTTGCATTTGCAGATCGGACATTCCCAATGGACAGCCTAAATGGCTCCTTTCTTTTATTCCAGAATATCCATTACTGAATTTCATGCTTACAACAGCCATCTATGTCCTAGTAAGTAAACTTGTTCTTGACCACATAATGATATCAGGAATAATGGTAGCAACAAAGACAATATTTATCCTTATGCTGCTATCTTTACTTGCTTCTGCAGGTTTCTCATCGACTTTTTGAATTGACCAATACACTAAAGACAGTTTTCATACCCACAAAAGACAATAAGCGGCTGTTTTACAACTCTGTTGCCGGGGCTGCTATTTCTGTGTGTTTGTACTGTGTTGCCGTCATTCTCCTTCACATCCCTCATTCACCAGTAAGCCCCTCACTTCCGTGTTTGAGAATAATCTGGTAGCTTGTGATGATCTAGAATTATGCAGCCAACCGTACAAGATGCTTGATGGTTGGGGCAGTGAGATCTAATGATCAATAGCTGTCCATCTGCCGATGGAATTTTGTTACGATCTGGTTATTATTCCGAGTCTCACTTGGATGTTCATTACCTGCATTTGATATTCAATTAACACAAGCTTCTAATACAGGCCTGAAAAATGAAGACCAAAGAGGAGACTACATAGAAGTTTTCTGTTGGATGTACAGAGAGACAAGTAGAGTGAAATAAGGATACTTGGAAGATGATGCTCAGAGTCTCAGCTCAAGACATTCAACAAAGTTGAAGAAAAAACCCTCCATTTCCATCCTGGACTTGGTATTTGGCCTGGGAATGGAGGCATGACAGGAAGAAGATTCTTTTTCTAATTACACAGATCACCATATATTCTTATCTGTTTTTTGATTTTTTTATCCAACGATGCAAGTTGTAGTTCCTGTGACGTAGATTTGCTGTTTTGCAACAAACGAGTTGAGATTCATTTCTAATGCAAATATTTTCATGTGTCCTGTTACTTGTCTGGTGCAATTATATTTTCTGAAAAAAGAAAATATAAATAACAACCTGAAAGCAAGTTACCTCTCTTTTTTCTTTTTTTCTGTTTAATGTTCTTCAATGGTTAAATTGTAATTAATATTAGGATTTTTTTATTATTATTCTTTAGGTTAAATTGTAATGTAAAATACCCCTTCAATAAAACAAATACCCTAACTAGGAAAAAAAAAAAACAAAATTCCTGATTTTTCACAATAAAAAATAAAAAAACCCAAAAACACTTGGATCGAGTGTGTCATCGTCTTCGACGGTGTTTGCAGAAGACAACGCTCTCTTTGTCTGCAACTTTCGACAACCATACTATTGTTGAAAAGTCAAGAGCTGTTGGCCCATCATTTTTATTGAAAAAAACTTCAGAAATATTCCAATGACCTCTAACCACTCATTTCCAACCTCAAAACTAAATTTAATTCACTCGAGAAATAAATAAATAGAATGAATTAATGAATGAAAAAACTAAAATATATTTTCAGGCCTCCATATAATTTTTCTTACTATTTCATGGTTGTCATCAACGCCAGTAGACTCATCTCTCTAACGAGAACACATCCACACCAAAATTATTAGTTTTTGTGACATGAATGGTATTTGGACGCATTATCTTTGTCCTCTCTCTCTCTCTCCCTCCCCCTCTCCCTCGTCAATCTACATGAATTTAAACATCCCGTGAATAAAGTTGAAGATCAAAATGTATGTGTTCAAAACAATAGAAACTGAAATATAAAATTGATCAAAATTTATCTTCTAAATGCTTTTTAAAAGCCTCGAAATTATAAAATCACCACCAAATAAACATTAAGTCCATAATTAATTAAAGATTGAAAAACAAATCTAAATTAGAATGGTATTTTATTGTATTATACTATTTACGATAACTCATTTGCAATACAAATTGTATTTAGATATGAGTTCGCATTACGCCGTGAGATAATTTTTTTTTTCTATGGAAAAAAACAATGTCTAGGCAATATAACTATATTATAAATAAATAAGAAAAACAAACTAAAGAACAAAAATAATATGAGTCAATAAAAAAATGACAATTATAATGAACAAACAAAATTTTAAAAAAGTATCACGATATCTATAAAAAAAAAACTTAAGAAGTATGTAATTGGATAAGAAAAATAACAAATAAAACCAGTATTGAGTCAATCTGAGGTAGCGTGATAAATATGTAAGTTGAGTAATAAGGACCGAGCCAGCTCATGTTATCACAAAACTTGTGCTCCAAGTTATGAGATTGGGTTAACCCGATAGAAAATAAATTTAAGAAAACCACGAAGTTTTTTTATTTAAAAACTAATATTGAAAGATAAAATCAGAAAAAAAAAGAATGCCAAGCAACAACAACTTTTCAAACTTGTAACTTAGGTCATTAGATTGGAAATACCATACATGAAAAAATGACGAAACTCAATTCTCAGTTGATCTAACACTAATTGATGAATTATCATTATTATTATTACTATTACTATTATTATTATCATCATTATAATAATAATTATTGTTATTATTATTATTATTATCACTATCACTATTACTACTATTAATAATAAGTAATATCATTACAATTATTATTATTATTATTGCTATTAGTATTATAATCACCACTATTATTATCACTATTATTGTTATTACTACTACTATTACTATTATTATTGTTATTATATTTTAACGATGACTCTTATTATTGTTGTTGTTGTTGTTGTTATTGTTATTTTTTTATTTAAAATAATATTTGAAATCTTGTAATGCTTGATATTAATAAAAAAAGAAGAAGAAGAAGGAAGGACGGCTTGCTTTGTAAAAAAAATAAAATTAGTCACCTAATAACTTTGTTTAATTGCAAGATAACCTACAGGTGTATGTCTCCTAGGCGACTTTAGGATGGGTGACAACCACCCCATGTAATAAAGCAACCCTTCATTTTAACCCTAAGGGGTGTAACTCAACTGGTCAGGTTTTAGGTTTACTCCTTAGAGGTCACTAGTTCGAGTCCCACAAACCTGGGGGTCATTGGAGGCTTACATGATCATTAACTTCAGGGCCCGCAGAATTAGTCAAGGTACGGACATGCTGGCTCAGACACCCACGTTAATGAAAAAAAGAAAAAAGCAACCCTTCATTTCGCAAAATAATCAATACTCATCTCACACACATGCAAGAATTCCATATGCTTTGGTTGTCTCTAATATGAGTTGTTTAATCAACCAATTTGTTTAAAAAGAATTGCATATGCTTTGCTTGTTTGTAATATGCTCTCTCTCACACATACTATCGAGTTGTTTCATAATTGCTTTTTTTTTAATTTTTTTTGTTGTTATTTATTTTTTTTGCATTTTTTAATTATATTATTTAAATAAGTAATTTAATCAATAACTCGGATTTCAATTTTTTTTTCTTGCCCACGATAGAATGCCGACCATAAATTTAGCAATAAACTATACAAAGTGTTAGAAATATTTGAAGGATAACATAAAAAATGGAACATGGAAAGCATAGTGGAAGACAAATCTTATTTATATAAATATTATTACTCTCCTAAGAGAGGAAGTCTCAATGGACTTGGACTTAGACTTACAATACTCCATCCATATATTTATATTAGTCCAGGATAATTCAAAAGACTTAAAAGATAAATACATATTTAATAGTTACATGCATATACCTAGGAGAACTAAAAGACACTTTGAATGAAGACTTCAAAATTAATTCCAACACTTCCCTTTAATTTTGAAAGTCATACGGTTCTTGAAATTTGAATTTTGATGGAGGATACTCTTACGAAAATTTTCAATATCTTCTTTATTTTTTTGTCATATTACATCCATAATTAATTTTCTAGAATTAACTTCCATCTTCAACTTGCGAAGATCTCTCTTGCATCTTTGTCTCAGCCACTCCTTTCATCATGGCTAGCTAATGACATTCCATGCCATTTCTTCAATTTGTTTTTCTTTAATTATTGTCTTTGTCTGAACATGACTACTCCTAGCCATATTTCTCCTCTTATGGTTGTTACCACAATTCTCTAGCCAAACATCTCTTTTTAATATTTGGCTTTTCAAGTGACCATTCCATTTCTTCAGGCTGCTGCCTTCTTCTTGTCATGGCTCTTTGGCCATTTCTTATCTCTTATAGGAAGAGTTCTCTTCTCTTTTTCATGTGTGGTCTCTCTTGTACCACATCTCATCTCTTGTGCAAGAAGTTGTTAACTTGCACTAAGCCTCTTACTTAGGCTTTTATATATATATATATATATATATATATCTCTTTTTGATGCAATTCAGGTTGTTGCCTTCTTCTTGTCATGGCTCTTTGGCCATTTCTCATCTCTTGTAGGAAGAGTTTTTCTCTTCTCTTCTTGATGCAGGGTCCCAATTCTCTTGTTGGGTGCTATCATCTTGCACCTCTATGTTTCTTTTTTAGACGTCACTTGTCCATCCACTCTATTTTGGGATTTCACATTGTAGTCCCTCTAAAAGCTCACTAGATCGAATTAGCTCTAATACCATGTTAGAAATATATTTGAAGGAGAAAAGGAAAGCATGGGAACATAAGAAGCAGACAAATCTCATTTATATAAATATTATTACTCTCCTAAGAGAGGAAGTCTCAATGGACTTGGACTTGGACTTGGACTTAGACTTACAATACTCCATACATATATTTATACTAGTCTAGGATAATTCAAAAGACTTATAAGATAAATACATATTTAATAGTTACATGCATATAACTAGGAGACACTTAGGAGAACTAAAAGACACTTTGAATGAAGACTTCAAAAACCAAATTTGTTGGAAAAATAGTAACAGAACAGAGAAGGGGTTACTACTCACACAATTTGGTGGAATACAATAAACTAAATAATGGTACTCTCACACCTTTCATTATCAAATCTATATAATATATATAGACAGTATAAAATGTCTTTTACAATCTTCAAAGTACTTAATTAATATTAGACTCTTCAATACTTACTCTAGATTCATAGTATCTTTATATTCATAGTATTTCTAGATTCATAGTATTCTAATGTGGATAGTTATTTATTGTACTAACTTCAATACACTTAATCTTGGTAAACAAGTTTAATAACTAACATTCTTCCCTCTTAAACTTGTTCCATCCATCTTCATGATTCCAAGCTTCTTTTGTAAATAACAGAAAATGTTAGTCTTCAATGGCTTTGTAAAAATGTCAGCAAATTGTTCATGAGTTTTGACATGAACTAACTCCACATCACCTTTTTTATATGCTCCTTGATGAAGTGAAATCAAGTATCAATATGTTTTGAATGTTTATGATGAACTAGATTCTTTGCAAGTGTTATAACAGACTTGTTATCAACAAAGATTCGTGTAGCCTTACTCTGTTTTTGCTGCAAATCTTCCATCAGTTTTCTTAGCCATATTGCATGACATACACACAATGCAGCAGCAATGTATTCTGCTTCACATGTGGATAATGCAACAATAAATTGTTTCTTTAATGTCCATATGAAAGTTGTTTCTCCTATAAAGAATATAAATCCAGTTGTGCTTTTTCTGTCTTCCAAGTTTCCTGCCCAGTCACTGTCACTGTAACCTATAATTTCAAGATTCTATGAGGATGAATAAAACAATTGATAGCTTGCAATTCCTTTAACAAAACGAAAAATCCTCTTTGCTGTCTTCAAATGTGAACTTCTTGGCTTCTCCATATATTTGCTAATCAAGCAAACTCTAAACAGAATGTCTGGTCTGGTACATGTTAGATAACGCAAGCAACCAAAAATAATTTTATAGTATGTAGGATTAACTAAATCTCCATCTCCTTCTTTAGTTAACTTGGTTTCATATTCAACTGGATTGTCTGCTGGACAACAATCTTTTATAGTAAATTTCTTCAAAACTTCTATTGCATACTTGGCTTGTGAAATAAAGATTCCATCACTGCACTGCTTCACCTCTAATCCCAGAAAATAGGCCATGAGACCTAAGACTGTCATTTCAAATTCCTTCACCGTGGATTGCTTGAAGTCTTGAATCATAGTTGGATCATCTCTTATGAAAAGTATATCATCAACATATAAACAAACAAACATTACTCTGCCTTGTAAACTTTTCTTCACATATAATGCATGTTCATAAAGGCATCTTGTGAATCCTTTCTGTGAAAGATAGCCATCAATTTTGGAGTTCCATGCTCTTGGTGCTTATTTAAGCCCATAAAGAGCTTTCTTCAATCTACAAACCTTCTCTTCTTCTTCTTTTACCACAAAGCTAGCTGGTTGTTCTGCATACACTTCCTCTTCAAGGTTGCCGTTCAAGAATGCTGACGTTACATCCATTTGAAATATCTTCCATCTTTTCTAAGTTGCTAGGGAAATCATCAATCTTATTGTTTCCATTCTTGCTACTGAAGCAAAAACATCTTCATAATCAACTCCATATTGTTGCTTGTACCCCTTCGCTACTAATTTGGCTTTATGTTTTTCAATTTCTCCTTCTGCATTCCTCTTTGTCTTGAAGATTCATTTTACTCTTATTGCATTTTATCCTTCGGGAAATGTTGCCAATTCCCATGTATTATTTTTTATGATGGAATTGATCTCTTCCTTTATTGCTTTCTTCCATCTATCTTCTTGATATGCTTCTTCAAATGTAATAGGATCATTTCCTGAAAACAAGCAAAGCATATTAACATCATCAAGATTGATTCTTTCTGTGATATCATAAATCTCTTGTATGCTCTTTGTCTTTCTGCATTACTCATTACTTCCTCTTATCTTGTTGATTCTGGTTCAGTGTAACCATCTTCAACTAACTCCCATAAGTCTTGTGATCTTAGTAGTGCCTTGTATTGAATACACCACAGATCATAGTTTTGTTTAGTAAGACGGGGAATATGAAACTGAGAATTGTTATTGCTGGAAGCTATATCTACTCTCAAGCTCTAATACCAAATTTGTTGGAAAAACAATAACAGAACACAAGAGGAGTTACTACTCACACAATCTGGTGGAATACAATACACTAAATAATGGTACTCTCACACCTTTTCTTATCAAATCCATACAATATATATAGACATTATAAAATGTCTTTTACAATCTTTAAAGTACTTAATTAACATTAGACTCTTCAATACTTACTCTAGATTCATAGTAATCTCTATATTCATAGTAATTCTAAATTCATAGTATTTTGATGTGGATAGTTATTCATTGTACTAACTTCAATACACTTAATCTTGGTAAACAAGTTTAATAACTAACATAAAGAACCTACTTTCTTTTATATGGGTGATCATTTAATTTGAACTTCACCCCCCCTTAATTCATGGTGTTCCTATTTAATTCCTTTCCTTTCCATTTTACTTTTGATCCATTGATGTTATAGGGATTTCAGTGCAACTAGTTACTTTTTTTTACCCTCCATCTCCTCTGCTTAATTATTGCATCTATCACATTTGATGCAGTCAGATCATTATACTATGAACTCAGAAGCTTGCAAAACATAATATTTCTTCATGTCACTAGCGAAACCTAACAGCTTTTTACAAGTTACGTTCAGAAGTTTGTGTACTGTATGCTGCTGTATTTATGTATCTACTTACTCTCTCGTTTGTGCATCCCAACTAGGGTTCACTGCCTTATGCTCTTTCTTTCTTAACTCACAGAAGTTGACTCCTTTCACATCCAATTCTCCGATCCTTCTCATCATCTCCTCCACTATCCTTGTCTTCCTAAATGACACTACAGGCTCAGATTTATATGCAGAGTCAGTGCTTCGGCCATGAATGGATTGTCACTTGGGTTCAATTTGCTCTAAAACAAAAAACATTCAAGGCAGTTTCACTACACCATTAAACAGTTTTACCGACGGAATAATTCCATCGGTGTAAAGCATGAACTCTGTCGGTGAAATTATTACCGATGGCCTTCGTCCGTCGATATACTAATCGTCAGTAATTCCCCTTTTCGTCGCTAATTTTGTCACAAATAAAAAAACCACCCACCGACGGTTTTATAGACGGATACGCGCGGCAAAAAAAAATTTCCCGCGAGAACATTACCGACGGACTACACCCGTCTGTATTTTCAATGGTAAGTATCGACGGATAGTCCGTCGGTAATAGTTATGGTAAACACCGATGGAAATATTCCATCGGTAATTATGGCATGGATGGTAATTGTTTGACAACTCTCTGTGAAATTTCCGTCGGTACAACCGTCGGTATGTATTTAAAATATATATATAAAATAATTTATTAATAGTAAAAAAGCTTAATAAACAAATAAAATTGGATTAAACATTACAAATATAAAAATAATGTTAAATAATATTCATCCAAATATTCATTACAAATTTAATGTGTTTAAAAAACAAAATTAAACTAGAATAGCGGCGGAGCTGGAGGAGGAGGAGGAGGCTGGTTGTTCCCGGGACCGTACGGCCAAAAAGGAGTTGCACATGTATCATCACCCATCTTTGATCTCATCTCCATGACCATTTGACGGAGCTGATCATAATTCATCGAGAGTTGTTGATATTGTTATTTCAAGGCAATGAACTCCTAAGACTGGGTGCTCGATACTGATGGAGAGCTCGCAACGGTTGAGACACTACGGGCCGACTGCAAGTTTTCGGCCGTAGTGTTGGAGAGCCCATAGACCTAATTTTTTTCGGGTCCACCAGACGATCCCACCTCCATCCACAAATCTGGATCGAAATCTGGATGGGTCGAAGGATTGTCCCCATATCTCTCCCTCAACCGGCTATTATAGGTCTCCTGAATTTTTTTTAAAAAATCATCATATTCAATTCAAGAAAATAATAACTTACAAAATAAAATGAATGAACGAACATACCACGAAGTGCTGAGCATGGTTGTCCACGAACTGCTGCACCCCCTTTTGGCGGTCTTGACTCCGCACATGCGTTTCTACAAACAGCTCCATTTGACTCAGCTCACGTCCAAGAGACGCAGCCTGTAAGGAAAAAATAGGTTGCCAGTTAAATATATTATAAGGATTAATTAACGATATATTTCAGTAAAATTAATCTTACCATCCACTTTGCATGTGCGCTGAATGGGATGGATCCGCCAGTGTGCGTGGTCACCGAACCATGAATTTGCCGATTCCGGTTGTTGGCGCCGGACTGTGAGCGCCGTGAGAACCGCTCTGAGGTCACGTGCTCAATATATGCCGTTCATATTTCCCCCGAGATGAATGGCGGTTTGAATTCCCGCCAAACCGCCACCTCATTCCATCCTTCAAGACCGTTATCCCTCGCATGTCTTTTTTATTTTTTTTTGGTGTCATACCAAAAATCACGCA
>Ga0307515_10009395_pt1 | contig 18921 bp, 17 predicted proteins | sample 17_EM_MG_FD_194513 | JGI IMG/M metagenome (GOLD analysis project Ga0307515, IMG submission 194513) | Populus trichocarpa ectomycorrhiza microbial communities from riparian zone in the Pacific Northwest, United States - 17_EM | ecosystem: Host-associated > Plants > Roots > Unclassified | place...
AGCGGACGAACCACGCCCATCTCTCCCACCACGAAAAGGAGTTCATGCCCACCCATCCCAAACTAAACGATCACGTTCGGAAAGCGGATGACGTCTGAGGCTGGCGGTATTTGGCTGAGGTCTGAAGTGGGCGTTGCCCGGCTGAGGTGTGAAGCCGACGGTGTGTAGCTGGGCCTGAAGCTGGCGATGTCTGGCCTGAGGACTGAAGCGGGACGTTGCCTGCCTGGTGCCTGGTGCCGACGGCGAATGGTCAGGCCCCAAAGCCGGCGGCGCCTGACAGGCACCGCCCCCCGTGCCCACCCAAGGGGCGCGGGGCTGCGTCGATTTGCGGCTCCGCCGCGTGGGCGCGACCAGCCACAACGCATCCGCAGCCGCGAAGAGACGGATCCAACCGAGCTCTCGCGTATCGCAGTTCACATCCCGCCCGCGGTCGCGAAGAGACAGAACGAACCAAGCTCTAGCGCACCGCAGTTCACATCCCGGCAGAACCCGGCCCCCGCCCCGACAACACCTCTCCATACGCCTGCATCAGGTCCGGCAACCGCAAAGTCGACAGGTCATCCCGCGACAACATCCCGGGATACACGGACAACCGCAGATCCCGATACGCACAGCTCTTCTCGTACAGGGTCCGCAGGAACCGCCCGTTGCCGAGCTCGTCGATCCACCCCTGGTCGACCACGTGCCCGGCGATCGACCGCAGCTCGTCCAACGCCTCCTCGTCCCACACGTCGCCGTTCTCCGCCGCCAACACCTCGCCGATAGAGGTGAGTTCAAGCGGCCGGTACGAAGGGAAGTCGACGCGAGTCGTGAAGCGGGACGACAGCCCGGGGTTGGCGGCGAGCAACCGGTCCATGCCCTCCGGATAGCCCGCCAGGATCACCACGAGGTGATCGCGATTGTCCTCGGCCCGCTTCAACAGCACCTGCAAGGCCTCGTCGCCGTACGCATCGCCCTTGCCGTAACCGGAGTTGGAGAGCGAGTACGCCTCATCGACGAAGAGGACGCCACCGATCGCCGAGTCGATCAACTCGTTGGCCTTCACGGCCGTTTGGCCGAGATACTCACCGACCAGATCAGCCCGCTGCGCCTCGACCAGATGGTCCCCGCCGAGCAACCCCAGCGCGTAGAAGACCCGCCCGAGAATGCGAGCCACGGTGGTCTTGCCGGTACCCGACGGCCCGGAGAAGACGAAGTGCCGTTTCGGCGGCTGAACCGGCAACCCCTGCCCGGCCCGCAGCCGAGCCATGTTCAACTGGGCCGACAACGCCTTGACTTGGCGCTTGACCGGCTCCAACCCCACCATGCGCTCAAGCTCGTTGAGCGCCTCCTCCAGTAAGACCGGGTCAGTGGGCCCCGTGGGCAACGGCAGCACCGGATTCGAGATCTTCTCGCGCACCGAGTCACCCGCGGACGGCAGCGGCCCGGTCGGCGGCAGACCGGGCTCGGACAGCCTCAGATCCCGCCCCTCCGCCCCGAACAGCGGATCGAGCCCGTCCGGCCCCTCCAACGCGTCCTGCCCGCCGGAGAGCGTGATCGCCGCGAGGTCGGTCACATCCTCGGAGCCGTCGTACCCGTCGGAGTCGGTGATCGCGGCCAACCGCGCCGAGGTGTCCATGAACGCCGGGTCCACGCGATACACCGCCCGGTACAGCGGCAGCGCCGCCGCACTGCGCCCGGTGCCCTCATGCGCCCGCGCCAGCCAGTACCGCAACTCCTTGCGCTGAGGCTGTTCACTGCGACAGCGCATCAGCGCGGAGGACAGGAGCGGTTCGGCCTGGCCGTACATCTCCAGGCGCACCCGTGCCATCCCGCCGAACAACCCGGCCTCGATACCCAGGAGTTGATCGTTGATCAGCGGATCCGTGTGCCGGACCAGCTGCTCCCAGTCCTTGACCAGATAGGCCCGGCACGCGTGCAGGAAGCGCACCTGGTGATCGGTGTCTACGGGCGGCAGCCCCGCCAACGCCCGGTCCAGCTCCGGCACATGGCGGCCGTCCAGCCAGTGCGAGGCGTGCGCGAGCAGCAGATCACGCGGACTCTCCAGCACGGGCTGCACCCACCAGCCCAGCCAGTACCAGGAGTTGAGCGTACGGCGGTGCCTGGTGCGCTGTTCCCCGAAGCGCTCACGGTGCCGGTACATCCGCAGCAGCGCGGTCGTCGTGTCGACCCGCAGCGCGTGCAGTCCGAGCCAGCCGTCGGCCATCCCGGGATCCATCCGTACCGCCGTGCGGAACTCCTCCTCCGCCTGCGGATAAGCGCCCATCGTGTAGGCGTCCACGCCTCGCAGCCACGCGAGGTCGGCCGGGGCCTCGGGGCCCTGCGTGCCGAAGTCCATCACGTCCCCCCACAAACCGTGCCCCCGTTGATTCACCGCCGGGCCGGCGCCCGTCGGCAGTCTGGGTCGAACCGCTGTGCCGCGGACGGGAGTTGCCGTGGTGCGCGAAGCAGCCGTCCGTCGGTCGCACCCTGGGCATCGTACCTGCGGGGCAGTCGCCCATCGAAGGGTGCCGCACAGGCCGTTTGACGAGGTGGGAGCAGATGGGGCGCACTCAGGACGGTGACCCAGGGTGAGCAAATCACGGCTCGTAGCGGCCGGAAAATGGGCTGGGAGCAGAACGAAGCCCCCGATCACGGGGGAACAACCGGGGGCTTCGCGACTCTGGGCGGCTTCGAACCGGCCGCACATTCAGAACGTAAGACCTGTACGGCCCCTGGGTCAAGCCGAGTTGAGGCACTCAAGGAAGTTCGAGCGGAAGGGTCTTCACAAGTTCAGCACACTGCGGGCGGTCCGTCACCGTGGGTGACAGCGTGGTCCGGTCCAATCGTCCCGCAGGGCCCCGGGAGTACCTCGTGCCCCTTGCCCAACTGCCGTACCAGGAAGTCCGCGTGGGGGCGCGAAGGGTCTTTGGCGAAGTGTTCGCGCTCCGCCTCGACCCATCCGTCCCAGAAGTCCCGCTGCTCCGCCCCGTCCCGCAGCCGCCCCCGCGCCCAGGCCTTCTCCTGGGGCAGTTCCATCCACAGCAGCCCCGCGAGAAACGGGCGCACCTCCCGCCGCCCGGCACCGACGCCCTCGACGAGGACCACGGGCGCGGGCGGCAGCGCGCGGGGCGCCGCGAAGTGCCGGGCGTGCCAGTCGTAGGGGGCGTAGTGCGCGGTCTCGCCGCGGCCGAGCGGGGTGATCACCTGGCTCAGCAGCCGGTCGGTCCAGCCGAACAGTTCGTCGTGGCTGGCGAGGTCGTCCAGGTGCAGTACGGGTGCGCCGCCCAGGGCCTCGGCCAGCTGCCCGGCGAACGTGGACTTCCCGGACCCCGCGTGCCCGTCGACCGCGACGAGCCGGACCGGGCCGCAGGACGGGGGCAGGTCGCTCAGGCGGTGGGCGAGGTGGTGCATGGCTGGTCCCGGGAGGTCGTGGGGCGGGTGATGCCGCAGGTCACCGGGACAGTCTAGGGAGTCGTGGCTCCCGCCCCAGGTCATGCCACTGGTCGATACCAATATTGGTGGGTGTGGCGAGGTTCGAAGTGCTGGCAGCGGAGTGCCGTGTGTGCTCATAGTGGGCGCGCAGTCGTCCATGGGATCCGTCCGACTGGATCTGTCCCGACTCGGAGAACCCGGGGGTCTTCCGCCCATGAGCAGAGCCGAACAGCCGTCCCGCAGAATCGTGCTGGCCGCCGCGGTCGCCGTCGCCGTGGTGAGCGGCCCGGGCCCGGCGGTCGCCGCCACCGCGAGCGCCACCGAGGCCGCCGACTCCGATGGCGCCCCGTCGCGCATGGTCGACAACCACGCGTGGACCACGTACGACGACTGGTGCCGCGGCACCGCCCAGGGCACCCGCGCCGTAGCGGGCCCCCGCCCCGGCCTCGCGATCGCCGCCGCCCTCGGCAGCGTCGACTACACGGACCCGCACACCCAGAAGACGGCGGCCTGGGAGTACGCGACCTGGACGTCCCCCGTCCACCGGCTCTCCGTCCCCGCCACGGAGACCATCGCCTCCTGGAACGCGCACACCCCCGCCGGCACCTGGCTCCAGGTCGAACTGCACGGCACGTACTCCGACGGCACGGACACCCCCTGGTACGTGATGGGCCGCTGGGCGGCCGGCGACCAGGACATCAAGCGGACCTCCGTCGACGACCAGACGGACGGCAAGTCCACGATCTGGACGGACACCTTCGCGATCGACGACGCCACGACAGGGCTGCGCCTCGCGTCGTACCGACTCCGCCTGACCCTCTACCGCAAGCCCGGCACCAAGCTCACCCCCACCGTCTGGCGGCTCGGCGCGATGGGCTCGGACATCCCGGACCGCTTCACGGTCCCGGCATCGACTCCCGCCCTGGCACGGGAGTTGACCGTCCCGCGCTACTCGCAGGAGATCCACACCGGCCAGTACCCCGAGTACGACAACGGCGGCGAGGCATGGTGCAGCCCCACCTCCTCACAGATGATCATCGAGTACTGGGGCGGCCGGCTCACCCCGGAGCAACTGGCCTGGGTGAACCCGGCGTTCGCCGACCCGCAGGTCGACAACGCGGCCCGCTTCACCTACGACCACCAGTACCAGGGCTGCGGCAACTGGCCGTTCAACGCCGCCTACGCGGCCACGTACAAGGACCTCCAGGGCGTGGTCACCCGCCTCGGCTCGCTCACCGACCTGGAGACGCTGATCGCGGCGGGCATCCCGGCCATAACGTCCCAGTCCTTCCTCAGCAGCGAACTGACCGGCGCGGGCTACGGCACCGCCGGCCACCTGATGACGGTGATCGGCTTCACCGCCGACGGCGACGTGATCGCCAACGACCCGTTCTCGCCCAGCGATCCGGCCGTGCGCCGCGTCTACGACCGGCGCGAGTTCGAGAACATCTGGCTGCGCACCAAGCGGTACAACGCCTCCGGCAAGCTCTCCTCCGGTACCGGCGGCGTCTGTTACCTCTACTTCCCGACGCATCCGACCGCCCGCCAGCGCACGGCACTCGCGGCGGTGGGTGTGCGCTGACGCGGAGCTTGTGGCCAAGGTGGCTGTGACCAAGGTCTCCGGCGCAGAAGGCGATATGGATGGCAAGGTGGACAGACCGGGGGAGTCCACCACACATCCGACCTCTGCGAGCCACCATGACCGCACACTCAGCCAGCGCCGCCCGCACCCGTGCCCGTACCGGCGGCCCCAAGAGCGACGGCCCGAAGATCGTCGAGCACGTCATGGGATGGACCCTCGTCGTGGTGATCGCGATGCTTGTGACCCAAATCGGCCTGCTGTGACCTGACGCATACCCGACCTGCCATACTGCGGTTGACCAAGCCCAGTTGGAGAGCCAGAGTCGAAATTGGAAATCAGTCAGCAGCGTGACGTGGCGCGTCCCCGGGCGCGCGGTACCGAGCGTTCTTTGGCGCGCCGCGCCGAACTCATCACCATTGGCCGGAAGTTGTTCGCCGACACGTCCTACGACGCGCTGTCCATGGACGACATCGCGCGGCAGGCCCATGTCGCCAAAGGGCTGATCTACTACTACTTCCAGTCCAAGCGCGGCTACTACCTGGCGATCATCAACGACTCGGTCGCCGACCTGGTGACCTTCGCGGCGAGCGGTCTCGAACTGCCCCAACTGGACCGCGTGCAGCGGACGATGGACAGCTATCTGCGCTGGGCCGAGCACAACCAGGCCGCGTACCGCACCATCGTGAGCGGCGGTGTCGGCTTCGACACCGAGGTGCACGCCATCCGTGACGGGGTGCGCGCGGCGATCGTCGCGACCATCGCCGACGGGGCCTACGGCCGTACCGACATCTCCCGGATCGCCCGCATGGGCCTGTTCGGCTGGGTGTGCAGCGTCGAGGGCGCGACTCTGGAGTGGATCAGCACCTCCGACCTGTCCCGCGAGACGATGCGCGAAATCCTCGTGAAGACCCTCGGCGGCACCCTGCGCGCCATCGAGGAACTGGACCCCGCCCATCCGGCGCCGTCACCGGCCCGCCGGGACGGCTGAGCCATTCTTCCCGACCGGTTCCGGACGACCGGGCTACTCTTGAAGTAAGCGGTCGTTAACTGGTGACGCGAGACCTCCGATCGGGCATACTCACAGCGCAGAGCCGCTGGTCAGCCGCTTCCGAGACCCGGGAGTAGGAGCAGTGGCCGCATCCGTGCGGTACCCGGCCACGTCGCCTCGACCCCAGGCGTACGCCCGCCGATGTGCCCGACAGGGAGGAGAGCGTCGCCATGCCCGACCGCGCCCAGCAGCCGGTGGACCGGCAACTGCCCACGGACGAGGCCCGGGATCTGATCTCGCTGGCCCGCGACATCGCACAGCGCGAGATCGCCCCGAGGGCGGCCGAGGAAGAGGACGCCGGGATCTTCCCGCGCGAGGTCTTCACCCTGCTCTCCCGGTCAGGACTGCTCGGCCTGCCGTACGACTCCGAGTACGGCGGCGGCGACCAGCCGTACGAGGTCTACCTCCAGGTCCTCGAAGAGCTCGCCGCGGCCCGCCTCACGGTCGGCCTCGGCGTCAGCGTTCACTCCCTGTCCTGCCACGCGCTGGCCAACTACGGCACCAAGCAGCAGCAGGTCGAACACCTGCCCGCGATGCTCGGCGGCGGCCTGCTCGGCGCCTACTGCCTCTCCGAACCCGCTTCCGGTTCCGACGCGGCCTCCCTGCGTACGAAGGCGGTGCGCGATGGCGAGGACTGGGTGATCGACGGCACCAAGGCCTGGATCACCCACGGCGGCATCGCCGACTTCTACACGGTCATGGCCCGTACCGGCGCGGACGGCGCGCGCGGGATCAGCGCCTTCCTGGTGCCCGGCGACGCGGCCGGGCTGAGTGGCGCGGTACCGGAGAAGAAGATGGGCATGAAGGGCTCGCCCACCGCACAGGTCCACTTCGACGGCGTCCGCGTCCCCGACGAGCGGCGCATCGGCGAGGAGGGCCAGGGCTTCGCGATCGCCCTGTCCGCGCTGGACTCCGGCCGGCTCGGCATCGCGGCCTGCGCGATCGGCCTGGCCCAGGCCGCGCTGGACGAGGCGGTGGCCTACGCGAGCGGCCGACAGCAGTTCGGGCGCCCGATCTCCGACTTCCAGGGCCTGCGCTTCATGCTCGCCGACATGGCCACCCAGATCGAGGCGGGCCGAGCCCTCTACCTCGCGGCGGCCCGACTGCGCGACGCGGGCCGCCCGTTCGCCAAACAGGCCGCCATGGCCAAGCTGCACTGCACCGACACCGCGATGAAGGCCACCATCGACGCCGTCCAGATCCTCGGCGGCTACGGCTACACCGCCGACTTCCCGGTCGAGCGCTACATGCGCGAGGCCAAGGTCCTGCAGATCGTCGAGGGCACGAACCAGATCCAACGGATGGTCATCGCCCGCCACCTGGCGGGTCCAGAAGCCCACCGAACTGGCTGAGTCCCGAGGGCGGCGCCGCCAGCCGCGCCCACTCCGGGTCGTGACGCCCCGGCAGGGCGCGGCCCCGTTCGGCCCAACTCCGCATGAGATCACGGTAGATGGGCGGATCCTGGGGTTGCGGCGGCACCGGGGGAACCGATTCTGCGGGTACGGGGACGAAGATCCGGCGCTGACGCCCGGTCGGCGCATATGTGGCGGTCATACCAAGGCAACGTAAAGGCGCGTTGACAGGTCACCGGCGCGTGTAATCGAGCGTGAGTTCACCGGCGTACGGCTCCCGGCTCTGGCCACCGCACGCCACCTGACGTACCGTCACCTCCACTGTCCCCAGGGGAGGTTAGCCGTGGCAGACGACCGTCCCGTGCCCCTCGACGAGTACCCCGTGCACCAGGTCCCGCTGTCGATGAAGCACGTGGCGACCGGCGACCGGAACGCCTACGACCGCTGCATCTTCCACGTGTTCGACCACGAGGGCCGCGCCCTGCTCATCCTCGGCCTTGGCGTCTACCCCAACGTCGGGGTGATCGACGCCTACGTGACCCTCCGCACCGGAGACGTACTCCACGCGGTCCGCGCCTCGGACGCCCTCGGCGACGACCGCATGCACCTCGCCGTAGGCCCACTGCGCATCGAGGTCGCGGAACCACTCCACCGACTGCGCCTGCGCTGCGAGGACAACTCCCTCTCCTGCGACCTCACTTGGACCGCCGAGTTTCCGGCCCTCTGGGAACCCCACCACGTCCAGTACCGCGGCGACCGGCTCACCCTCGAAGGGCGCCGCTTCGTCCAGGCGGGCGGTGTGGAGGGTGTGATCCGTGCCGGTGACGAGGAGTTCCGGGTCTCCGCCGACGGCTGGACCGGTACCCGGGACCGGAGTTGGGGCGTGCGGCCGATCCCCGGCGAGGAGGGTGGCCGGCTCGCCGAGGCCCACCCGACCGAGGGCTTCCACTGGATCTGGTGCCCGGTCCGCTTCGAGGACCGTTTCCTCATGGTCATCGTCCAGGAGGACGCCGACGGCTACCGCACCCTGAACGAGGCGACCGTCGTCCGCCCCGGCCACCGCGACCGCCAACTCGGCTGGCCCCAGGCCGAGATCACCTACCGCTCCGGCACCCGCCACCCCGAGCGCGCCCTCATCCACCTCGGCGACGCCCGCAAGCCCCAGGACCTCGAAGTGGAGATCCTGACCTCCTCACCCCTCGCGCTCGGCGCCGGCTACCCACCCGCCGACGACTGGCAACACGGCACCTGGCGCGGTCCCGGATGGCTCGACCGGCGCACCTACGACCTCACCCAGCCTGCCCCGCTCGCGGCCTATGGCGTGACCGACCACGCGGCCCGCTTCCGCCTCGACGGCATGACAGGCCACGGCATCTTCGAGCACGGCTCCTTCGGCCGCCACGACCCGAGCGGCTTCACCGGCTTCGACTCGGCCGCCCCGTAAGGCAGTTGAGGTGACATCTCGGTGGCGCCGTGGAAAGCCGAGGTGATGTGGACCGTGCCCCGTAAGGGAGTTGAGACGACATGGCGACAGCACCCCGCCCCCGTACCACCACCCGCGACCCGGAGGAACTCGCCCACCGCCTCACCGCGTGGCTCGACACCCGCCTGCCCGGCGCCAAGGCCGTAGACGTCAGGGTCCCCTCCTCGAACGGCATGTCCAGCGAGACCCTGCTCTTCGACATCGACCACCCCGAACCCCCGCTCCACGCCTGCGCGTTGAGACTCGCGGCGGACCCGGCGGCGTACACGGTCTTCCCGGTCTACGACCTGCCGCGCCAGTTCCGCACGATGCGCCTGGTCGCCGACCGCACGGACCTCCCGGTACCGGCGGTCCGCTGGCTGGAGGAGGACCCCGGCCCGCTCGGCGCGCCGTTCTTCGTCATGGAGCGCGCCGAGGGACGCGTACCGCCGGACGTCATGCCGTATACGTACGAGGGCAATTGGCTGCACGCGGCGACCGACGCGGAGCGAGAACATCTGGAGGCCGCCTCGGTCGCGCTCATCGCCCGCCTCCACGACCAAGTCCCGCTGCGGGAGGCCGAGTTCCTCACCCTCCCGGGCGACGGCGACGCCCTCCACCGCCACGTCGCATCTCAACGCGCCTACTACGCATGGGTGGTTGACGGCCTCGCCCGCTCACCCCTCATCGAGAGCGCCTTCGACCGGCTGACGGAACTCTGGCCCACCGACCCGGGCGAACCGGTCCTCAACTGGGGCGACGCGCGCATCGGAAACGTCGTCTACGACGGGTTCGACCCCGTCGCCGTCCTCGACTGGGAGATGGCGGCCCCGGCCCCGCGCGAGGTGGACCTGGGCTGGACCGTCTATCTGCACCGCTTCTTCCAGGACCTGACGGTCGCCTTCGGTCAGCCGGGGCTGCCGGAGTTCTTCCGCCGGGACCGGGTGGAGGCGCGGTACGCCGAACTCACCGGCCACACCCCGCGCGACATGGACTTCTACACCCTGTACGCGGCCCTGCGGCACGCGATCGTGATGCTCCGTATCGCCTATCGGCAGGTGCACTTCGGAGAGGTGGCCGTCCCGGCGGATCCGGACACACTGATCCTGCACCACGGCAGCCTGCGGGCCATGGTGCAGGGCAGCTACTGGGGTTGAGCGAGTGCGCTCAGGCGGCGCGGCGCATGTCCGGCACGCGCATCGGGCGCGAGCTGGGACCGCCGACGTGCGAGAACGGCTGCGTCCGCCAGTCGAGGCCCTGAGGGAGCGTCAACAGCAGCGCGGTCTCCTGCTCCTGGGGCTCCGCGGACTCGTCGGCGGACCGGGCGTCGGACGCCTCACGGCCCGTACCGGCGCAGACCGTCAGCCCGAACGGGTTCCACGGCGAGGCGCACAGCGCGTGCTCCGGCAGGACTTCCTCGTCCGCGAGGAGCGCGATGGGCTGCACGCAGTCCGGGCAGATCACCCGGAACATCTCGAAGGTGTCGTACGCGTCGAGCTCATCGGCGTCGTAACCGTCCGGGGCATCGGAATCGACGCCCTCCGGCTCGGGCTCGACGACGAGCTGCGGCCGCTTGGGCGCGGTGCGTCCAGGGCGCTTAACACTCTGCATGGGTTTCTCCCCCTACTGGGCTGGGCCGTGAAGGCACTGCGGCCTCGACCACAGCAAGCACTTCCCGTCCCGTCTCCGTGGTAATCACGAGACCATCACGGAGACCGTTCGAGGACTGTGGCGTTCGTCACATGCCGCCCGCAGATGCCCGAGGCGGCGCTTTTGTCCCCGGCAGGCTCACAAGCCGCTCTCGGCCACATCACGAACCGGGTATGACCTGCGCCGCCGAGGTATCGGAGGAGATCAGCGGCACTGTAGGTTCTTGCGTCATGGAGGAGCTGGACCGACAAATCGTGCAGCTGCTCGTCAAGGACGGGCGGATGAGCTACACAGACCTGGGCAAGGCCACGGGCCTGTCCACGTCGGCCGTGCACCAGAGGGTGCGCCGGCTGGAGCAGCGTGGCGTCATCCGCGGGTACGCCGCGGTCGTCGACCCGGAGGCGGTGGGTCTGCCCATGACCGCCTTCATCTCGGTGAAACCGTTCGACCCCAGCGCCCCCGACGACATCGCGGACCGCCTCTCCGACGTCCCCGAGATCGAGGCCTGCCACAGCGTCGCGGGCGACGAGAACTACATCCTCAAGGTGCGGGTCTCCACCCCGCACGAACTGGAGGAGCTGCTGGCCCGGCTGCGTGGCCTGGCCGGCGTCTCGACCCGGACCACGGTGGTCCTCTCGACGCCGTACGAGGCCCGCCCGCCCCGCATCTGACCGACCTGCGTGCGGGGCGTCGCCGGTGAGGCGCGAGACTGTTCCCCATGAGTGAGCGCACCCCCGAACCGGCAACCGTCCTGCTCCGCCGCGGCGAAGTCCACAGCCCCGCCGACCCCTTCGCGACCGCGATGGTCGTGGAGCGCGGCCAGGTCGCCTGGGTCGGCTCCGAGGGTGCCGCCGACGCCTTCGCGGACGGTGTCGACGAGGTGGTCGACCTGGACGGCGCGCTGGTCACCCCGGCGTTCACCGACGCACACGTGCACACGACGGCCACCGGCCTCGCGCTCTCCGGCCTCGACCTCTCCGACGCGCCCTCCCTGGAGGCGGCCCTGTCCCTGGTCCGGGACTTCGCCGCCGGCCGCCCGGCCGACCGCGTCCTGCTCGGCCACGGCTGGGACGCCGCCCGCTGGCCCGGTGGCCGCCCGCCGACCCGCGCCGAACTCGACACGGCGACCGGCGGACGCCCGCTCTACCTCTCCCGCATCGACGTCCACTCCGCGGTCGTCACCACAGCCCTGCTCGACCTGGTCCCCGGCTTCGACGCGCCGGACGGCCCTCTCACCGCCGACGCCCACCACACCGTCCGCGCCATCGCGCTCGCCGCGATCACGCCGGAGCAGCGCGTCGAGGCCCAGCGCACCGCGCTCGCCCATGCGGCCTCCCTGGGCGTCGGCTCGGTCCACGAGTGCGCCGGGCCCGACATCTCCTCCGAGGACGACTTCACGGGCCTGCTGCGGCTGGCCGCCGAGGAGCTGGGGCCGCGTGTCGTCGGCTACTGGGCTGAGTGGGCCGACAAGGGCGTGGCGAAGGCGCGGGAGCTGGGTGCCGTAGGAGCGGCGGGTGACCTCTTCGTCGACGGCTCCATCGGCTCGCACACCGCGTGTCTGCACCAGCCGTACACCGACGCCGGGCACACCGGCATCGCCTACCTCGACGCGGACGCCGTCGCCGCCCATGTCATCGCCTGTACCGAGGCGGGCCTCCAGGCGGGCTTCCACGCCATCGGGGACGCCGCAGTGACCGCGGTGGTCGACGGCGTCCGCGCAGCCGCCGAGAAGGTCGGCCTGGGCCGTGTCCGCGCCGCCCGCCACCGCGTCGAACACGCCGAGCTGCTCACCCCGGAGACGATCGCCGCCTTCGCCGAGCTGGGCCTCACCGCTTCCGTGCAGCCCGCCTTCGACGCGCTGTGGGGCGGCGAGGAGGGCATGTACGCCCAGCGGCTCGGCGTGGAGCGGGCGCGTGCCCTGAACCCCTTCGCGGCCCTGCTGCGGGCCGGTGTGCCGCTCGCCTTCGGCTCCGACAGCCCGGTCACCCCGATCGACCCGTGGGGCACGGTCCGCGCCGCCGCGTTCCACCGAACGGCTGAACATCGGGTCTCGGTGCGGGCCGCGTTCACCGCGCATACGCGGGGCGGCTGGCGGGCCGTAGGACGCGACGACGCGGGTGTCCTGGTCCCGGGCGCGCCCGCCGACTACGCCGTCTGGCGGACCGACGCCCTGGTGGTGCAGGCGCCCGACGACCGGGTCGCGCGCTGGTCGACCGACCCGCGCTCCGGCACACCCGGACTGCCCGACCTGACGCCCGGCGGTGACCTTCCGGTCTGTCTGCGGACCGTCGTGGGCGGACGGACGGTGTTCGTACGGCCGGGCGAGTGATCTCCCGGGGTGGCGCGCTCCCGATCCACGGCCGCCGCTCTGTCGCGCGACCTGGGCATCCTCTGCCCTGACCAGCCGGTTGAGGGAGAAAGTGCAGGTCAAACGGCTGTTGACAGGCGGCCGGAGGGGGCCGGTAGGTTCGTCCGAGTCCACCACCGGACGCCCGACCGGGGAACCTCCGAACAATCGCCGAAGCGCCGCTGGGTCAGGGACGGTGTGCCGTACCGGGCACCGTCACTGGGAGCCAGGCTCAGCGCCCGCGCCACGGCGAGGGAACGTTCCGGCCGGTCGGCTGGTGTGACCCGGGTGGGGCCCGGACGTCCAGTAGACAACGGCCTTGGTCGACCCGCAGCCGGCGGGTCCCAGGTCGGCCCGAAGGGCGCCGGGCCCCCATCCGCAGCACATAGGTGCCGAAAAGCGCGTTCTTACCCCGTTCTTGTTGAATCGACACCAGCGTACGAACGGCCTGGCACGTCAGCCCAGGCCGCGGCCACTATGGTGGACGCCTGCGTACGGACATGAAGGGGCAGCAGTGAACGACGGCGACGGAGCCCTCGCGGCACAGGCCCAGGGGCGCAAGTTCGGCCCGCTCGGCACGGCCTTGGTGATCATCCCGACCTACAACGAGGCGGAGAACATCAAGTCCATCGTCCGTCGGGTGCGGCAGTCGGTCCCCGAGGCTCATGTCCTCGTGGCGGACGACAACAGCCCCGACGGCACGGGCAAGCTGGCCGACGAGCTGGCGGCCGAGGACGAACAGGTCCAGGTGCTGCACCGCAAGGGCAAGGAAGGCCTCGGCGCCGCCTATCTGGCGGGCTTCCACTGGGGCATGGACAACGGCTACGGCGTCCTCATCGAGATGGACGCCGACGGCTCCCACCAGCCCGAGGAGCTGCCCCGGCTGCTCACCGCGCTCAAGGGCGCGGACCTGGTGCTCGGCTCCCGCTGGGTGCCCGGCGGCCGGGTGGTGAACTGGCCGAAGTCCCGGGAGTTCATCTCCCGCGGTGGCAGTCTCTACTCGCGCGTGGCCCTCGACCTGCCGCTGCGCGACATCACCGGCGGCTACCGCGCCTTCCGCCGCGAGACCCTCGAAGGCCTCGGCCTGGACGACGTGGCCTCCCAGGGCTACTGCTTCCAGGTCGACCTGGCCCGCCGCGCCGTCCGGGCCGGCTACCACGTCGTCGAGGTCCCCATCACCTTCGTGGAGCGCGAACTCGGCGACTCCAAGATGAGCCGCGACATCCTCGTAGAGGCCCTGTGGCGGGTCACGACGTGGGGCGTGGGCGAGCGCTTCGGCAAACTCCGCGGCCGCGCGAACCCCGGGAGAAAGCCTTCACAGCCGTAGCCCTACGACTTCACAGGCCTCGTTGATCGTCCGCTTATCCCGCCCTGAGCCGTGCCCAGGCACACTGGACGTATGACGACTGGCGCACCCACCCCTTCCTCCGCCGCCCGGCCTCCGCGTTCCCGGCTGCGTACGTTCCTGCCGTTGGGCATTGCTGTGTGGCTGGTGCTGGAGATCTGGCTGCTGACGGTGGTCGCGGGCGCGTCGAGCGGTCTCACGGTCTTCCTGCTGCTGCTCGCCGGGTTCGTGCTCGGCGCCGTGGTGATCAAGCGGGCGGGCCGACGGGCCTTCCAGAACCTGAGCCAGGCCGTGCAGCAGGGCACCGCCCCGGCCAGCGGTGGTGGCAGCGGCCTGATGATGCTCGGCGGTCTGCTGCTGATGATCCCCGGACTGATCTCGGACGCCCTGGGCCTGCTCCTGCTGATCCCGCCGGTCCAGAAGGCCCTGGCACGCTACGCGGAGCGCGTGGTCGAGCGGAAGCTCGGCAAGGCCGCCCCCGGCACCCTGGGAGACGCCTTCCAGCAGGCCCGTATGCACCGCCCGGACGGCAAGGTCGTCCAGGGCGAGGTCATCCGGGACGAGCCCGGCAGCGACGCCCCGCAGGGCCCGCGCCCGCCGCTCACCCGCTGATCCGGACGCAGGCAGAACGCGGACAGGCAAAAGCGCGGGCGCCGTACAGATTCGTACGGCGCCCGCGCTTACTTGCTTTGTGCCTTGTGCGGTAGAACCGCTCCGCACCTTCAGGACTAGGCCGACTTGCGGCTGTCCCTCGGGTGAACCGCGATATTCATCGCGCCGGAGCGGAGAACGGCAAGACGCTCCTCAAGGACCTCTTCGAGTTCCTCGCGGGTGCGCCGCTCCATCAGCATGTCCCAGTGGGTACGCGCGGGCTTGGCCTTCTTTTCCTCAGGGCCGTCGCCGTCGACCAGGAGTGCCTGGGCCCCGCAGACCTTGCACTCCCACTCCGGCGGAATCTCCGCCTCGACCGAGAAGGGCATCTCAAAGCGATGTCCCTTCTCGCATGCGTACTCCACGGCCTGGCGTGGTGCCAGGTCGATACCGCGGTCCGTCTCGTAGCTGGTCACCACGAGGCGCGTGCCGCGAAGAGCTCGCTCACTCATGAATCGTGCCTCCCGGGCTTGTCGCCCACAGGACAGGTGTCGCTGTCGTCGTCATCCGGTCAACGTCCGGTCGGCGGTAAAGATTCCCGTCCCGTGTCCCGTTTCGGGTCATGCGTCGCCGTCGTAGCCGCCCCTTGTTGTACCCACCAGCGCCCGGTTTGTCACATCTGCAAGCAGATGTCACCCAACGCTTCATCATCTTTGACGCGCAGTAACGGTACGCCTGGCAGGCCAACGGCGTACACTACCGCTCTTTTGCCGTGGATGCTAAATCCTTTCGGGAACGGGATTGCCCGCGTCGCGGATCGCCCGGCCCACCGGAACCCGCGCGAGGAGCGCGAACCCGAGGACGAAGAAGGCCACGAGCGAGATGATCGCGTCCCGGTAGCTTCCGGTCAGTTGATAGGTGATCCCGAACAGAAGTGGACCGAGCCAGCTCATACCCCGGTCGCTCATCTCGTACGCCGAGAAGTATTCGGCCTCTTTGCCGGGCGGCACCAGATGTGAGAACAGAGACCGGGACAGGGCCTGACTGCCGCCGAGAACCAGGCCGATCCCGGCGGCCAGCACGAAGAACCACACCGGCGCGCCGGCCGGCAGGAAGTACCCCGCCGCCAGGGTCACCGTCCATGCCACCAGCGAGCCGAGAATCGTCCGCTTGGCCCCGTACACCCGGGCCAGCCGGCCCATCGCCAGCGCTCCCGCCACCGCGAGCACCTGCACCAGCAGGATCGCCCCGATGAGGGTGGACTGGCCGAGCCCGAGTTCCTCGGAGCCGTACACCGAGGCCTGCGAGATCACGGTCTGGATGCCGTCGTTGTAGACGAGGTAGGCGAGCAGGAAGGAGAGGGTGAGCGGGTGGCGGCGCATGTCGCGGACGGTCGCCGCGAGCTGTCGCAGCCCCGGGGAGGTGGGCTCCTTCGTGACGCCTTCCGCCGTTTCCTCCTTGGCGGCCCGGCGGTCGCGGAGCCTGCGCAGCGGTACGAGGGTGAAGGCGCCCCACCACAGGCCCGCCGAGGCCAGACAGATACGGACGGCCATGCCCTCGGAGAGGCCGAAGGAGTCGTGGGCCGTGTACAGCACCAGGTTGACGACGAGGACCAGTGCGCCCGCCGCGTAGCCGAACGCCCAGCCGCGCGAGGAGACCGCGTCGCGCTCCTCGGCAGGGGCGATCTGGGGGAGGTAGGAGTTGTAGAGCATCATCGAGACGGACTGGGCCGCGTTCGCGACGATCAGCAGCAGCCCGCCGAGCAGATAACGGTCTCCGTCGAGGAAGAACATGCACGCAGTCGCCGTGGCGCCCACATAGGCGGCGGCCCCCAGGAGCGGCTTCTTGCGGCCGGTGCGGTCGGCGGCGGCGCCCACCAGGGGCATGACCAGTACGGCCACGATGACCGACAGGGACACCGAGTACGCGAAGAACGAACCCGCGCGGACCGGTATGCCCAGCGGATGCACGAACCCGTCCGCGTCGGCCGCTTCCTCGGCGACCGACGTCAGATAGGGGCCCAGGAACACGGTGAGCACGCTCGTCGAGTAGACGGAGCACGCCCAGTCGTAGAAGTACCAGCCGCGCTGCTCGCGCCTGCGCCCGGCGGCCTCCTCGGCCGCCTCGTCCCGCACGGTGTCGGTGCCCACCCGTGCCCCTCGCTTTCCCCGTGAAGGCGGTGCGCGCGGGGCGTCAGAACCAGGTGCCCCGGTCCTCGAGAACCTTGCGCAACGTGTCGATGTGATCGGTCATGATGCCATCGACTCCCAGGTCCAGGAGCCGGTGCATGCGATCGGGATCGTTGACCGTCCACACATGGACGTGCAGCCCGCGCGCGTGGGCGGTGCGCACGAACCTCCGGTCGACCACCGGGATGCCCGACTGCGCCTCGGGAACCTGAGCCGCGACGGCCGACCGGCGTACCCCCACGGGCACACCCCAGGAGCGCAGCCGCAGGTTGAGAACGCCCCGGGTGCCGTAGGAGGTCGCCAGCCGCGGACCCGCGAGCCGTTGGGCGCGCACCACGCGTGCCTCGGAGAAGGAACCGACACAGATCCGGTCCCAGCAGCCGGTCCGCTCGATCAGGTCGAGCAGCGGGCGCAGGGCGGGCTCGGCCTTGACATCGACGTTCCAGCGCGCCTCGGGGAAGGCTTCGAGCAGGTCCTCGAAGAGGGGCACCGGCTCGCTGCCCGCCACGCGCGCGTGCTGTACGTCGGACCACGGGAGGTCCGCGATCAGTCCGCCGCCGTCGGTCACCCGGTCCAGCGTCGAGTCGTGGAGGGCGACGAGCTTTCCGTCCGCCGTGCAGTGGACGTCGGTTTCCAGATAGCGGTAGCCCGCCTCGATCGCCCGCCGGAACTGGAGCATCGTGTTCTCCAGCCCGTCCGCCGCCCCGCCCCGGTGGGCGAAGGGGATCGGGCCGGGATGGTCGAGGTAGGGATGGCGTATCCGCGTGGTCACGGTCGCAGTATCGCCTCTTCCGGTTGACCGGCGGCAACGACCGTGCTGCCGCCCGGTGCCGCCGGGACGGCGAACACACGCAGGAACAGCTGCGCCAGCGGTCCGATCGCCACGGCGTACAGCACCGTACCGATCCCCACCGTGCCGCCCAGGGCGAAGCCCGTCGCCACCACCGCCAGCTCGATCGCCGTACGGACGAGCCGGATCGAGCGGCCGGTGCGCCGGTGGAGACCGGTCATCAGGCCGTCGCGCGGGCCCGGGCCGAGGCTCGCCGCGATGTACAGGCCGGTGGCCACACCGTTGAGGACGATGCCTGCCACCAGGAGCGGGACGCGGGCGGCGAGGGCGTGCGCGTCGGGGACCAGGGCGAGTGTGCCGTCCATGGCGAGACCGACGACGAAGACGTTCGAGACCGTGCCGAGGCCCGGGCGCTGGCGCAGCGGGATCCACAGGAGCAGCACGGCGGCGCCCACGAAGATCGACACGACGCCGATCGTCAGCCCGGTCAGCTCGGCCAGCCCCTGGTGCAGTACGCCCCAGGGCTCCAGACCGAGGCCCGACTCGACGAGCAGGGCCGAGCTGGCGCCGTACAGCGCGAGACCGGCGTAGAGCTGGACCAACCGTCGCCCGAGACGATCCTGCGCCGACAACGAACTCACGAGCTGCCCCCAGTGGTGGTAGTGGCCTGGCACATGACACCCTGTGGCTCGGGATCGGATCGCATCCATGGCCAATTCGGGGAAGGTGGACTGATTCGTATGGTGCAGTGGACTTCGGCGGTGGGTACCGCGCAGCTCGCCCGGCTGCTCACCTCCCAGCAGGACCGCCCCGCGGGCCCCGGCACCCGCCGCCCGCCCGCCTACCGTTCACTGGCCGACGGCATTCGCCTGCTGGTCCTTGAAGGCCGGGTGCCGGTCGCCGCCCGCCTCCCCGCCGAACGCGAACTGGCCCTCTCCCTCTCCGTCAGCCGCACCACGGTCGCCGCCGCCTACGAGGCGCTGCGCGCCGAGGGCTTCCTGGAGTCCCGGCGAGGCGCGGGCAGCTGGACCGCTGTACCCGCGGGTAACCCACTTCCCGCGCGCGGGCTCGAACCGCTGCCCCCCGAGGCACTCGGCTCGGTGATCGACCTCGGTACGGCGGCCCTGCCCGCGCCTGAACCCTGGCTCACC
>Ga0307515_10009396_pt1 | contig 18920 bp, 14 predicted proteins | sample 17_EM_MG_FD_194513 | JGI IMG/M metagenome (GOLD analysis project Ga0307515, IMG submission 194513) | Populus trichocarpa ectomycorrhiza microbial communities from riparian zone in the Pacific Northwest, United States - 17_EM | ecosystem: Host-associated > Plants > Roots > Unclassified | place...
CAAACTCGTGATTAAGATTATTAGACTGGAAATACCATAAATAAAAAAACTTTAACAAAAAGGTCAATGATAAAAATTAGAAATAAAAAAAATAAGAATTGAAGTTGAGATATTAACAACAAAGAGAATTAATCTGTATTTTCCAGGGTAGAAGAGAGAATAAGGGGAAAAGAGATGAATGGCGACAGGCCACCCTACCATCACTGACACGCGCCGCATCGGGAGGAAAAGGTCACGACGGCTTATCCAACGACATGACAAAAGAGCATTTTAAGTTACTAAAAACATCAGTCATACCATCCAAAGGGTGCGAGAGCCTCCTACATGTACACTAGCACAGGCGCCTCCTAGGCTAGCGCATGCACTGTGCATGCAAATAATTTTTAGAATTAATTGATATTAAAAGATAAATTTACTTGATTGCCATGGTAATTAAAAAAAAATAAAGGAAAAGACCAAAAGGCCTCTAAAGTGATGATTTGATTTGAAGTTTTTAAATCCAATGGTATGCTTACTAATTTACTTTGAAAAGATAATTATGCCCTTTTCTTTAATTTTATTAATATTTTATAATTATATCATTTTATTATACTTAAAAAATAAAATATATAATTACATCCCTAAATAATTCTCTAATGACCAATATTAGATGATATAAAAAGACATGCCCCCGGAACAAAAGGAAGTGGCTTTTTTGGAAAAGATTAAACAGTCATTTTATATTATAATGAATAGTAGAATAAGTCTTTGTACACGGTGTTTTTACCTTCCCCTGTTAGGGTTTTTTTTTTTTATTATTATTATTATTACGTGCCACTCGCACCATTTACCTCTGATTGTTATTGCAACTCCATGCAGAACGAAGACATCAAATTACAGCTGAAATAAATGTGGTTCAGTTTGTGACAGATTGATCTCTAGACATTGGGCACATGGAGTAAAACAGAGCCTGCAAACATCCATTCTGTCCATCATAAATGCAAAAATTGAATCTCCTCCATATGAACTATCAATAGAATTATCGTATTCTTTTTCACGATCCACACTTGAGCTCCACACAAAGGTGTAGATGGTTGTGCAAAATCAAACTTTTCTTTCATGGGAATACAATAGAAACAAATTCAGCGTTACATGTTTCTTTCATGGGAACTTTGATTTTCGTCCAAACTTCTAACAATTGGGCTTTACACTTAAAGAATGTATCGTCTTTTAATAACAATATTACAACGAAAACTGTGACAGAAATTTTGGGACAGAAATCATAAAACCAAAAGATAAGTGAAAATGTTGGATGGTGACGAGCCTAATTATCATGGTACATCAGCTAACATGGAGATACAGACAGTTACAAGAATTGTATTTAGCAACCGGAGCAAAATGAATACCTAAGCTCACTGGCAATAGTAATACCAAGAATGGAAGTGCCGACAACTGGGCTGGAAGCATGCTTAAGCAATAGCATAATTGATCGTCTCTGACTCTTTGGGCCGCCACATGGATTTCTGAACACACAGCAATCCTTCCTTGTCCTTAGAGTAGGTCATCCTAACCTCCCACTGCATAGACCTTGCCATGTTCTCCAGCTCGTTAATGATCTCCACCTTGTCCCGGACAATGAGCTTCCCTTCTGGCCTAAGAATTCTATCAACTTCAGCAAATACAGCCGCCAGATTGCACCTGTAAGATCCACAAAACATTGCTAAATCAGACGGCAGAAAATAGAGAAACAGTGAGGTTTATCAAGTGGAACTTCCAGCAGCACGAAAAGAGCATTCAATTATTGTTACATACCTCTTTTTAACCTTGGAGAAGAGATGGTCTGCATGGAGAAGATCATAAGATCTTGGATAAGTGTTAAATGATTCACACCAATCATGATAAATTCCAAAAAGCCCACGTTCATAAATTATAGGTAGAGTATCTGGTGAATCTGCTGTGACCACATTCATGACCCACACATTCAACTCCTTCAGAGCTGCAGCAAAACTGCCAACACAACAAGAATATCAAACCAAGGGAAAGAGACAATATTTTCATTTTATTATATGATTTCGCAAAAGAACCAAACCCTGCTCAAAGGTATACAAGGAGAAGTAGATTATTCTCCATGCCAGCAAAACAAAGTTATACATTACAAAGAAGTATGGCAAGAAAGGTAAAAAAAAAACAAGTTAACTATGTATTTCCCATTGAAATAAAAAGGAGAGTTAATCATTAAACACTTTCTACAAGAAACAACAAAAGCCGTGCTTACCCTCCATAAACAGATCTCATGTCCATGGCATTTCTCACAGATGACCAGTTTAATCCAATTCCATTTAGATATGAATTGGAGACCACCCGCTTCCAGTGCTCATAATCTGCAGTGAAATCTTCTGGTGCGGGTTTACCATAAACTCCTACTTGGGAACTCAACATCCAATAAGGTGTTTTATCCAACCTTGCGGGCCATTGCTCTGGCCATTGAGACCCACGTTCCAGTGAACCTACAGGCACCTTATGCATACATGCTTGCAATGGCACATTCCTAAGCACAGGAATAAAATAAAGTTATAGAAGTCATGCACCTTGTAATGCATGCTTGCTATTTCTAATAATGGAAATTTGATCTAAGAAAAATCACAGCACCTTCTTTCAAATTCAGTGAGGTTCCATTTTCCAAATTCACATGCAACTTCTCTTCTTTTTTTGTGGGTGCACAAAAATGTAAAAGAACATAGATTTCATAAAATACACGTGCATGGTCCAATTTTTAAAAAGGCACATATCCACAGGGAGTAGCAGTGAGACATGGATTATTACTTAAAAATATCCGCTGGCTTAAGAGTAAAATTACCAGGCTGCATTAGGATCATCAGATGCTTCACAAAGTGGAGGCTCTTGTTTTGATCTTTTCTCATAGCAGTCATTGGAAGTAGGCTTCCTGTACGTAGCTACACCAACTCCATTAAGTGTATCCTTGTTAATAGACACAAGTTCCCAGCACATAGCTTTTGTTAGTTCAGTCATGGCTGCAAATAATTCCATGAAAAACACAATTTGTTAGAATCAATCAACTCTCTCAAAAATTAGTGCATATTTGGTTAAAAAAATCACCCACCTTGCCAAATTTCAACATCTTCAGCTAGTTTCTGATAAACAGGAGTGGCTGACCACACAAAGAAACCACCAGGTCGCAACACACGATTCAGCTCCAGAAGAAGTTTACCACCTGCATATGTCAATTGCTAAGATAAAACAAACTTATATTCTATACTGCTTTCTTTATTTTGTTAATTAAAACCAAGAAATCTCAATTAAGATAGTTTCAACAGGCACTGAATCTTTTCATTAGTCACCATATAGCAACCAAACAGGATTTGCAATCGGATGCTATGATGTTTTGAACATCAGCAAGAGATTGGCAGATGGAGCAAATCAAAGAATGCAGCCAACAAAAATCAAAAGTTTGGATGAGCTTAAACCTATCTGAAGAAATACAAATTATGTGCATACCTTCAATATGCCAAGGTACTCTACAGCGTGCACAATGGACAGCATCAAAAACTCTGCCTGGGTAGGGAAGCCTCTTTGTTCCCATCACGGCAGATATAGCTGGGATTCCTCTTTCAAGAGCAAATTGTATTTGAGCTTCATGCTCATCTTTAGGGGCAAATGACATTGCTAGGACATCTCTGTCGAAAAGATATCCTCCAAAGCTAGCAACTCCACATCCAACATCCAAAATCACACGGGTTCGTTTTCCCCATGCAATGCCAGGCACAGACTGCAGCATATACATCTCAACATTCACAATTATCTCACAAGAGAATGACACACAAAATTAAGGAAGAAACCACCAAAAGCTTATGCATGTTGTTGTCAAAATGCAAAAAGTAAAAGCAATTGAGAAATAAGCTTGTCGATATGAAAATGCTACTTTCTGAATTTGGAAAAGTTGAAGGATGCTGTATTATCAAATACTTTTATTTGGAAAAGTTGAAGGGTGCTGTATTATCAAAGACTTATTCAGATGTAATTTACGCAAGAGAATTGGCACAGTGTATGTGTACAGATAATCATTCAATCACACATGAGACTAAAGGAAATGCTAACTTTAAGTTGAGTATTTCCCCCCTGCATCAATCTATGCTAGCCCACACAGATCCAGCAGTTTCAAAGTCAGCTCCCACACTGCATCTCTATCCATCTTTCTTCCCTAAAAATAACCTCTGCATTTCCCTTCGAATTATTTACCTGTATTTCAAGTTTTTCAAACCACAACCCAAAGCCTCCAATACTATGCTGATATGATGATGACTAATGAATTTGGATATACAACGCGTATTCAATTTTATATCCAAGATACTGATCCATCAAGTGTAGGAGTAACCCACATCTAGTCAAACTAGAACTCTATTGCTTAGAATAACCACCAAAATTATTGAAGTTGGATTTGAATTCAAGTTACTAATTTGTGAGGCCAAGATCCCAAGAGTTCTTACCTCAACCAACACCTTTGGAGTAGACTAACAAAAACTAATAACTTACAAAACTAAAGATAATGATATCTCTAATAATAATACAAAGCCAGGACGCACAATCATAATAGTAACTCCAGAAAAATTGCAACCCAGAGTGAGGAGAGTGGCAAACAGCAACCATACATTCATAAAACACAAAAAAAAAAGCTTTAAAAATAGCATATAACTGGGTTCACCTCATTTAAGAAGTCGATGTAATGGAGAGCCCCATGCTGAAACTGGGTTCCACCACCAGGGAAAGTGAGGAATTCACCTGTAACTTTCACCCAGTTTTGATGCCCCTTATATTGTGCAAGCTGGGTGTGGGGAACATTGTGGTACCATATCTGCAGCAAAGCAGTCGATTAATCCAAAATTGCAAGAAGAATGGCAGACCGTCAATGAACTTGCATGAACTTATTGTTCGTACCTTTTCCCTGCTTGTAGGCCACTCAATTGGCCGTTTATATCCTTCAGGAAGCAGAACAAGACAGGTTGGAGGTTCTTCAGGACAGTGCCTCTCTCGATGTTCATAGTGCTTTGTAGATTGAAGACTCCTGATTGCTTGCAAATTGTCAAGACATGGGATGAAATCAGGCCCAGCAGTGACATTGCACAGTTTCCAATTGTACCCCTTTTGCTGGTTAGAAGACTGTTGAGTTTCCTTCTCATTCTTTGACTCTGCCGCCTGAGTTGACCACGACCCACTCTGAGTGGAGGTCTCATTCGAAAGCTCTGACTGAGCCCCTGAAGGAAGTAGCTCGCCTGAACTCTGGTTGTTGGCCTGCCCATCAGAACTTTTATCGGAGTCCTTATCATCTTTCTGATCCACCTTCTCATCTAGCTGATCATTCCCTGTTTCCCTATCCTTATCTTCACCAGCATTCTCATCGGATTTTGTTTCGGTCTCATCAGTATCAGGTTTCTTCTCTGTAGAATTCTCCTCGGAATCTCCTTGTCCAGCCGCATTACCTTCACTATCATCTGCCTTTGTCCCTCCATCTTCTGTGTTTGTTTCTCCATCGTTGGTTTTAGCATCCACATCTTCTGTATTGTTGACTCCATTTTGTGTCTCGGTATCTGAACCATCATCCGACTTTGTCTCTTCATTAGATTTTTCGTCGGTTTTCTCTACTGGCTTCTCCTCGGGCTTCTCTTCTGGCTTCTCCTCGGGCTTCTCTTCAGGCACACTGTCGTCACCTTTTGTTGCATCTGGCTTCTCCTCTGGCTTCTCTTCGGGCTTCTCCTCTGGCTTCTCCTCGGGCTTCTCTTCGGGCATACTGTTGTCACCTTTTGTTGCATCCTCAGGCAAATCACCTGGGTTATCTTCAAATTGCTTAGTGTTGATTTCATTGCTCTCAGTCACTTGTTGTTTCACCTCATTCTTGTTTTCCTGAGCAGGAACGTCTACATTTTGACCAGGAACCACAGATGACGATGTCATCATCCATGCCCCAACCAAGCAGAGACCCACAAACACCACAATCGTGACTGTTGAGCAGTAACTCGAATTATGTCTTCTATTGTCTACCCTACTATATTTGCCTAACGCCATGCTTTACTATAGCCAATCAATTCTCAAAACTTTTAAGACCTGCAGATCAAAGTTGAAACTCAAAAAAATCTCATCGCAACACAGCCTAAAAAGCATACATTTTGACACATCGGTCAAAAACTTCAAATAACATTTCATCAATATTTAACACACACGAAGTTGAATAGCTCCCCAAATAGACAACAACATATCCAGATTCAAAAAATCGTAGAAATAATAGAAAAAAGATACAATCTTCTGAACTTATGAAATGAAATTGGCAATTTGGCATCGAACACAAGTTGCCAAAAAAAGAAAAAAAACAAATATTAATGCTAAGATCGAGAATGGGTCAAATCAACTACCCTTTAAAAAAAGTTGACGAACTTTTAGCATGTACAATACCAATCTTCGGGAAAAAAACACACTACTACCACACCAAATGCTTGGCTTTCGAAAGGTTTCTAACTTATTAATAAAAAGAAGTTTGAAAACGCCATTACAAATAACCACAAAACACAACATTACAGGCAAAACCAATAAAGATGAAACAAGAAAAACAATTAAACAATGCACATCTATATAATCAAGCCATTACAATGACAACCCTTTCGCTGAAAACAAATATTTAGCACGTTTAACTCCAAAAGGAACCCCATTAAAATCGCATAAGATCCATTACACCTTAATCATGTCTCACATGTTTTGCAAAAAAGAAAAGAAACCCAGATAAAAACTTAAAAAGACAGTCACAAATGTACAAACAAAATCAAGATCCAATGATAAATGAGCTGAAGATTATAAGCGAGTGAGAAATCACATTTAACAAACCTTGTGTTGATAAAATGAAGAGAAGCAGATCTGGGGTGTAAAAGATGCAAGCTTGTGTAGCCTTATTTATCCATATTGATCCGAAACTACAACTTGAAAGGAGAAAGAAAGACAGAGATGGATATATGAGGAGCTTGGTTAAATATATAAAAAAAGAAGAAGAAATCAGTTTGGTTTCGTTTTGTTAGTACAAAACTCCTATAAACTATGTGCCAGGGAGAGGAAAAGGGACGGTCGAACAAGACACGGAAAGTGAAGGCCACGAGAACAGCCGTGAAATCAGCAACCCCTGATGGAATTCTACTCCTACTTATATTAGAGTGGAAGAGAGAGTTTATCATAAACTTAGTCCCTATAGTTTCAAGAAACAATCAGTTAGTCCTTGTATTTTAAACATTGTTTTTACTAAATTAATGTGTTTTTAAATCTGTTCATAATTATTTTCTTCCGTGATTTTATATTCTTTTTCGATTTTTTTATTTTTTGGAAAATATAAAAAGGTAGATAAGATGGGAAGGTTTGGTTAAAAGACATGGCATTAATTTAAAACAAATTAACTAAAAACCAAAGATAGTTATTGTAGACTAAGACATTTAACATAATAATCATAATAATTATTGTAGATAATTACATTTGACCAAAGATAATTAATCTTGAGCCTTGAGTTTTTTGTATTTAGGGTATGATTTTGTTGATGTTAATTACATTTAAACTAAGTACTTTAAATCACAATTTCTTGGCATAGATTTATTGTAAATTCTTTTTTCTTGAATAAATAGAAAGCTCATATTTTAAATTTTAGTTTAAGATCCACGTTCAATATATTTTTTTATTATATAGTTTAAGAAATTATTATGTTTCGATTTTAGTTTTTGTATAGAAGTTTTATAAGTTCAATTTTAATTAATAAAAAATAGAAATTAATACGAAGTTGGGAAAAAATAAGATGCTATAAAACTACACAGAACTTAGGATAAATATTTTCATGGGTAAAAGATTTGTTGATAATTCTATTCAAATACATGTATTTATAACGACTACGTACGATACCACAATCAAGAATATAATAATATAAACTATCTAGATAGTGGTCCGGTGGTAAGAGCTTGGAACCAAGAGGTTTGCTCCTTCTGTGGTCTCAGGTTCGAGCCTTGTAGTTGCTCATATGATGGTCACTGGAGGTTTACATGGTCGTTAACTTCAGGGCCCGTGGGATTAGTCGAGATGCACGCAAACTGGCCCGGACACCCACGTTAAACTAAAAAAAAATATATATATATATGATAATATAGTTAAATTATTAAGTAATTATAATTATAATATCACCACAACAAGAGCCAATTAAACGAAGTCGCTGCGTTTAAGGTTTCTTGTTCCTGTCTGGAGATGCAAGTTTTCTAATCATTTGTGCAGATCCATATATATGCTCTCATTCTTCTCATTTAACAAATTATTTAATTGTGGAAATTAGCGAAGGGCTGCATGTCCACTTACAAAGAATAAAACTACTATCTGAAGTCTCGAACCATAAAATGTCGGTGTACGAATAATATAATAATGATTGTTTTTTAAAATAGTTTTATTTGAAAATATATTAAAATTATTTTTTATTTAAAAAATTATTTTTATATTAATATATTAAAAGAATAAAAAAATAATTTTAAACAAGAAAAAAATCAATTTTTAAAAAAATATAGTTTTAAAGCAATTGATAGATTGCCTAAGTTTTTGTTTTTAAATACAATTGGTAGTTATAGTTTAAAGTTTCTAGTATATCGTCTATTATTTTAGAATTATATTTTAAAAGTATTTTAAAAAAGATTAAATTTTTTTTATTCTTTTCTTTACTTTAAATTAATTTTTTTATGTTTTTAAATCATTTTGATATGTTAATGTCAAAAATAATTTTTAAAAAATAAAAAAATTATTTTAATACCTTTTCAAAAAAAAAACAATTTAAAAAACAATTATTACAGCATTTCCAACTATCCCTTAAATATTAAAAGATTTGTTTGGTTTTTCATGATGTGGGATCGAAGAAACTACTCATGGACTATTAGTCTTAGAACTTACTCAATGCCATCAGGTGCATGGTTATGGACGCTTCCTAGATCTTGATATGTTGGTGGGTACTGATATTCTAACTAATTGTTCCCCTTCAATATAATCAAGGTTACATGAAACTTAACTATATGATGGTCTAGTGATAAGAATTTGGAATCAAGAAGTTTGTTTCCTTTGTAATCTCAGGTTCGAGCCCTGTAGTTGCTCATATGATGACCACTGGAGGTTTACATAGTCGTTAACTTCAGGGCTCATGGAATTAGTCAAGGTACGCGCAAATTGGCCCGGACACCCACGTTAAACTAAAAAAAAAAAAGTTACATGAAACTTTTAATGATTATATATATATATATATATATATATATATTATTCTAGCCTTCGATCGACCTTTGCAATTCGAAGGAGAATGGAGAATCTCTGTAGGAATTATATATATATGATGCTAGCCTTCGATCGACCTTTGCCACCACAACTACAACTAGAGATGTGAATTCCATTAATTGATCATAAAATTAATATATAGTTTCATAACACAACATAACAACACTGTAGGAATCAAATATTAAACTCAAATTTTGTATAGAATAAATGCCCGCTTACTGACTCCTCCTGGTGCCCATCACGGCCTTTTCTTTCATAATAAAATCGATGCCCATACTTTACTTTTCCACCTTACAAAATAATGACTTGTTACCTGTTGAAAGAGCCTTGGAAACTTACCAAGGAAAAGAGTGATCATGACAATATATAGCAGGCAGCACCTTGCATCACTTTTAATATTACTAATATATAATTGATTATCAAATTGATCATAAAATTAAATAGATCATGATTAATGATCAGTACTAGGCTATAAAAAATTAATAAGGGTGGTCGTGGTAGAAGTAATATTAATAATAACGGTAACAATATTAAAATGGAAGATAGTGGTGAACTAGTAAAGTCAATGATGAAAGATGACCCTAATTTTATTTTATTTTGGTTTTTTTGTTTTGTTATTCTTAAGAATAGAATAAAAATAGGGACTGTAGTGAAAGAAAATTACCTCATCATGTGCTGAAACTAGGGAAACCCTAATTTTTTAAAGTAAAATAAAACCTCAGGACTGGAGAATAAAAATAAAATCAATATAATTAAATCGAAGACTTTACAACTAAATTGACTTTAGAATGAATCTAGCCACTACCCTTACACCTTCCAAACCTAATAAAGAATCCCATTTAAGAAATGACTAATCGTGGATTAAGAAATGCAGGCCTCACCGTGCCCAGCTAAGAAGCACGACCTTCCTCTCCAAAATATTTGTTCCTCGAGAATGCCGCTATGTGCCTAGAGATCAACCCTCCGCTGAACAAACGCAAGGACTTTCGAATTCCGATCCAAGATGCACATGCAGCTCGAGAGGACTGGCACGTCTGATATATCCACCGCCGAGAAAAGACGGCCCTGGGTCCTGCTTGGTCCCACTCGATCGCATGTCTGGTCCCACTCGATAGTCCACGTATGAGCTAGAATGTTCTGAAACATGGTCGAGTGAATAGAACCCAGGAAGAACCCCAACGTGTTAGCCACATGGCTCGTTGCCTTGCCTTGTAGGGTTTTAGTTCTAGCAAATATTTAATAAGGGGAGGGAGCCAGCTCCCTATGACTACAACTTCACATGCTGTCGTGGGATCGATCATGCAGTGGCGTGGCGTGAGGAAGAACCACGATGTTTCTGCTTTGGCTAAGCAAACTGTGTTTAGGCTAAAAGATGCTTTGGGACTGTACATTGAAATGGATCTCTATAAATGAGACTCGATAGAATCATAGAATAAAAGGCTGGGCCCATCGATCCTTCCACACCCATGCTTTTAGCCCATGAGGGGTCCAGCCCATATTGATTTTGAAAGACATGAATGCTGGTTAAGTTTTCTAAGCCCATGGTTCGAACTTTTAATGGCCAATTGTTGTCAAAATATTTTAGCAACAAAAAAAAAGTCATCAAAATACAATCCTTGCCAATCGTCCCTCTATTTTGAATGTTAAAGATGGGATGCATGGATAGATAGGTTGATCACACAAAAAAGAACATTTACTTGTATGATAGTATTTTCTAGTCTTAAGAGAATAATCATATAAAATTGGTTGAGTGGCTGGATATTCCATACATCTAGGATTACAATACCCAATTTTGAAATCAACACATAAAAGGTTTCTTTGAATGTATCATATTGATGTTTAGATGAGTTTTAAAAGTATGTTTAACATGAAAAACATCATATTAGTGTTTTTTTATTGATTTTGGTGTGCTAATGTTAAAAATAAAAAAAATTGAAAAAAATTATTTATATGTATTTTTTAAAAAATCACTTTTAAAAAACACTTTATACCACAATATAAATTTGAGCGTGTTTGTTTCCGTGGTTGCTTCTGCATTTGAAGCAAACCACAGAAACAAAACGTTTGGTAAAATGGCAAACGCTATTTATGGTGTTCAGGACCCACCACAATTAACGTTTCAAACGCGGGTTAGCCGAAAGCAACATCTGTCTGCTTCTCCCTTCCTGTTGCATCTGTGCATGTGTGCTCTGCGAGTGTAATTAAAATTGTGAACAGGGGGAGAAAGGCTCACCTGGTGCTGAAAGCTAGAGACGAAGACAATGGTGACGATCTGGCCAGACGATGTCCTATCCTGTTTTCCGTTTATCTCCTACCCTTTTTGTGTTCTCTGGGTCCTCTCATTCTCTCTCCGGTCTTGTTCTACTTCTTTTTTCCTGTTCCCTCTCTCTCTGTTTTTTTCCCTTTTCTTTCTCAATTTTTTCACCCTGCGTTTTTCTCCGGTATTTTCTCCCTGTCCTTGCGTATGTGTATTAGTTTTGCAGGAGAAGTGAACAGTGCCATGTGAATTAATTCACGTGGCACTGTTTGCATGAACAATGTCTTCACTGTTCATTGGACCGCATCTGATCCGGTAAAAAAAATCTATTTTTTTAATTGTGTTTTACTTGAAAAACTAGTGTTTAATATTATTCAATAACACTACATAAATTAGAAGGAGATCACATGATGACGTAACATTTGCAGAATTTGATTGCAATTCCAATTTTGTTTTTAATGATATTTTACCTGATTTTGTTGCACGCTAAAAAAACCATGGAAACTGTAGTTCTTAACGGATAAATTTCATACATAATGAAATTGTAGATAAGTTAATGGAACAATAAAAAATATTTGATATAAAACATTATTTATTTAATGATGTAATAATGGTAGTTAAATCTACAATATTTAAATTAAAAACCATCAATATTAATATATATCTTTTTTAGTTATTTTATAACCTTAATTTGAAAAGTATGTTTAACCAAACACTTTAAACTATTTTTTATTTAACCTCGATTTCAACTACAGTTTTAACTAAACATATATAAATACCAAATCAACCTCAAACAAAATACTTTTTATAAAATAATTTTTTTCAAACCGCAACCATAAAAATTATCACAATACCAAACACAACATCATAAAGAAATCATCCTTTAAAATAAAAATAAATAAATAAAAAACATGATAGTAAAAATTCCTTATGTAGCTCATAGGTCAACAACTCTTTCATTAAAATATATTGCTGCAAAAACAAGAAATAAAACCCCAATAAACATAAAATGAAATACACTAATAAATTAATGCGGTGTAGAGTGTTTTTGTAAAAATATTTTTCAATTAAAAATCTATCAAATTAATGATGTTTTTCTTTTACTTCAACATATTAAAACTATAGAAAAGTACCTAAAACATTTTATTTATTTCATATTTGATTTTTTTAGACAAAAAACAATTTAAAAAGCAAATTGAACCACATTACCCAACATGAAATTGTTCTCCTAATTTTCATCTCAATATATTTTCAAACATTAGTCTTATCTTGTACATAGAAGAGGATGGATTTTGTCACAAGGTGTGTTTATCTTCTTAAACATGCACGGCAAGCATATTTTTTTAAAAAGAAAGAAAGAAAACAAAACCTTTAAATTATCCTCCTTCCCTTTTAGTCTATTTAAGCATACAGGAGTATGAGTTAAGCTCTCTAAATTTTCCTTGCTCACATTGCCATAACTAAGGCTAGAGCACTACTTCTAGAGCTTAGAATGAATTCTTGCCGAATACGTTCAGATTTGTTGAAATGGCTGGAGGAGTTGTATTTATGTGTAGAGTATATATTCTAATTAAAACATTTATGCAAAGATCAGAAAATAATAATATTATTGTTAGTCGAGGGGAAGACATAGATCTTATTATCATTGTTTTTTTTTATATTAACGTGGATGTCAGCATCAACGTGTGTGCACCTCGACTAATCTCACAAGCTCTAAAGTTAACGACCATGTAAGTCTTTAATGACTCTGAAGTTTGTAAGACTCGAACTGATAACTTCTAGAAAGCAAACTCAATACCTGACTAGTTGAGTTAAATCCCTCATTTTGCTTTTATTTCCCCATGCTTACATGCATTGATGCTTCGGACTGGAGAAAAAACAAGCTACTATTCTGCTTTCACATGTAAAGAACTTCACAGTGACTTCTCTTTGAGGTATATTTTCTAATCCAAATTATTATTTTGTCATATAATAAAATTAAAAAAAATAATTTAACCTAGTGAATCTTATACTCGGCAGGTCAAAGTTTAAATAGTTGTATCTAATTTAATAACAATGTCCAAAAATTCTAGATGATATATATATTAATTTCATAGGTTCCAAAAACTTTTAATCAAAGTTGCAACGATAGCGTGACTTATAACCTAGTAAATACAACTAGAAAGACGTGGGTTAGTTTAATTATTTATATAAATAATGAATAAGGTTGATATATTATTTTTAATAATTTGGTTAACAAGTTCATGCCATATGTGAATTGGTTGATGCACCCTGGGTGAAGACGAGGTCACGGGCTTGAGGCTGAGGGATGCAATATATAATAAAATTTTTTAGCCCTTTATATATATATATTAATTCAATCCTTTCATATAATTTTTTTTAATTTAACCTTTTATTATTTAATTTAAAATGAATTGTTTTTTTAATTTTTTATTTTATAATAAGATAAAAATTCAATTTAATTTAGTGAAGTAGTAGCAAGTTTAGCAGGTTGATTAATATTAATCTGATTATATTTTTTTAGATATTTTTAATTTAGATATGTGATAATGTATTAATTTCTGCATGGTTAATTTAAAAGTAAAATTAAATAAAATATTAAATTATATTTTTTCCAAATTTAAATCATGTTTAATTACAATGCCTCAAAATTTTCAATGGTATAATTTATATATATATTATAAAAAAATTAATCCTTGTAATCATGTGAATAAGATGAAGTCAAGGTGGGATCCAGCTCACTATGACGTCAAAGTCTTCCTGTCGGTCGGTGGGTCCTGTCCTTTTTTCTTTATTCTTGGAAGCCATTTCTCGTGTGCATTCCAACCTCCACAAGACACGACACACGCAAACAAAGCTAAATTAAACAATATATTAATATATTAATATTTAAATTATTTTAATATGTTGATATTAAAAATATATTTTTAAAAATAAAAAGTATTATTTTAATATTTAGAAACTTTCAAATATGCATTTTACCATGCACATCTGAGTGGACCAGCAAATAAAATAAAAAACTCCAAGTCAGTAACTGAAGAAATAGACCGTTTTGGTCTTAGATACTATGATTAACAGATTGTAAGTCTTGCTAATGACGTCCCGTCTCTATTCATTCATGTCCTCTCTCCTCTCTCCTCTCTCTCTCTCTCTCCTTCTCACCTTAAACCAAAAAACACACAGGAGACTCTCCGCGCTTCCCAGAACGATCCACAGTGGGGGGTAGTAGCGGGTGTTTGAAGTATAAAATTGATGTGTTTTTTAATTTGAGAATATATTAAAATAATATTTTATATTTTTAAAAAATTAATTTTAACATTTTCATACTAAAACAATCTAAATATATAAAAGAGTTAATTTTTTATAATATTTTTTTTCTACTTTCTGTTTAGAACACAATTCCTAGCTAGCAGTCTCTACCTTACCACAGCACACAAGTGTCAAAACATAATTAGGCCAAAAACGAATTCTCCGTTCTCTTTTCCTTCTTTTTGGCTGGTTGTGGGCCTTTCTCTCCCCCTTGTGTTCTACATTAATTTCTTTGCGATTTGCAGTTGATCTTTGTAAAGAAAAGAGAGAGGTTCAGTTTAGCAGATCTGTGGATCATAAAAAAAAGTTTGCCATTTTATAGGAAGGAATAAAATTGGATGGAAGAAGAGAACTGAAGAGAGGAGGAGGCTCTAATATGCTACTGGGTGTGTCATCCTCATACCAGGCTCTTGTCTTTCATTTTATTTATTTATTTTTTGTTTCATGTTCTTCACATTTTTATTGTTATTGTACAAATTCTCTTTCAAGTTTAATAGGGTTTGTTTCTTTTCACCAATAGAATTCTGGGCAGTTCCTTTTTTAGTGGCTACACGCATTCAAGTTTGTTTCTTTTTTAAAAAATTGTGTTGATAATAATAATGCCTGTTTAATGGAGTTGTGGACCTCGATTTAAGATTTTAGAATTCATGTGCTAATTAAAGTGTAATTATTTGGAAATAAATTTTTTTTTTTTTAAATATTGGTAGGTTCATCTTATGACTTCTTGATGTTTTTGCTTCTTGCAGAAAGTCTACATTTTGTGTGATTTTTGAACTTCTAGGAATTGTAGACTTGGAAATTTTGTAACTTGACAGTTTCTACATGTGATATTGCACTCCCTGCTTTTATCTCTCTCTCTCTATTTTTTTTCCTAGTTTGCTATGATTGCCATGAAATTTTTCTGGTGGCAATAATGTTTTAGTCTTTAAGTGGGTGATTGATATGTGGAAATTTATATTCAATTTTAAGGGCTTGTAATTGATGTGAATGGTACTTGTTCATCAAGGAGACAATGGAATGTAATAGCTCAACTTGTTTTTATTAATGAGTGTTGTGTGGAAGCTCATATAGGGAAAAACTCCGTAGATCTTGAGATGGCTGTATTTGAAAAGTAGAACGTAGAAGCATGAATAACCACATGTAAATGATCTTTTTTTTTCTTTGCTTGCCTTGCAGCTGAAGCCTCCTGTAGGACAAATGGACGACCTGTGGCATCATAAAGTGGATTTTTCCTGAACATTTTCAACATTACTGATTTTAAACTATCACTTGGAATGCTTAGAATACATTGAAATCTGCAGGATTTTTCCCCTTTGCCGTGTAATAGAGATGAAAGGAAACTTTTGTAGATTGAAGGGGAGGCACCTTTCTGTTACTCTGCTTGTCCTTACTTTTACAACCATATTTCTCTGGGCGTGGGAAAAGAATCCTTTTGTTACTACTTTGCGGTCAGCGCAAGAGCAGTTCAATTTTCATACTTCAGGTTTGCTTCTCATTTCACTGTTCATTCGGATATATACACATCTTATTTGTGTGTGGGTGAGTATGTACAAGAGAGCATAAATTACTGATGATATAGCTTGGCAACATGATTGCTTGATTACCTTATTTTTCACTTTCTGAAAGATAGGAACTCATATAATGAATATGAAGTATCAGAGATCTTCTAGGTGGGTGTAGATATGTCCTTACCTTTTTGCTACAAATCTTGAAGGGTACATGGTTGGTAGCTAGAAAGTTTACCTTGATCTTATTTGTCTAGTCGTGTTTGGCCCCTGTCTTGAATTTCACATTTTTCTGAAGTGCCCATACAACTGAAGATACCACATAACAATAAAGGTAAAGATCTTGATAGAAGTTTTTGCTTCAACATCTGAGAGAAGTTCCTCGCTGAATGCAATTTTGTAAGGTTCATATCTGCATTTTCTTACTTCTAGGAAAACTGCCAAATCCTTGATAAAATTTATTTCTAGAAAATGCCAAGTGCCTTTTCTTTGACATTGAGATCCACAAGTAGAATGAATATGTTCTCTTGGGGGGGCTAGCCAATTTCCTTTGTTAATGTTTTCTAATTCATCTTTCACTAACCCCAGATCCCTAATTTTTCCTTTGGGTAATTACATCTAAAAAGCTAAGGTAACCTCTTAAGGTTAAATATTTTAATTGGATTTTGGTAGTTAGCTAGATTGAAACATTGACTTGTTGTGAGTTAGGAGGTGTCATAAGACCTTATCACCTAGCATTTGCATTACGTACCACGATAGTGGGAGATAGAGTTATTTCTACAGTTTTCAATGGTTTGGTATATGTTGTAGATGGTCCCACATATGCTGGAGGAAGTATCGTTGATTTATTTAGGAGAGGGAAGGATGGTGTGGAGGTGTGTTTTTTGGAGCAGAGCTCCAGATCTATTGAAGGATCATTCTACTGAGGCAATCGTTATGGTGCAACATTTTTCCAGTTCTTATTGGGTGATGCTTAAGGGGATTTTTACTATAAAGAGGAAGTCTCCTTAGCCAACATTCAGTGTGTTATCTCTGTTGTCATATTTTTTTTTCTTGCTGTATTTAGGCAGATGTCTTATTGCCCCCTTTTCATAATTCATTCTCTTTTCATCACATATATTTTTGGATAGCTCCAAGTAGAATAAATGACTGGAATAATGTAGGACTATTCTATTGATATTTGTGTATAGTGTTGGGATTGAACTAGATAATGGACCAGACAATAAGATTTGTTTTGGGCATAAGAAGAATGACTTGTAAACCAGGTTTGGTTTGTTTATATTGTATATTTTGCTGGTTGAGTTATTTTTCATTTTGCTAGTGACGAGTGTTATTGAAATCTTCTGCACTCCATATAAAATCATGATGTTGCTTAACTTTATTTCATGGTTATTGGCTGACTTACTCTTTTCCCCTTATTCTGTCGCAGAGTTTGTTGTTGATACTCCCAAAGGCTCTTCTTTTGATTCTTTGACCCCAAATGAGCATGTTCAGGGAAGAGATTCTAATCCTACAAGATCAGAAGAATCTCAAATACCAGAAAAAGAATTTGACGCCTCAAATTTTACCAACTCAGTTGTTCCTGAACAGGAGGATGGTGATGCAGATAGGAAACCATCTTCTAAGATAAAAGGTAGAATCCTTTTCATTTACACCTGTAAAAGATCATTTTTAATAAATCTAGCAACTCTGGTCTTTCCATTCTATAATCACACTGTACTTCTATACTTTGGTACTACCATATAAAATCATGATATTTCTTAACTTTATATCATGGTTATTGGCTGACTTACTCTTTTTCCTCTTGTTCTGTCTCAGAGTTTGTTGTTGATACTCCCAAAGGCTCTTCTTTTGATTCTTTGACCCCAAATGAGCATGTTCAGGAAACAGATTCTGATCCTACAAGATTAGAAGAATCTAAAATACCAGAAAAAGAATTTGATGCCTCAAATTTTACCAACTCAGTTGTTTCTCAAACAGAGGATGGTGATACAGATAGGAAATCGTCTTCTAAGATAAAAGGTTGAATCCTTTTCGTTTACACCTGCAAGATATCATTTTTAATAAATCTAGTAACTCTGGTCTTTCCATTCTATAATCACACTGCTGTACTTGTATACTTTGGCACTTATTAGATGATTGAAATGCTTGTTTAAACCACTCACTTGGCGCAGTTAGAATAAGAAATGTATATAGTTTTTTCCCGGGGACCATGTAAACCATTGGCTAATATTATATTTCCTTACTGTTTTGGGTGCTTTCTTATTTTAGTTTTTTTAGGGAACAATTTTTGTCTACAGTGAACTCATTATTATTGCAGCACTTTTAGTGGAATGATTTATTTCTGATTTTTGTTACACTATCCTTAGAGATGCATATTGTTGAAATTCCTTTGTCGAACCATCTTGCCTTTCATTAACACTACTTGTCAAGAGCTTGTGGCATTCTTTTCATGTTCAGCGTCAAAAATATTTAGTTCAGTCTTCATGACCTATAAGAGTACATGAAAATGCATAAGATGACTTACTGTGTCCTTA
>Ga0307515_10009397_pt1 | contig 18917 bp, 4 predicted proteins | sample 17_EM_MG_FD_194513 | JGI IMG/M metagenome (GOLD analysis project Ga0307515, IMG submission 194513) | Populus trichocarpa ectomycorrhiza microbial communities from riparian zone in the Pacific Northwest, United States - 17_EM | ecosystem: Host-associated > Plants > Roots > Unclassified | place...
CCACAAATAGTAGTTATATATAATAATGTGAACTTTAAGGATATAAAACGCGATAAGTTGCTTAGTTATACATCTGTTATACATTTGCTAACAACCGTTACTATTATATTCTATTTAGAATTACCTTTATCTGGGCTATGCTAGTTAATATATAATCTAATAAAACTGCTATAACTTAATAATATCTTCTGGTTACCTAGCTTTATTAGAAATAAGTTAATAATAAAGATTAGCTATTACCTTATTACTAACGCAATAAAGGGGGGTTATCTATATAGGGTAGAGCGTGTCTTTGCTAAAAGTAATCTTTTCCCTTAAATGCTAAGTATATACTATATTAATATTAGGAAGACTAAGTTCTAGCAGTTTAGTGCTATAATGGAAGATAAGGGTATTATTTAGGGTATATACGGCGTTTATAAGAATATCTTCCTTAACTAATTTGGACTTTAGGCTCTGGACGACCCCCATAGCTCTATATATAATAACTTTACTAATTAGCTTTAGCTTGCCTATAGTGACTAGCTTATTGCGTATTATATTAGGTTAGTAAAATAAAAACAGGCCTACGCGGGTTGTCCTTTTAATCGTTAGGACTGGCTCCTTAGTATACCTACGTGGTTCTATATTAAGATAAATCTATATAATACTATTATATATACGCATTTAGCGCCTAAGGACTATTAAGAGGAGGCGCACCACTGTCTAAGATTTAATGTTACTTTATAGAATTGTGCACTATTTACATAGAAGAACGCTAAGTACTATTAAGTGGTACTAATTATTAAGTAGGGCTTTATAGCGCGCGTAATAGCCCTCTTTTATACGGCTATATAGCGCTAAGGTCTCCTTATTATAATACTTAAACTATCTAACCTATTTAATCCGTTATTGTTAGAACGTATAAAGAATGTTACTTAGGCGATCGGTTGCCTTATACTAGAGCAGTTTCTAAAAATAGTTAAGGATATTTAGTCTACTGCTTTTACTATTAAAGTATAGAGCGGCCTAGACTTAAGTGGGCGTGTATATAGCGATATTAAGTTTTAGATAATATGTCGCCTACTTTAAGAAGCTAAGCTACTTCTTATTATTTAATATGCCGTTAAACATACCAATATAGGTATGCTATAACGGCTTATTAACCCCCTTATTATCTACTTCTTTAGCGCGTTATAGCATAATTATAGCCCCGAGATGCTGTTCTATTAGTGGAATCTTACTTTAGTAAATTTGCCTAAACTTTAGTATGTAATACTGGCTTTAGGGGTTATAAACTAGCTTAGGTCTCCTAACATATATAAGGCCGTTAATTTTAGACTAAAGTACCTAAATAGCAGCTGTAAAATCGAGATAAAGTGTTATAAGAACTCTACCTATGATACTAATATTATATTTAATTAAGTATGTCTATTAAACGCGATAGTTAGGACGGTACGTGGCAAGATAGAGTACACGTTTAGCGAGGAGATATTAAGTGCTTATACGCGGGCTTTTACGGAACTCGATATGTTCCTACTTGCTTATACAATTTATTTAAGTAATCTAGCTATGCCGCGAGGCCCTAGGCAGCTGGTAGGCTTATAACTATTTAACTCTTATAATATTCTCCGTACTAATATAGATGTTTTAGCAAAGAGAATTAAGTAGTTTAACTAGCTCCATATATAGGACCTATATTTAGCTACTACCTTCTATCCTCTTCTAGATACTAATAACCTAACTAGCTTTATGGATATATAAGAGTTTACTAACATTATTGGCGATAGGTTAGATAAGGTAGATCTTACCTCTAACTAAAATATAGGCTAGGAGCTAGACGTCTCTTAAGCTCCTTGCCTAGATATTACCTGAAGTATTATAAACTCCTAGGCTAATTAGAGCGCGCGCTAAGCCCCTTATTACTGTTATTTCCTAAGGTCTCCTAGCGAACTACTATAAACTCCTAGGCTAATTAGAACGCGCGCTAAGTTCCCTATTATTATTATTGTTTCCTAAGGTCTCTTAGTAAACTGCTATAAACTTTTAGGCCAATTAGAGCGCGCGCTAAGCCCCTTACTACTATTGTTCCCTAGGGTCTCCTAGTAAATTACTATAAACTCCTAGGCTAATTAGAACGCGCGCTAAGTTCCCTACTATTAATTAGAGCGTGCGCTAAGCTATAAGCTTATACACTTTATGTAACGGAACCTTATAGCAAGTACTACGATAGGCTCATTATTGGGCTAGGTATATAGGTGATGTAAATTAAAGTTAATAACGTAATAATAACTAGTGGAGTGGTTGCCTAATAGATTAACTCTAATTATATTCTAAGAATTACTATAAAGAAGGAACTATCTAGGTAGGGACTGAGGGTCCTTAAATACACAACCGTACTCCTATAAAATCCTTCTTATACGTAATATACGTGTACTCCGTCCGCTCTATTATAGATTATATAGATCCTATAGATCCTATAGATTACGTTATATAACCTTAGTTACCATTCCTCGTTATATAGCTTTATTAGTTCTATTCTAAACTATGCCTAAATTAACTAACTAGCTTCTTCCGACTCTTTTCTAAGTAGTTATAATATTATACTTAAAGCGTCCATAATACTATCTCCCTCCTCTTTATCTTTATTCTTAAAGATTCCTAATATTTTTAAGTTGTTTACTAGAGGTATAATATCCGTCTAATTAATTTGGTTAATATTATTACTTATTATACCTAAAGCAACTCCTTCTTCCTCAACTGCTTGTCGTACTCGCACTATTACTGCGATATTATTCCTTAGTAAGATTATACCGTCTCTATGTTCTCGTTGTTTAAAAGAGGGGTTAGTTTATATTGCGTTAGCGAACCTATTTTTATAATAACCGTCCTTTTACTTAAAGTGCACTAAAGTAAATATTTGTTTATCTTGCGACGTTTGCTCTATTTCTAATGCTAAATATATATAACCTATTATTTTTAATAGTCGTCTAGTTCTCTAATTAATTTGTCTTAGGGTCTTATATTTAGTTTACTACTACGCGGCTAGATAATAAACTGTCTATTACTCTAGCGGAGTTACGCCACTCTTATAATGCTAAATAGGAGGCCGCTAATACTTAGTAATAGGCCCTTAAGTCTCGCCTTGCGGCGTCCGCTTAATTAATCCATCTTAAGAAGGTTTATAAGAAGGTTTATTTTAAGGAGTAGAAGCTTATAAAATAGGGTTTATAAGAACTTAGTAATAAAAAAACGGATTCTCTTTTAGCTAAGAAGGAAATAAATCTAAGTAGCTTAGCAACTGCTCTTCTTAGGTCCCCCTTAGGTGACTTATTTTTTAGTAATTTTTTTATTAATGCTATCTAACCTAATCTCTTCTAATACTCCTATACCTTTCTTATAGCGTTCTTTAGGTTCTCTAGTAGCTCCTAGGTAGTCTTATTATAGCCTATCTACTTTACCTTATACTATATTTTGTTGTTAATATTCTTATAATTAATAACCTTTAAAACTTACTATTTGTCTTCTTCTTATCCTCTATATGTGTCTACTTTATAAACTAGTGGCTTAATATTCCTATATACTAGCTTTAGTATCGCGATATACTGTATAGGGTAGATTTTCATCTTAGCTAGTAGATTTAACTTAAACATAATTAGTAAAATCCTTTATTTAATTTTAAAAGGTCCTAGTCTAATATAGTCTAACTTCTTGCTTAGTTATTAACTCTTAAATTTTTTATATAGTAGCTATACTTTATCTCCCTTCTTAAGATCTAGTCCCTTAAATCTCTTAGCATTATAGTACCTTTTTATTCTCTTTTATACTTTCTTTACTAATTCTATAAGGTTTATATAAAGATTTATTAGTGTCTTTATTCTTTTTTTAGCTATGCTACTTATTTTCTTTACTTACTATAGTAATAACAATGTTCTTGGCTTATATCTATAATTCGCCTTAAATAGTAATATACCTATTTCTTTTTATGGTGTTATATTATATATAAACTATATAATTGGTAATAATAATACCTAATTATTCTGTGCGTAATTAATATAGTACCTTAAATACTGCTTTAGTATCTAATTTAATCTTTCTATTTAACCGTCTGTCTGTAGATAATATGCGGTAGAAGTTACCGCTCTAACTCTTTACTCCGCTAAGAATACCTCCTAAAATGCTATTATAAATCTTAGATCTCTATCTAATATAATTTTACTTAGTGCTCTATATTTTATAAACACTTCTTTAATATAGATTCTAGCGACATCTTCTACTAATATTTCTTCTATGCATGCTATAAAGTATCCCTACTTTATAAGCTTATCTACTATTACTAAGATTATATTATAATCTTACCCGGTAATAGGATCTCTTAACTTTAGTAACTTGATAATAAAGTCCTATAATATAACCTCCTATAGTCTCTCTAGTATTTTAATAGGTTATAGCCCTCTATATAGCTTATGCCTTATTAGTTTATTTCTCTAGCAATCTAAATATTTTTTTGTGACTTTTCGCGCTAAGCCCTAGATTCCGTTAATAATGTACTTCTCCTAAAGTCTTAACACTAAGCCCGTGGCTCCATTATGTCCTTAAGTTATTCCCTTATAGAAATCTTCTATAAAGTGTTCTGCTATGCTTCCTAGGATATACTTTACCTCTCTGTGTTTATATAATATTTCTTCTTCTAAATATTTTAACTATTCTTCTAGCTATGCTTTAAAGATTCTTTATGCCTAAAAGCTCTCTAGTAACTTATAAACTCTATCTAGTTTTTCTTAAGTTACTATAATTTTTGGATAATTGTACCTAATTAGTTCGTTAGTATCCTTTCGCAGTAAAGCCCCTAATGGCTTTTTATTATTTTATAGTTTAGCCTTTTAACTTAGAGTATCTGCTTATGTATTATCTATACCTTTAGTATACTAAACCTTAAAATAATATTTTATAAGCATTTCTACCTATTTAACCTATCTTTAGTTAAGTTCCTTTATTGTTAGGAATCCTATTAGGTTTTTATAATCTATTTTAACTATAAATAGTTTCTCTATACCTTACAAGAATGCTCTTTATTTCTTTAGTACTATAACTATACCTAATAACTCCTTATTATAGATATTATAGTTTAACTCTAGTGGTATTATCTTCCAACTATAGTATACCACTAGGTGCTATTTATTTTAATGTTTTTATATAAAGCATACCCCTAGTATAAAGTTTAATATATCTATTTCTATAACCGTCTCTAGTTTTAGTTAATAGATTTTAAGAACTAGCTCTTAGGTAAATAACTCTTTAACTTTTTTAAATAATTTTTATTGCTTCTCTCCCTATACTTATAGTTCTTCTTTCTTTGTTAATCGCGTAAATGGTTTAATATTTTTTTAACTATTACGCTATAAACCTTCTACAGTAATTATAAAACCCTAGAAATAATCTTAATTGCGTAACGTTCTCTAGTTCTTACTAATTTACTATAGCCTTAATCTTCTTAGAATCTATACTAAGTTGGCCTAGTTTAATAATAAATCTAATAAAATTGGTCTTCCTAGTAAAGAACTTGTATTTCTTAATTGCTACTAGTATCTATTTTTCTTATAGTCTCCTTAAGACCTATTTAATGTATTCTCTATACTCTTTCTTAGTTATTAAGTAGATAATAATATCGTTAAGATATATTATAACAAATTAATTTAAGTATTTTCCTAATATACTGTTAATACGCTTTTAGAATGTTGCTAATATATTTATAAGCCTAAATTATATAACTAATAGTTTATATAGTCCTTCCTTTGACCTAAAGGCTACTTTCTATTTATTGCCTTCCTTAATTCTAATCTAATAGTACGCCTATCTTAGATCTATCTTCGTAAAGATTTATATATTACCTATTCTATCTTAGATCTTACTAATTAAGGGTAAAGGATACCTATCCTTTCTAGTAATGCTATTTAACTATCTATAGTTAATTCATAGCCTTAGTTTGCTATTCTTCTTTGGTATAAATAGTACTGGATAACCTGCTAATAACTATAATAGTCTAATATATCCCTTTCGTAAGTTTTCCTAGATAAACTCTTTTAATACTCTATTCTCTTCTTTAGTAAGCTTATAAATTAGAAAGAACCTTAGACTTATTTCTAGTTCTAATTCTATTTTATAGTTCTATACTATATACTCTAATAGCTTTTTACTTTCTAGTGACTATAGTTTCTTACTATACTTATAGTATCTCTTTAGTACATAACTTAATCCTTTTTCCGTTTCTTTATAGGTTACTCCTACTTAGTACTATACCATCTTAGCTTATTATTGCATCTTGCGCTATTAAGTATCTCTAATATTAACTTAACCTATAATCTAATTAATCTTTAGATTATATTCCTGTAACTAAGGCATTTTTAATACTGCCTTATTATCCCCTAATGGTAATATATTAAAAGACATCTTAATTTATCTCCCTTTAATAGTTAACTAAATAGGTCCTGTTTTAAGATTAATAATACCTTCTTTATAGGCTATCGGATCTCCTAAAATTATTACTAATAGGTAAGGGTGCTCCTTTTTCCTATATAGTAATTCTATCCTTTTAACTGCTATTAATAATATATAGTTCCTTATTACTCTACTATCTATTAATACTTTAAACTATTAATCTTACTACTTAACTTATAGGTTTAGGTATTGTCCTTAAATTCCTTTAAGGGTTTAAGGCTTTACTACTAGTTCCCTCTAGTTCTATAGGCCTCTACTTTTCCTAACTATTAGCTGCTTAATTCTACTTATACTTAGTCTACTTTTGGCTAATACTTAGTTCGCTTTTTATCTTCAATATACTATAGACACGTATTCTCTAGATATTCCCACTACTATTATCCGTCTAGGTATTCTTCTATAAGAAATATTCCTAGCTAAAGTATTAAGTCCCCTTAGCTTTATACTTCTACTAGGTGCCAACTATATATATACTTAACGTTTCTATATTTCGCCTTATCTGGTGCCTAATATATCCTTACTAGGTACTTCTAGTTCTTATCTTTAGGTATTCTATATATATTATACGCATTATTTATATATACAATCTATGCCAATATATAGTGTGCTTAGTATTTTAGGTTAACTCTTAGCTCGTCTTTATCCTTAAGTTTAAACCTCTTCTATATTAATCTAAGCATCGTGACTTTATTTATAGGTACTAAGATTTGCCTTTTACTTCTCTAGTCCTCTAATTACTCCTTTAGATCTTTTAACATTATAATTAAGGCCCCTTTAATATAACTTATAGCCTTTTTCGTAATTAGGTGGTCTTAGATAACTTTTTTGTCTAACTATATATAGAAATCTTCCTACTCGTTATTATGTCGTTGTCTATACCACTTTTAGTATAATCCTTTAAGTGTATACGGCTTGTCTATAAGGAAGTATCTTCTTATTACTGCGTTATAATAGCCTTTTATATGTCGTTCCTTAAACCTAGTTAGAATCCCTAGATCCTTTTCTTACTCCAGTTTAGTAAGCTACTTAGCTTTTAGTATGCCTATTCTAGGCCTATTAGTAATTCTTTATATAGGTGCTCTATCCCTTATATAACTTAGTATGCTAGATCTCCTATCTAGTTTCTAATCTTACTATAAGGTAATTCTTGCTCTAAATTTCTTTATAGTTTCTTTCTTTTTGCATTTTATAAGTAGATCCTTAAAGTTTTCCTACTTCTTAATCTTATTAATAGTCCTTATTTATGTCTTAAAGTCTTAGTTCTATAGGATTCTTAATTTTAAGCTTACTTCCTTAGTCTAACTAGGCTTAGGTATTCTTATCTTATCTTAAAAGTCTTAAATCTTACTTATCTCTTCTTAAGAGTCTTATGCCTGTGGGAAACTTTATCCTAAGCTTATTTATATATCTTTAAACTAAGCTATTGCCCTACCCTATTGGTTTTTATCTATTATAGGTCCTTAGGTATGCCTTATCTTGTTTTAAGAATCTTAGTTATCTCTTATCTTATCTTAAGAGTCTTAAGCCTTTAGCCTTTTGCCTTTATTAAGCGATAAATTAGCACTAGTAGTTATCTACTTACTTAATCTCTATAAGATACTCTTCCTTTTATTTTATAAAGCGATAGATACTATATCTAATGGTATTATAATTCCCGTTACTAAACCTTACTTTATAGTAGTTTTAGTCTCTACTTCTAATATAACTTCTTTAAGGTTTGCACGCTTCTAGTAAGCTGCCCTTATTACCTTATTGTCTGTAAATGTTTCGCCTATATTAAATTTGTCGTCTTTAATATCTAACCTACGTATTAGTTTATTAGTTCCCCTATATTCTAAGGATTTTGGCTTTTATAGCTAATAGCTTACGCCATACTTAGCGTTATTATAAATTTAATATACGTTATTATAATAAAACGCGAAACTTCTAATTAAACACTCTTTTATTCCTTGTAGAATACTATTATCCCTCTATATATATATGTCTTCTACTAGTCTAGTTCCCTTTATTACATAGTGACTTTAACCATCTTTATAATCCCTTATAAAGTAACCTTATTTCCCACAATTTATATAAGCTCTATTTTTAAACTATTAACTTTACTATAGAGTTCGCCTAAACGTCTTCTGCTACTAAGATCCCTAGTTTAGCCTTTACTCCTTAGTCCTATAATTACTAGATCCTTAACCTCTAGGTTTTTATAGTTTCTTACTCCATCTTTTATGGGCTTCTTTAGTACCGCTTAGGTCTATTAGCTCTACGCTATACTATAGTTTCTAATTTGGCTTTGGTTATTATATACTCTACGCCTTATATAACTATAGAACTCTATCCTAACCTTTCTTAGCCTATTCCCTTTAGTAGATTTAATTATTAATCTTAATCGCTTAATCTATTAACTCCCTTAGGGTATCCGCATCTTCCATTAGGATAATTACGTCCTAAACTTTAGCCTTAAGTCCCTGTTTATACTATGCCATAAGCGCCCTATTATTTTACTTAACTTATATAGCTAACGTCTAGAACTGCGTTGTATACTTAATTACTAAGGTTTATTATATAATATTTTAGAGTTTTCTTTCTACTATAGTTACTGCCTCTAGGTCTCTAAACATTTGTATAAGTTGTTCTATAAACCCTTTCTAGCTTAAGAACATAAATTGTACCTCCTAATTGGTGGTTATCATTCCGTTTACCTATATTTCCGTAAGGTAAAGCTTAAACTACTTAAGTGCTCTTCCTAATAGGAATAGTCCCGTATATGCTATTTAATCTATAGGTATTAGTAGCTTTACTTCTTCTTACGTAACCTTAAAGTGCATTTACATAAGGAATCCTTTAAGCTTTAATCTTTCTCCTAAGTACCTTTTAATTAATAGTGACTTAATCTTTACTGCTCCTATTCTATTAACCCTTTCTTCTAGCGCTGTATTATTTATTATTAACTAGTTAACTATTTCTTATAGTTATCCGACTATTATAGGTTACTATAAGTTAGTATCCGCTATATTAGTATCGCCTCCTAACCTTAAAGTAGTTGCGGCCGTTAATAGCGTTATGGTGGCTGCTTTTAGTGGCATATTGTTTAACTTTCTGTATTTAATACTGTAACTAGGTAGTAATTATATAACGGAACCTTATAGCAAGTACTACAATGGGCTTATTATTAAGCTAGGTGTATAGGTAATATAAATTAAAGTTAATAACGTAATAATAACTAGTAGAGTAGTTGCCTAATAGATTAACTCTAATTATATTCTAAGAATTATTATAAGGAAGGAACTATCTAGGTAGGGACCGAGGGTCCTTAAATATACAACCGTACTCTTATAAAATCCTTCTTATATATAATATACGTGTACTCTGTCTACTCTATTACGGATTACGCAGATCCTATAGATCCTACAGATCACGTTATATAACCTTAGTTACCATTCCTCGTTATATAGTTCTATTGGTTCCATCCTAGACCATGCCTAAATTAACCAACTAGCTTCTTCCGACTCTTCTCTAAGTAGTTATAATATTGTACTTAAAGCGTCCGTAATACTTTAAGTAGGTAAGAATAGTTATAGCACGTTTAAGCGGCAGAATAAAGATAACCTTTATTTTAATACTACTACTCTAAAGCAGAGGCCCGCTATACTTACTCTCTCTATCTATTTATACTAGAGCAGGGGCCCGCTATACTTACTCTCTTTATCTATCTATACTAGAGTAAAGACCTATTATGCTTACTCTTTCTACCTACTTTACTCTAGGATAAAGGCCCGCTATGCTTATCCTAACCTATAATACCTTACAGTTGGGCCCTTTTAAGACACTAGTTTTTACTAGAATGAGGTTAAAGCTTACCTATAAAGGATACCTTGCGGTTAAGCCCGCCTAAGATACTAGCTTCTTTACCTATATAGGATCTAAACTAACTAAAATAAGGTTAAAGCTTACCCTATAAAGAATATACCGAAGCCGCTATATCTACCCCTTTAACCTAAATCTAGATTAGAAGTAGAATAAGGGCTTTTATAACGCTTTGCAGTTGCCTATAAAAAATAACTTATAGTTAGGCCTGCCTAAGACACTAGCTTTTTTACCTATATAGGATCTAAACCAACTAGAATAAGGTTAAAGCTTACCTATAAAGAGATACTAGTCTCCGCTATGGCCGTTAATCCTATATTATACCTTCTTACGCTATTATACCTAAACCCCTAGCTCCCAGAGGAGGCGGCGGCAGCCCCTTTAGAAGAAGAGATTAAGGGGAAGGAGGCGGTAGTAGTAATGGTGATAGTAATCTATATACTATATTAGCTAACGTTTAAGATATAAGGCATTATAAAATATATAGTAGATTAGGCCACTAGCTAACACTATTATTATTATCGTTGTTATTATTACTAGAAGGTAGTATAGGAGGGGGATAGGGGATAAGGAGGGGGATAGGGATAGGGGATAGGGACGGGGACAGGGATAGGGGGAGCGCGAGCGCGAGCGTGGCGAGGATAAGGAGGAGGGCTATAGAATTAGTTAGTAAACGGCCTCTCTAAGTAGGGAAGTAGTTAGAAGCTTAGGTTAATTTACTAAAGCTTTAATTAACTACTTAGTATAGGAAAATACTTATAGAGAATACCGGACGCAACCTAAATATAGGGCTCTGTAATAGAGCGTGGAGGTAGTAGCGAGAATAATCTCTTTATTAATTGGAAAGTTTACTAGGTGCGAAAGCACCTAGGCTATAGGGGGAGTTATTATAAATATTTTTAAAAAAATTATTGGTGTTGGTGTTAGAGAGAAATAAGGGGTGTAGATAACTGTAAGTACTAACTTATCTACTTTACCTTTATAAATATTTACCGTAATCTAACACTTATTTACCTTATATTATTAATTAAGTTACTAGCGCAAAACTTCTATAAACTCCTATAAACTCCTAGACTAATTAGAAGACTCCTATAAACTCCTAAGCTAATTAGAATACGTTATAATATTTTAAGTAGAGGTCGTGGGTTAATAGGTAAAATTCTATATAAAATTTACTACGTAAACTTCTACTAACTCCTACTAACTCCTACCAACTCCTACTAACTCCTGCCGACTTCTACTAACTTCTACTAACTCCTAAACTAATTAGAACACGCTATTATATAAAACCCTAAGCTATCTCTATCTATGATTCTATAAGGAAATTCTTTTTACCCCTTAGTGTCGCTTTTCTAACACGCCTAGATTTAGTTTTTGGAGTAAATATAAGTATAGCATCTATATTTACATCTCTCTCCTATATAACTGTCTAACGTTTAGTAGGCGAGTCCCTTTAGTTACTAGCTTATTTTTTTTTAGCTAGGTATTAGGATTATTTATAACTAAGATATAACTAGAACGGTCGGCTAAGAATTAAAAATAGCCATAACTTAAGAATTAAGACTAGCCGTATTCTGGGAGTTGAGAACTATAGTATTTTAAGCGTTAAGAGCAGCGATATCCTAAGAGCCTATAGTGGATATACTATGCGTTATAGGCGTAAAGATTGGTCTAGCTAGAAGTGGAGTACTAGATAAAGAGCCTAGCGTGCTAATCCTACTAGTAACCTAACTTCTAAGTAGCGAAGCTGGTATATCTACTACGCTCTATACCGCCTCCCGTATAGCAACCTAGACTATAAGGCTATTATCCTATTACTAAATACGCGTAGTATACTCTGCCGGTATAGACGGCTGCTTTAGCAACTTATATACTACTAAGGCCTCGCCCTAAATAGCTTTTACCTATCTCTTTTATGCTAGATTGCTCTTATAAGTAGTCCTAACCGTCTTAACTATACTTCTTAATTGCTTAATTAACTAATCGCTATAGGTATTATAATATTACTATAAGATAAATAGGGGAGCCGCACTTTTTAGTAAACCCGCCGCAAGTATCTCCTAAAACATCAGGAAATTTTTTTTGTGGCTGGTTGTTGCGGTTTGCGGCAAATCGCCGTAAACTATACGATCGCGGTGGTCGTATATGGTCCATAGCGATTCGCGTAAACCGTACGTTTTGCAATAAAATTGCAGCATCCAATAGCAAATTGCGGCAAAACGCTCAACTACCAAATAAATGCTAGCATTTTGCTACCTTATAAATAAATAGCGCGTAAACTGTATAAACTGTACGAACTATATAAACTGTACAAACTGTACGAACAATACGAACTGTACGAACTGTACAAACTATATAAACTATATAAATTATAACAACTGTATAAATCGTAACTATATCCCCATAGGTTGCTATAATATACTTTTAAATATATTTATATTATAACTATATAAAATACAGAGCTATCTACTTAGGAGGGAGAAGCCTTTCGCAAAAGCTCCAAATTGTTAATTAGCGGTGTTCCCTTACCTCAGCAAGCTCAGACGTGATTCTGTTGGTGCGGATTTTCAATCGGTCCGCAAGCTGACTAACTACGTTTGTGATGCACCACCTTACCTTAGAAGCTTAGACTAAGAAATCGATTGTGCGGATATAGGAATATCCGCACCATCCGCTAAGCTGATTTAGGACGGCAATCGTTTTCTTAGTCTGAGGGACTTTGGCGAGATTTATAGAAAACCTAAATATCGTTTATATGAGAAGACCTTATTAACTTTAATAAAATTGATCTACCCTCCTACAATACCTGTTGATATAAAAATTACACCAAATTATAGAGAAAAGCCTACTCTATAAAGCTATGAGATCTTTAGCTCCTTATACACATACGACGTTAAGAGGAATTTATTGCCGTAGAGGCCCTAATTCTACCTCTGCACCGCCGAGCCGCGCAGTAAATACTAACGCTGAACGCTTACGCCTACGCCGCTAGCCCTCTCTACAGCTAGCGGATATTTTAGCGGATATTCCAGCGGATATTCTAGCGGATATTCCATCTGCTAGTTGGATAAAGACATTAAAGGAAGAGAAGGTTAATATTGTTAAGGACCTTCTACGTTAATGGGGCTGGTCTTTTTATAGGCTGGTCTTTAAGTACTTGGAAAGCGAGAACGGGCATAAAGGTAATAGGAAGAAGAAGAAAGTAGGGGACCTGCTTATTCCTTTACTAGAGGATAAGGAAATATAAGAAGAACTTATTAATAGGGCTAATATTCATACAACGCTGATAACCTGTATTATCTGCTGTATCCAGAAAGAGCTCCGCCAACTATAATTATAATACGGCCCTTTTAATACATAGACTCCAGATATAGAGTTTTAGGATATTAACCTTAAGAATATAACCAAGTTTGTTTAGTAGCACGGTCCGCTATTATTCTGGCTTATTAAGGGGATATTCGCACTAAATAAAGAGGAACGTAGTTAAGATCTGCACGGCGGATATATAGTTATAGTTGCCTCTATATTCCTTCTAGGGTTCGCCCGGAACTCCGCAAATGGTTTTGCCCGTCTACTTAGTCTATATCTTTAGGCGCTTGGTATAAAGCGCCGTGTGCTATTTTTCCTATATGGCCTTAGTCTAATTAATAGTTATATAACTCTTAACGCTAAAAAGCTTGGGCTAGCTAAATGTTCTAAGGAAGGTCCTATTAATTCTGCTAGTACTTCTAGCGCTAATAACCTTTAAGAAACTAATTAAGTCTCTGTCTATTTATAATAATGTCTATATTATCTATAATAACTTTAACTATTGCTAAAAGACTTAATATTAGGTTATTGGCGAGATTAGTAAGTTTAATTTATATACTATGGGAAAGATCTTACACGGAGTATATATGCCTAAAGGGGGCCTTAAGCAGTCGATGTTAAATAACACCCGTTAACTTAAGCTAGATAAGGTTGTTAATATAGCTAGGAATAAGTTTAATAACCTCTAGAAGCGGATATTTATAAGTTTTATTACGGACGCTATCTAATGCGCGTATCCTACTGCGGTTAATAGTATATTCGACTTTAACGCGGATATTAAATATCCGCGTATACTAGCAGTTAATATTCTCCTTTATAGAAGGACAGAGTATATAACTTTAGGACTTATTCTAAACAGCGAGGCTTCTATTAACGGCAATTATCGCGTAATAGAGAATATCTTCCTGGACTAACTATAGTATAATTGCGAAACCGCTTTTAACGACTGGCTATTCCTAGTATATGGAGATTAGAAGACCGCAAAGCTTATCTAATTATATAAAGAGGAGCGGGTTGAGGCGGAAGGTGCGTATAATAGCCATAAGTGGGTATTGCCTATTTTAGGGCTATGGCATATGCGATTGAACTTCCTATATATGGTTATGCATACGTTCTATAGGGGTAAGCAAGCCGCGCAGCAGTTTTTAGCGCTTTATACCTATATAAATCACCTAGGTCGGCGCAATATTTTTAGGGAAAAGGCCCCGTTTTATTATATGGAAGAGCTGATCCTCCAAAGCTTTGATGCTTATGTTGTTATATTGTTCCTACTCTATATCTATAACAAGTGTAATATTAAGGCAGATAGTGAGGCCGAGCGATATATACGAAACCTATCTCTATAGCAATTTCTGGAGTATATTAAGGATATCCGCATAGCGGCTTTTTTAAGAGATATATGCCGTGATACAAATTAGCGCACGTCTGATTATTTAGAGCTACCTGCCAACGTACGTTAGCTAGCAGCGATGTTGTCCTCTATGGGTACATTAAGCTCCGCCGCTGATAACTATAATACGGAGTTCTTTAATTATATCCGGTTCCTATAGGTTATTAATACTTATAAGCTTCTAAAATACGCCATTAAGTATATGGATATCGGACTACTAAAGCGTGTAATCCCCCGCCTTTACTTATACTTTACTAGAAGCTTATTAAAGAACTATATATATAATATGCTAATCCTATGGCGACTAGTTAGAACAAGCGCTTATAATTTAGTGCTTTAACGGGCTATCCTTGCTAATAGTTTAGTTAACCTCTAAGGGTGGCTAGATAGCTTCTTTAAGACGGATCGCCTTAATAAACTGCTAAATCTTTAACTTAAGGAGTTGCTCTAAACGCGCGGGAATTTGATGTTTGGTATAGACAAGCTGTTTAAATAGAGTGTTCTTATAATAAGTTACACTAGTACGCTCCGCGATATTTTTAAGCGTGTATTTGGTAAATGTATAAACAGCGAATATATGACTAAGTCTCTAGCGCTGGATATCCGCTATCTTATAGATTAGATCAGGAAGGATTTAATTATACGATATAGGCGGCGCTCGGCGGATTTTAAGGCTCCTTTAATTCTATAGCGCGGATATAAGAAACTCGCGAAGGATGGCGTAAATATATTTAACGCCTTCCTATTAACTGCAGCTGGTTTGCCATTTAATCCCCTTATGTACAGCTTTGGTAATGTTAATAAGAATATAGAGGTACTAGGAGAAGCTGCTGAATATATTTATATAGTTTGTTGTCCTAATGTTACACCTATACCTCTGCTAATGTGTATAATAGTTAGTGTATAACTTACTTAATGAATGCTGAGAGTAACAGTAATTTATTGTTTTAATTGTGGATATACTTTTATTGTGCGTTAGCGTATATAGGACGTTAGGTTTAAGGCACCTACTATTCTTTAACTTAAATTAGAGTGGCTTTTATAGGGCGGCATTACTGATTTTAATATGCGGATGTCTTATATTAGCGGTTTACTATACGACCTTTATGAGGACGGATTTGATAAGGCTACAGATAATATACTGGAGGACTTTTAAATGCTTAGGCTTATGGTATATTTCTGTCTTAATATATTAATTAAGTTCTTTTTATTAATATTAACTCTAGCCGGCGTATAATCTTCTTAGTGCGTAGTATATAACGTAGTAGTGGGCTGTTTTATAGTGCAGATATATAAATATCTTTATCTTAGCTTATGCGGATATCGTTATCTTAGCTTATACGGATATTAAAATATTAATTAAGTATATCTATTGAATGTAAGGCAGAGACTTAATTCCTATAAATATAGTAGTAAAAAGGTATAAGCTACTATTTTATTATTATAAACTGGTAATAACGGCTAACCCGCAGCAATAGCTAACTTATATCTACCTATATTCGATATCTAGTAGCCCAGTATTGTGTATAAGTGTAATAATACCACGCCTTAGGAATACAAGCTTATCCTTTATCTTACTTAGAGAATCTTTAAACTTATTAAACTAGCGATCTATAGCTTGAATATCTTTCGCTATATTAGTTACCCGTTTATAAACTATATTAACGTATATAGAAATAGCAATTGCTAAATACACCCTAACAGACCCGGCGCTAGCGGAAGCGGTAGCAGCAATAGCAGTACCTGGCGTGCTAGCAATTGCCGAAAGGGTTAGAGGAGCGGTAGTAGAGCGGGTGCCCCTACGGCCGTGCGTACTACTGCGAGTGGGAGTCTTAATAGGAGGGGAGGTCTTGGTGGGGGGAGGCGTAATAGCGCAAGCAGGGATGGTGCGAGAACGAAGCTATGCGGATATTAGTAATATCCGTATTATTAAGATGCGGATAGCATACCTTTTTAGTAGGTATTTTAGCCGGACTACTAGCAGAAGCTAATTGCGCACGTTTTCTGCCCTAAGGTATAACCAGCTCCGGATTTAGTAAACTTTCCTATACGCGTGTTAGCTAATAGAATAATAGTATACTATTAGTACGTACCTTTCCGCACAGCCTACCACCTATACAATATCTTAAGTACGCGTCCCTAAAATATAGCCTAGAGTCCTTCTTATAAACGCGATATTTATGGCTATGCTTCTTATATAGAGCATATAGTGGATTGCGCAGCTTACTAAAGCTACCCTTAATATTCTAGACGTGTGTTAATATCCGCTGGCGACTTTCCTTTATATTATCCCAAACACTAGCTTTTGGAGTGTACTATTTATTCGCTAACGGTACTTGGATAGGAAGGCGCTCGTTTATATTAGGAGTACTGCGGAGATTATAAGGGCTGCTAAGATTTTGAAGGCTGCGGAGATTATAAGGGCTGCGGAGATTGCGAGAGTTAGCGTTATTAAGGTCTTTATCTTTGTTATTGTCTAAAGATTTGCTATTTAAAGAAACCTTATATATAGTATTTGGGTCACTATAAGAGGTAAATTAGTAGATAAGACACTAAAATAGTATAACTAATATATACGATTTAATAGCTATCTTAAGCTTTATATTTGTATTAGCAGCCTTTTTAGCCCGCTTTTTAAGAAAAGAAGACAAATGAGCCTTGTTAAGCCTCTTTTTAGAAGCATTAGGCGGCGGCGGTAGAGAGGCGGACGGTAAAGTAGTAGATGGCAAAGTAGCCTATAGTAAAGATATAGGCAGCGGAAAGGTATCTAGTGAAAAGGTAAGCGGGTTTTTAGCGGATTTTGCTCTATTCTTATTGTCGTCATCTACTAAATCCTGTAAAGAGCGCCTCGGTATATATTTCCTAAAATTATATTAGCTATAGGTATAATTTAGTATTAGAAAGCTTACTTTTTAGGAATAGAGCCTAAAGGCTTAGTAAGAGCAGCTATAGCGTGCTTAACAGTATCGAACTCCTTATCGTTAATGTCGCGTATATTAAGTTCCTTAACTACCTGGTTGCTATTGTTTGTATTAACATTATTTAGAGGTATAAATAAAGGCATCGTAGATTGTAGTATTCTAAGGGATAGTATATAAAATAATAATAATAAAGTTTATGGTGCGGTGCTGTGAGGTAGAAGGTTAGTGGAGGAAGAAGAGGTGTGGAGGTTAATTAAGGTAAATATTTACGCTGCCGATTTTATTAAATTAGCTTACTAATAAATAATCGCTGCTATGGTAACTTACCTTAGTAAATATTAACGGTGCGCGGATATGAATATCTTTATCTTAGCTTGTGTGGATATCGTTATCTTAGCTTATACAGATATTATAATATTAATTAAGGATATCTATTAAATATAAGGTAGAGACTTAATTCCTATATATGTAGCAGCAGAGAGGTAAGAGTTACTATTTTATTACTCTAAACCTATAATAATAGCTAACCCGCAGTAACAGCTAACCTATATCTACTTAAGTTCTATATCCGGTAACCCAGCGTTGCGTATAAGTGTAGTAATACTACGCCTTATAAACGCAAGCTTATCCTTTATCTTACTTAGAGAACCTTTAAGCTTACTTAACCGGTAGTCTATAGCCTGAATATCTTTTGCTACCTTAGCTACCCGTTTACGAACTATATTAACGCGCGTGGAAATAGTAATTGCTAAATATACCCTAATATTTTCTATACTAGCAGGAGTAATAGTACTAGAAGCAGCACTAGGCGTGCTAGGAATTAGTAAAAGAGTAGGAGGAGTAGCGATAGAGTGGGTGCCTTTATGGTTGTGCATATCGCTATAAGTGGGAGTCTTGGGGGGAGGGGAGGTCTCTAGAGGGGGGATGGTGCGGGTGCGAAGCTATGCGGATATTAGTAA
>Ga0307515_10009398_pt1 | contig 18912 bp, 21 predicted proteins | sample 17_EM_MG_FD_194513 | JGI IMG/M metagenome (GOLD analysis project Ga0307515, IMG submission 194513) | Populus trichocarpa ectomycorrhiza microbial communities from riparian zone in the Pacific Northwest, United States - 17_EM | ecosystem: Host-associated > Plants > Roots > Unclassified | place...
GAACCGCATCTCTTTTGGATTCATGCTCCTCAATGGGGTGCTGGGGGTGACCAAATTGTGAGGATGCACGAACGAGGGATGCCGTTGGAGCCGACATAGTCTCTAATGCATGCACCATACCCAGTGTCGCTCTTAAGGAGTGATTTCGGTAGTAAAGCGGGTCTCGGGGTGAGGAAAAAGCGCAGTAGATCAGGCTCCAAAGGAGAATGGTAAGGACAACGTAACGTGAGGAAAGGGAGAAAGATGTCTGCTGAACGCAAAATACGTGCTCGCTGCTCCGTGCTCGGGTTTGTGAGCAGGTCCGTGGTTTCGGAGCGGACGGCCAGGTCCAAGACACAAGAAGCATAGCAAAAACTGTCCGCGCTGCAATCAGTCCCATCGTTATTGTTCGCGACGCAACTGAACATTTAAGTGAGCCAAAGACAGGGCATGCTTCCGAAATATATGTACACCCATGGCTTCTGACCTGTTCTGACCCGTTAGGGGTGAACAGCGCAAAAGCTATTTAGATACATCTTCCATGAAATGCCCCATGCTGGTTGCAATAGCTTTAGGCTTTCAGTGTGTCTCGTAATTTCCCAAGGACTTTGACGAGGCGGGCGACTTCCGCCTCGGCAAGATCCGCATCCTTCTCAATCTCAATGGCCTCGCTCAAAGCGGGGAATGGTGTCGCCCCGTATCCCTGCGATCATGTGTCAATGGTATCAATGGGTGCAGGCCACACGATTCCTCGTGATACATACCGTCCACTTCCCTGGAGCCACACCTAGATGTCGGTACCATTCACGATCCTTGATGCCAGCGTCTGAAAGGAACCCACGCTCAAACAAGGCGAGCTTCTTATTAATCGCACCCCGATTGTGTCGGGCACGCAGTGTGCCCGAGCCATGAGACTCTGAATGATTGCAAATGGGAATGAGGGAGATGAGTTAGCGGATTGAGTACTAACCAAACCTGTCTGGGACTGAAGTTCCCCCAGAAAAATGTCTGATGAAGGATTTGAGCTTGTTCAGGATGCTGGCGTGGATTTGGACATGAAGTGGCCGACTCCTTCGCGGATGTTGAAAAGTCAGCTTCTTCTTGTAGTCGAGGGCCAGGCTAGTGTTTAGTAATTGGTGCAAAGCGGTCTCGATTGGGTGCAAATCGACCGAGACGCCTGTGAGTTTGGCAGCAGCAGCGACCCTATAAATTGGGACGTGAGTTGGGGGTATGGCTCGAGGTGCTTCGTTCCCACCCTTCGAGGTATTTGAACATTTCGAGTGTGTAGTGTGTCGTGTTGATGGGAAGTAAGGGCGAATCGGCAAGTCTGAGAGTCATAAGACCTAAATGCTTCGCGACCGCGACCTGCAAACCTATCAAAAAGGCAACCTCATGCTTTCGTCACCGCTTACATGTCTGTGGAATCCGGGGTCTGCGTACTTCTCCTGCCATAGCTGAGTGTCATAGACGCTATGATAGTGATAGGACGGGTCACTCAGCGTGGGGCCAAAGCCCATGTCGGTACTGGCCACACCAAGTCGCTGCAACATAACTTGGGGGCGTCAATACCGCCGCAACGGTTTGAAAAGGAGCAAAATACCTGTGTAATCAGACCCGGAACCAAGAGGCGCAACAGGGAGCTCTTCTGATTCCACTCTGGCTTTTTCTCGCACCCCCTCCATGACAACTTCCGAGTTTCTGTAATCATACAGGTGATTTCCTTGTGTTTTGAATGGACCCTCATCAAGACGAGCATCCCAGAGTGTCTTATTGGCAAGAGTAGGGTGTGGAACAACCCTGGCTGTGTCGCGAATGAGGTGGGCCAGAGAGGGAGAACCCCAGAGGTTGTAGCGGGAACCACAGACAGACACATCTACAGTTGTCATCAGTTTCCCGTCCAAGCACAAACAAGTATTAACAAACCAAGGTTGAGGTATGACACGGCATGCTCTTGGATCCAGTCAGCAAAATCTTCACCCCATTCGGTCGAGCCTACAAGGCCATACTATGGCATGATGAGTTAATGGGCTTTGGGTGGTGGTCAGGAACGCACTTCTTCTCCATCCCAGCTAGCAATGACTATCGTCCGTCGTGGTTTCCACCCTCTTCGGAGAAGTGCCCCAAACCCACGCACGACTTCATGCAACGACGCCGTCCCGGAAGTTGGGTCTGCTGCTCCCATTACCCAAGCTGTAGAGGAGGAATTGGTCAACGGGTGACTGGACGGGAGGAAGTACGGACCATCTCGATGGTTACCCACGATCACAACCTCGTTGTAGTCTTTGTGAGTACCGGGGATGACAGCCATGACATTCTGGATGGGCGTTTTAAGGTCATGGAGTTGCTGAATAGGTGTACACGTACCCAAATAGGTATAACCTTGTCGTCGACTTCGTTGTAGAGCCGAATATGCGATTCACTTTTTATTCCATGACCAATTTGTTCCAACAGCTTCTTTGCATTATTCCAGGAAATGGGAATCGACGGGATGGATGGCGTATTCACCGGCTCCAATCTGGTGGCGTTTTTGTATGCCGGGTATCCGGCTGTATAGCGATCAGTGGCGGGTGCGGTCTCAGTACAATACCAAACTTACGAGTAGTTGGGTCACCCGGATACATGCTAATAAATTGTACGCTCCCCCGTTGGACGCTATTAGAATTTCGGGCTGGTCCATACGGCCACTCTTTGAATCCCTCCTTGGAAGTGACATATCCATCGTCAATGGGATCGCTGTACATCAATATCCCAATGCATCCTGCTTCTTGAGCAGCCTTGATCTTCAGACCCCTGAATAGCATGCCATATCGAACGATGGCAATCGTTCCCTTGAGGTCTACTCCTGCGTGTGCCAATTCGTTGAAGTCCTCCTTCCGGCCGTATTTGGCATAAACGACAGGTCCGCTCACATCACCACCCTTGCTCAGTCCATGCCAAGTGGGGACATCGGTACGGTGCTTGCCCGCATCTACAGATGGTGTGGTCAAATGCTTTGCTTCTCTGTTGAAAAGTCGACAGGCTTACCGGGATCGCTCATATCTGCAAGTTCTTCAAGGTTTGCCTCCCAGATGGGTTTACCATCCTTCCCTAGGATCTGCAACTGTTGCTTGACACCCGTATTCATGGTTGGGTAGTAGGTATCTATCCATGCGTTAGGCAAATGTTGACGGTGATGCTTGGTGGTAAGGCTTCGAATTGCATGCTGGCTCTCCCGTGAACCCGCGTCAAAGATCGGGTCTACTTTAGGTGGCTTGATACCGAGCTCGCGTTGGAACAGCTCTAAGAATTGGCGCGCAGTCACGAGGTCCTGAATCATTGTAGTTAGTATGTACACGACGGTATGTGATCTGCATTCAAAAAGAGGTTTGGCAGAGGAGGAGAAGGTGGTGTTCTTAAATGCATCCGCTTCGCACCTGTTCGCTCCCTGCTAGGTGGGGAGAAGTAGCGTAAAGCTTCGAGGCGGCAATGGCACTTTCATTATTCGGAACGGCTCTGTCGAGAGTTTATGAAACGAAGTTGTTCTAGCGAGTACTTCACTCACAGAAAGACAGCCTCCACTTTCGGTTTCAAACCCAATGGATCATCCGACACCCAAGACCGAGAAGAGGTGCATCTGGAGCTCCCCAACCACGAGTACGAACTGTGAGTGAAAGTTGAAAGCGCATAATGAGTGATTGCGAGGACAGCCGCTCCAACCAATGCACCGGCCGTCACCGCGCGTTTAGTTGATTTTTTCGACGAGGACTTTACACCATCGATTTGGCCCTCGTGAAGGTCGTACACAGTCGCAGGCAGCTTTCCCTGCGTTCCAGCCATGCCAAGGTGGGGGCCGGGGTTGGGAACAAGCAGCTTTATGGAAATTTACCAAACCTAAGGACGTGGAAGTCGCCTTATAATGAATTCTGGCGTTTCATTGGATTTACTTGTGGCGTTACGAAATCGGATTTCAACCGAAGTATTCTGTACTTGACTCCATGGGTAACTCGGGGTTATCGCGGACAGGTTGCAGTCACACAGAGTGCCACCAGCGAGCATGGACATGTCATTAGTAGGAGATAGAAGACGGTGGAAAAGTAAACAAGGAGTGACAGGCAGGATGTGCAAGATCCAAGAGCAGGAAACCAATCGAAACGCATAGACAAATTTACAAACACAAGGACCATCAGCAAAAGCCACGAAGAAGTACCCTATTAGAACTATGGGGCGACGAAAACTTTCAAATATCCTCTCTAGCGTCAATAACATAGATCACCTGGTTGGGACGTACGAACAGCCCTCGAGACTCTTGCATCGACACATCCGAACAGGCGGGGGAAACACTCCTGAGTCGTCTGTTTGATCTTCGCTCTCTGAGACTCATGGTGTCCCCATCGTGTTTGCGCCTCTCATTCATAGTATTGAGGTGTCGCCGCTTACTCATTCTCTCATCGTTTTCGTCCCACTCAAGCCTTGTGATATCAAAATACTTGACTCCACCCCAGGTACCGTCGTGCCAATCTCGGTCCTGCAGTTTTTCCGCTTGGCTGAGAGGGACCTCGACACCGACCCAAGGTCCGTACTCGCCTACTACACTACCCAAATATCGCGCGTACGCCCGGAAACGTGCACGCTTCGAGGTAATGATGCAAGGGATGCCTACATTTAGCACGACTCCAGGGGCAGTCCCGTCTGATGATGGGATAGCTGCAGAACCTTTGATAGTGTCGTTCGACTTGACAGTACTGGAAGAATCCGTTCTGGCGGTGTGTGTCGGGCGCGCCGTTACATTTGATTCTGCGGAGACGACCGATACTTCCGTTACAGTATCAGTTGAACGCTTGCGATTGAGACCAGGGGGTACCCCTCGAATTGTCGACGCGCCGTCACTCTTCGCCGACAGGACAGAGCTGGTTGGAGTGGGCTCTTTAGTGGGCTCTTTAGTGGGCTCTTTAGTAGGCTCCTTATTGGACTGTTCCGATCCTGGCTGCTCCTGCTCAGGCACCTTAATGCTGGGCTTGGGACTCGGAGGAGGCTTGGTAGTAGGAACCTTCTCCTTGCCTTTGAGAGATGTTGTACTGCGTTTCAAGACGACAACCCGAACGTCGGGTTTAGGCGACGGTTGCGCCTTTTCCTTCGCTTTCACGCTGGTAACACTGCGGACACTCGGTGCTTTGTTGGCAACTTTTGGTGTCGTGAGTTTCGGCACGGGTGGCTTGGGTGCGCTTTCAAGACGCTTTCGTTCCGCTGGTGCTTTGGACGCAGTAGAAACGGTTGACCGTACAGACCGCACCGATGCTTGAGACGAAGGCCGCTTCGGCATTAACCGTATGTCCGGACTCGTAGTGGCCGGCAATGATTTGAGGCCCTTCGGGCTCGCAACTGACGATGCCACCGAGGCCACGGAGGCGGTCGAGGTTCTTCTAGGGCGCACTCGCTGCGACGGACCAGCGATAGAGGGTGATCGTGGCTTCACTTTTATCGGCGCATTGGCAGCCACGCTCGTGGTGGAAGCTGCTGAGAGAGTCCTTTGGCGGGGAGGGACTTGTAACTCTGACGCCGCCGATTCAAAACTGGTAGCAGCAGAAGAGACCGGTCGCGAGGCAATAGAAGCACGAGGAGTGGTATCACCTGCATTAGATGCAGCAGCCCCTCGAGCAAGCGACGGTTTTGGTCTAGCTGTACTTGTGCTCGTCGCAGTGGTGCGGGAAGAGGCAGAAGAAGAGGCAGTAGAAGACGGAGTGGGAGGTGGGGCGCCACCATTTCGTCGCGTCGTGGGTGTAGCGGCGTTTGAACGGATCGAGGGGGCAGTGGATTTGGGCCTCACTGGAGTTTCTGGTGCATTTGTCGCACTTGTGCCAGCAACCCGGCGAGGCGTGCCCATCCTTGGCACGGGTGAAGCTGGGGGTGCGGGGGATGCAGATGTCGAGGGCTCGAGCGTATCTCTAGTTTCAGACCGGCGAAGGGTTGTACTCAGATTTAGCTGTGAAGGTGTGGTCGAGCCACCGACTGGCGAAGGAATTGGTGAATTGGGATTTCTCCTGGGTGAAGCCGACCCATTAGCAAGACGAGGGGTCGCAGGAACATCTCGGCTGGGAGCTGGTCGACGAGGTGTCGAAGTAGATGCAGCAGTGGCAGCACTTCTAGTCGAATCGGCGTTTGACTTTGAGAGATTCCGATTCAGCACGTTGGCACGCATCGAAGTCATGCTTGCGACCTCCATTTCGGGGTCAAGCCGATCTTTAGACATTTCTGCAGCTAATCCAGCCCGCGTCTTAGGTCCGCGAATAACATCGGGTGGTGAAATGAGGTCGTTGTCGTTTTCAATCTCAAGGTCTGGAACCGCTATCAATGGCCGGCAATGTCCCAGAAAGGCCATTCAAACTCACCCTGAGCTATTTCTCGGAGGGCCCATTGTTCGAGACCATCAAAGCCACCTACCAGTCGAACCTGCACCCAGTTCTTGCGCAACCAACGCAGAATTTCCACTCGTGTGCCTTCCGCGTGTAGTCGCACAGCAGAGCCGTTGGGCAAAAATGAGGCCATGGGATCGGTAGGGTGGGGACGCAATAGGACAGAGGAGACTAAACTCTAAAATGGGATTGAGTAATACAGATCTACCGAGGAGAGAGCTCGTACCTGATAAACATTCCCTGCGTTATTGTCTTTGAGACCCCTCCTGATCGCCTCCATGATCCACTCGAGCTTCTCCCGATCTCCAAACCGAAGGCCATCGCTATCCATGATTTCAAGCCACTCTTGTTCTTCGAAACAAATATCGGTTTGTGTGCAAAGAACCTCGTCAATCTTCTTCTGAGCCTGCACGACCATTTCCCGGACACCATCCACCCAGTCATCTTTCAAATCTTCGAGCTTTGAAAGAGCGGCATGAGAGGCGAAAAGAAGAGGGAAGATATTCAAAGGAGAGGTCCGATTGACCACGCCTTTGAGCAACGAGGCTCTCATTTTTGCTGGGAGGTTGGCAAACTCGCGCGAACACCATCCCTCCCCGAACATACCCACTAGAGCACGCCGAGCCCCCTTTTCGAATACCCTGTTTTGGATGTCTGGAGAGAGCGCAAAGTCTAATATGCGAGGCATCCGACGCTGACACTGTCGGCACTTGCATCCTCCGACACCCCATTTGCCCGCAGTGATCTTCTCATACTCCTCGAATGTGAGGTATGCATGAAAGAGGCCATGCATCATCTCCTCTACGATATATGCCTCGATCTCATCGCTCATGGTGGCGAGCAAGAGAAATTGAGCAGAGCGAACAATCGCAAAGGCCGTATCGAGGTCGAAGGTACGATAAGAGAAGTTGAGGGTGCCGGAATACATGAATCCGAGTGACCAATGCAGTGATGCTGGTGTAAACGCGGTCGAGGGAAGGTTCAGGGTGAGGTGACCGGAAGAGGTAGTGGGTGGTCGAAAATCGGACAATAAAACGCCACGGAAATAAGGAGACCGAGAAACAAGAATAAACCGATGACTAAAAAAGAGGACGGCGCCATCTGCTTCTGGCGTGTCGGTAGCATTTGACGGGAAATCACCATTGATAGTGATTCTCACATCTGAGTAAAGTCGAGACCTCCACATGTAACAGAAATCTTTCCGAAGTTTGTCTATGCGCGCTTCTTCAGACTCGCCACCCTCTCGCTGTTCCGGCGTGTCAAAGAGGAACTCGAAGGCAACTCCCATCCCATTTCCTGTATAGAGATATTCAAGTTCATGGGTGAAGAGAGTCGGATTGACGGAGGTCGTTAATCGTAGGAGACCGCCGACAGTTGAAGGGGTAGGTGAAGGTTGGTCCCGGCGATCTCCAAATGGAGAAGAGGAGCGAGACTGTACGGGATATGGTATGTTGACTGAGTAAGTAGATTGACCATTTGGTACGGGTGATTGGGAGTAAGGATTGGGAGATGCGCCATTTGCGGGACGAAAAGAGAAGTAGAGAGCTTGGAATGCGGTTGGAGCGCGAGCATATACAATAGCTAGAAGAAGCCATGTTAGCGGACAAATGCCATTCAATGTCAGAAAGGCCTAGGTTCCATGCGCGCATCGGACAGCGAGAACTAGTTTCGTCAATTAACCCAGCTGAACAGGTCCCATTGATAATATGAAACACAGCGACTCGTCTGTGGTGCATGTATCTGTCCCATCACCATGCAGCTTCCTGGCGTATGGAAAGGCCGGCAACACGTGGGACGGCGGGCGCAATGGGTAACCAGCAGTGAGATCTAGAGGTGCTATAAAGCGGCTGGGTCCGTAGTAAAACCCTCAACGCAGCTCGCAAGAAGCTTTCGGCCATTGTCGAAGCGCTAAAGTGCCATTCGAGAGGAAGATTTGTGATCCAGGAAGACCAGATTGGAGAATAGCGATATTCAGCTCCAGAAACAAATCTTCAGCACTTACCCTTGTGTCCCCAGACTTCATCTGTAGAATGGTCTCCTTCTGTGAGCTCCCAGACGACATCTGGGTAACGCTCCTTTGAATGATCAAAGAGGGTCTTGAGGTCTGCCTGCCAGGTTCGGGTTGAGGCATCGTGTGCCGTCCGCAAGCGACCTCTGGGAGCAGCCACAGCCATGACGGGAGTCGTTGAGGGCAGCCGAGGGGGTTAGGCAGTCCGTGAAGATGATGATGAGTGTGTAGCAGAGAGGCTGGGGATCAGGGTTGATGAGTTGAGGGGTGTCGAAACTCGGAACCCAGGGGCACAAGCTGAAAGGTGGATACGGCGTTGACAGAGCGGCTCGGGGCGCACGGCGCTCACGAAATGGCGTACAAAGTGCCCCGGTGGACGAGAGGCTAGTATCGACCTGACAGCCAGCGTAACCAGTAAGGCTCGGGGCCAAGTTTGGATCTTTGTTTTGGAACAACCTGGAAACTGACATCTCTCAATCTCTCAAGAGGCGGGACGGGACGTTGTAATTTGCAAAGTTGGCTTCCTCGTCTCACTTCTGACACCACACAACTGCGCCCGATAGGCCCAGCGGAACGTTGGGGACAAAACGCTGGCGATTTGAGCATCACGCGACAGCCACGTTGAAGTGGGCCCTCGAACGGCCTTTATAGCAAATCGACTAGTCTCAGACATATCGGACGTGCCAGGTACTCCACAAGGGTCTGAGAACAAGACTCTGTCGCCTTAAAATTTGGTGCCTTTTGCTTCGTCAGACTCTCTTATCCAGGAAACTCGGTCTCACCTTGCATATCTGAGCTACTATGACCCACTTGCTCACACCAAAACCCGTTCAACACGCCCATGCAAGGGCGAGTCCCTCCGTTTCCCTGGAGAAGGGCGAAGCGCGGCTCCGTGCACCACGTGAAAACTACGGGATGGGACGTACGGGATTTCATACAAACAATGACACCGGTATCGACAAAGATGGTGTTCTGAAGACAGGATACTTTTCCGGCAACCCGGAACCCGTGGGGTAAGCCGAAAGCTTTATATTTTTTAAGCACTGCGTACTGATATGACTAATGTACCAGAGAAGGATCCCCTGCGCGTTCGCCCATTTACTCTGGCAACCACTCGCCCGTTCAACGAACGTCTGCCGTACCCTATGCCGTTCATACGCCCGTTTTGCGGCGGGGCACCAAAAGCACGCCTTCCAGTCCTGAAATAGCAAGTGCGGTCGACTTGCGAACGCTTCGCCGACAACGAGAGCGCGAACGAGCGCGAAGAATACGAGAAGCAGGTGGTCTCCCTCAGGGAGTTGTCCCCTCTCTTCTTCTGCTCATGGCGATTTGCCTTGTCGTGATACTCTGTGTCTGGATCAAAGTACGCGGGTAGCCACCTTCATGCTAGGATGCCGGGGGTATTACTCGATGCATGCATGGTTTAGCAGCAATTTGAACCAGGAGCCGTTGAGCACATGGTCTCGTAACGGTCTCATGCACCCATCTGAGCCTGGCTCGACGGGTGCAAGGCGACTGTTATTCAATGTCAGTCAATATGAGCGAGATATTACCTCGACATTCGGTGAGCCTTTTTCATCTTTCGTGCCCGCGTGTCCAAATGGTCATGTTGTACCAGATGGCCATACTATGTTCGCGTATTTGCAATCCGATGGATCGGTGGCACAATCCCCGCGTGCTATGCACACGGCCACGACCCATTATTATTCCTTTATCAAAGCCGATGTATCTAAACGTGACCTCGAGCGACGAATACAGCAAGGGATTTATAGCCGATGTCCAACGATGGATAGTTCAATTCCGTGTGTGGACACAAACTGGGAAATAAACTGCTGGAGCAGCCCCCCTTGTTTGATTCTACATTCCTTGAGCGACGACTCCAAGTACACCTCTTGAATTAGCAGCCGTGTCTCGACCAATTCAGAAGGTCAAGGTCCATAAAGCAACAAATACACAGGCGACACGCCTATCTCACCCACAGCAAAGCAAAGCCGAAAAGCTCTGAGTAGGGCATAAGGAGTGAAAACGTAGGCCACACCAAGAGAACTGAGAGGAAAACGACACGAAGTAGAAATAGGAAATTAGCGATATAGGCATGCACACACGCAGAACAAGGCCAAAGAATACACCAAGAGACCAGAAATAAACGAGGTCAAGAATACTACACGCAGGGACGGGCAGTGGAAGGTAGATGGTATTGGAAATGCAAGAGGGAGGGCTATCTACGGTCGTAATCAACTCAATGACACGAAGTATATCCTACGAGAGTACGAGTGTAGAAAAGAAAAAAGCGCGTCACAAGCCCACTGAAGAAACGGTGCACCGATAGTCATGTGCTCGTATTCCGTCCCTGTCCGCCGTTGGAATGTGACTTTGACTTTCCACCACGAGACGTGCTCGCTCTCGAATTGCTGCCAGCTTTGGGTACAGACACCGGTCCCCCGTTTCCGTTAATTTTGGCGGCAGGGTCGGCGCTGGCAGCAGCAGCGGCAGCAGCAGCGGCATAGACAGCCTCATCGATGGGTTTCATGGCACTCGCGTCGTCCGCCGCTCGTCGTGCGTTCGTCGCTTCCGCCACCTCAATCGCCTCCGCGTCGACTTTGGCCAGCGCCGCGCTCGCGCGGTTCTTTTTCTTTTTCTTCTTGCCGCCGCCGCTACTACTTGCGACCGGCCCACTCGGAGGTACTTCTGACGACGAGAGGACTTCTTGCATGGGTGATCCGATCGAACCCGAACTCTCGCTCCGTATCTGCGCCCGTCGCGCTTCCTCTTCTTGTCGAACCAGCTGGTCCACCTCGCCTTGTACGACAATACCGGAGATTAATTCGTGTTCAAGTGTCTCTGAGGCGGTTGCGCGCTTGTCGGGATGCAAGTGGAGCATAGGGTTGATGAACGATGCGATCATAATAGACTCTTCTTTCGACAGGAGGTACTTGTCATGTAGCACCTCTTCTAATGGCCAGAAGCGAAGCTTGTGGATGTGTCGAAGTTCGCCTGCGACGAAGAAAGTCAACGGTCGAGTAAGAACACCGCCAAACTCGACGAACCTTTCCTGTTGAAGAACTCGCCGCTGTACTTCCCAGAAAAGGCAACACTCCGAGGAAACTCGCCCATGAGCTCGATGATTTGAGCAATGTGGTCGTCGTCCTTGGAATATCGGGACCCTGACGCGGGATCGAAAAGATAGTCCCCGCCGGTCAACAGCTCGAAGAACTAGAAGCACGGGTGTGAATACGATCACGTTGGACTCGCGTGAGGGTGCTCACCAGACACGCAGCACTCCAGATGTCGGCAGTAGGTCCCCATTTTGCGCCGAGAATCACCTCTGGGCATCTGTACTGCCGCGTTTGAATGTCATCGGTAAAATGGTGGTCGACCCAGGTGGCTATTGAGACACCGTACGTCACCGGATAGCACTCGGCAGCTCAGTAGAGAGAGCAACTCACCATTCCCGAGATCGGCAATTTTGACCGTGATCCGTTCGAAATTTCCATCGTCCCTCAACAGCCGATCTAATGGATGTGACTGTGAGTCTGTGGACATTGCGGATGTTGAGGGGTTGATGTCACTTTCGGGCCACGCGTCGGCCGAGGGCCCAGAAGGGTGCGAGTTCGCCACCACCGTATTCGACCCGTTCGTCGTGGGGCCACTTCGCCCTGGGGCACTACGGGAAAGCATCGACGGCCCAGATGGGGCTTTGTTCACGGCTGGGTTGGTTTTCTCCCCAAATGACGCATCGAGGGTTGACAAGCGTTCAGCGGCTTGGTCTGTCGAGTCGGGCCGTTTAGCCGTGGTGGCAGTTTTGTCGACCAAACTGCCGGGTGCAGAGGCATCCTCACCCTCGATGCGGCTCATTTGGAAGGCGAGCTTGTCGATAGCGGGGCTCGATCCCAGGGAGGATGACGGACTCGGTAATGGCTGAGAGCCCGTGATAAACACACTTTCGGACCTGGGGGTTTGATTGCCGCCACGGCCTTTCGAAGGAGGCACACCAATCAGTTTGGTCTTTGCCGAGGCGCTTGATTGTGCGAGCTCGTTGCGAATCAAAACCTCGACATCATCGAGGCAGATGAGGACGTTTTCAGGTTTGAGGTCGGTGTGGATGACGCCGCAGCTTCTGTGCATGTAGTCTAAGCCGAGGAGGACCTGCTTGCTGATCTGGCGGACGAGCCCAATCGGGACGCCCTTGGCTTGATGTCGTTTGATGAGGCCGAGGAGGTTCTCGCCCAAGACCTCGAAGACCATACAGACGTGGACACCATTTGGACCCTTGTGCTTGAAGTGGTCGAGGAAGGAGACGACGTGTGAACGGCCGGCATGGGTCTGGTCGGAAGAGATCAGGCGCTGGAGAAGCTTGATTTCGTCGAGGGCAGTCTCGGTGTATCGGGGAGCGGATTTGACGACCTTGAGAGCGACATGGCGGTCCATCCTGGGCTGGAAATGAGCATCCGATCCAGCTCTGGCGGGCGGAACACGCACTTTGTGTCATTGGCTAGCCAGACGGTCGAGAAGTGGCCCCAACTGGCGGAGAGGTGGTGAGCACGTGAGATAAGGTAGAGATGATAGTATGCGATAAGGTTTTACCCTAGTTTGCGGACGACAACGTATCTTGCATCGCTGAACGCGTCGCCAATGTGGACGGGGTGATAACCGCCAGCGACATAATCTTCCCAGTCTTCCTCCTCGCTGAGATCGTTTGTCTTGTTTGATTGGTATGAGGACATTATTCCTGTGAGCTGGGTTGGGTGGGCTGGGTTCAAGAAGTGGTAGTGGTAGTGGTAGTGGTAGTGGTAGTGGTGGTGGTAGTGGAGATGCTAGTGCTAGTGGGTCGTGTTGGTAGCACTTCTTGTGTTGGTGTTTAAGAGGACTTCGTCTCGTCTCGTCTTGGTCGCGGTCGCGGTCTGAGCGCGTTCGTCGCTGCTCGCGTCGCTTGCTCCGAGGGAGCGGTTAGGTCTGGCCGAGACGGGGGGAGGAAGCAACACTTTATTCTATATTCTGGCTTGCCTCCGGAGCCTTCGCCCCTTCTCCCTTCCCTTCCACTTCTCACCCTGCACGCGATCCCTTCTTCAGCTCCCGTGGCAGGCGAGCGCGAGCGTTGAAGCCGTTGGTCCTCTCCAAGCGCTCTGGCCTCATGACAGACCCCAGACGCATAGCCAGCTCGAGCGTGGCCGTCTGCCGGTTCCAGCCGTCTCCAGCTGTTCTCGTGCTTTCAGCTCCCAGCTCCCAACCCCCAGCTCCCAGCTCCCAGCTCCCAGAAACATCGAGTATCACGCATCCACCCACCGGAGCTAATCCTGCCTCCTGACATCTGCCATTCCTCTCATCCACTACAAATCTGGCATCGCTCGTCTATTTTGGAGCTCCAATAACACGGTTCCACCCGACATATCAACTTCGGCTGTCCGGATTCTACACCGAAACCCTACGTGACATGTCCATCTCCATCGATCGAAAATCTCAGTGCCACCCACAGTTCCACCGGAGCCCAACTATAGGTTGAATAAAGAATAAGTCGTAAACTATCATACAGATCCTGAAATCGAATGAGGTACAGGTGTTCTTGACACAAATGTTCTCCTGGACTGCGTTCAGATCGTTGCCACACACCAATTAGCCCGAGAGAACGCTCACCTATTGAGCAACAACCCCTTTGTAGCGCGTATCTCCTTCCTCACTTCTGCCTCAGCAACAGAAGGAACATTGGGAGCGTATATGTGTGATGTGATAAATCCCGTCACGTCAGTCATATCCCGCAGTGTAGACGCGAATCGGGCCTTCCGGGGCAGGGGGATTGACCCTTGGAGCTTCTCCAAGGAAAGCAGGACAGGGTTCACAACCGGTCCTATTTCGACAGTTTCCCCCTTCTCCTCCCCTGCTGGCCCTCCGCTGGCTCGTGGCTGGTCTGGCTGTTCAGGATGACCTTCTGTCACAACTTTTTTGGGCTGTTTGAGCCAGGATAAAGATTGGTTCTGTGTGTGCTTGAGCTCTTGCAGCCTCGTCGTAAACTTCTGCAGGAGCGAGAGTTGTTGCAGGCGGAGATTAGAGCGGGCACCAAACGACGCGGCTAGTCTCGGATATATACGTGTCTACATACCCATCGCTTTTAGCGATAAGATGCTAAATAAGAAGAGAGGGACGTACGAAGTACACCGCGAGCACGACGGTAGATGCGCCAGTAAGCAACAAAAGCAATCGAAATGTTGCAATGAGTAGATTAGGTAAGTTCGAAGGAGGTGGCATTGGGTATGTTCGCGGAGGGATGGGGGGTGGCTATTTAGATCCCAATCAGAATATTAGCATTCACCTCACTCTAGTAGACGAGTTCACAACGCACGACTTCGGCCAGAATCTGCGTTACCTCATTCTCATCAAGCCCTTTCTCGCGTAAGAATATCCGCTGCTCAGCTGCGTCTTGCGAGCGGACTTGCGGGGACGTGAGGAACGTTCGCGCCCGCTCTAAAAGTACCGTTCTGTCTTCATCTGAACCTATAGATGGTGGGTTGACCGATTCACCCCCTTGTGAGGGAGTCGACGAGGGTGGTTTGCTTTCGTTCTCCGGCATGGGCGGGTCCAAAATAATCTCGGCGATGGCTGGCCAATCCTAGAATTCGCATTTGTGAAGTCACAACGCCCAAAATCACATGTACGACCAGTAGTTATAGTCCTCGGGTGTAGTCATAAATAAACATTACATCAGTGTCAAATTTGTACTCGACCCGTGTTTGGCGATATTCAGGAGCACAGTTACAGAGGATTTCAGCGAAACACGGTGTTTTGACAACCAGTCCTTGAGGGGAAGCACATGTTGCACCATGTCGTGTTGCGGGTCTACTGAATGTCTAACGACAAGTGAATATACCAAAGCGTGGAAATTATCTAAAGATTATCTAAAGGTTTTGAGAGCTTGAGGAACCGGAAGGGGGAGGAGCAGAATACGGAAGTAAACTGAGTACTATGGACAATATACATGGACCAAAATGCTCCCTTAGACGTAAGTATCTTTCAACCTATGGCGGGTCGTTAGTTAAATCACAAGCGCAGTGGAAAGTAGACAACGCACCGGCTCACGATGTAGGCTTCTGTAGTCACGGGTGGGTACTTGGACGTTCCACCTGAATCTAAACAGCTCGGCAGACAGTCGATAGTAGTACCGCCGTTGGGGTTGCAGAAGAACGCGATGGACTGTCTTGCTGGGGTCATTTCAATACCTATGCACTACTCAGTACACAGCCACAAATGCAAGTCTTGAAGAAACAAACCATCGGGGAGGAGGGAAGTGGGTGGTGCAACTACTCTATGTAACGTCGAAACCAAGACATCGTTTGACCACCGGGCGAGGAGGTCAGCCACGTTCACGACAATGGTACCAGGCTGTAGGTACGGTAAGGTCCAATAGAATGACTCAAAGAGGGCTCTTACGATGGGAATGGCGGCGTGATATTGCTTTGTGTGGCGGTTTTGCACTTGCAGTCCTCCGACATTATCCTGAAACTGAAAGGTGATCAGTAGAGGATGACTCTACTAGCTTCTTTACAATACTTACAACGAAGGTAAGTGTTCCATAGTCGGAATGAGCACCGGCCCGAACTTGCCCGTCCTTCTTGAGCAGTTCGGTCCGGATCGGAGGATAGGACAAAAGTCGGAGATTGTGGTACTGGAAGGGACTTTGAGCAGTGAGCCAAGTCGGGTCAGGGGCTCCTACCTGCTCTTGAATTTTGTCATCAAAATAAGTCTCTTTTAGATGCAGTCCGATTGCAATAGACCGCATAACCTCCATGTGAAGCTCATGGCAAGTCTTGAAGAAACTGAGAAATGTTTGCTTAAATCCTGGGACGAGGTCCTCCTTTGGCCATTGATTCTTCCAAGTTTTGTCCCCGTCTCTTCCTATTTCCATAGTTTCCTTTGCGTCCGGGGCCTTGATTCGCATCTCTGCGATCTTCTTGGCGTCTGTTTCTTGTGTAACGCGCTCGCGGCCCGGTGCTACATAACCACGGTTGGATCGCGGGTCCTCCCAGGCTAACTTCTCCTTCTCCTCCATAGGAAGCTTGAAAAGTTCTGCACTCTAAAATATTTTTTAGTAATACAACCATCATTGCGGTTCGGAGCTACTTTACTTTCTTGAACGCATGGTCGACGATGTCTTGACCAATGCCATGGTTTTTGAGATAAACAAATCTGCATTGGAGACGCTCCTGAGTATGACACTTTCGTCTAATCTGCAGGGGGTACATACCCGACTTCCTTGAATGCCATGACAATCTCATTTGCAGTCGCGTTGCGGTCGCCTGGCCCGCTCGGCCTGAGGAACCTGCCGAAGTCGACGATAGGGATATGAAAGGTCTCATCACTTTTCACTTCCTGCATACCAATAGACCCGTCAACTTCATTTGCCCCTCTACACTCTCCGGTCGACAAACCTCTGCGAGTGTCGCGAGGCACCTTGACAAACGGATAGGTCGAACCAAATGGGTTGAATGGGCACAGCACACGATCCTCGACTGACGCGCAAGCATTCCGACCAACTGGGGCCGGGGGGGTTGAGGCAAACTCGTGGAATACGAGAAGTCAACACTACGCGGATCATTCTCCAGAAACATGTCACATGACAGATATTCTCACGCCTACAGCAATCATGTCTATCAACAATAACGCTTCGACTCTCCAGTGTTGAACCAATCATCTGTCTGGCGGGTCTCCTCTGTACTGCTGATATTCACGATTATGGATTTAGTTTGGGGAATCTAAGGCGTGGTGAGGGATGTACCAGTCAAGTACTCGTTATTACTTACACGCTTCAAAGGCTTCGATTCCGTTCTCCCGACCGATCCCACTCTCCTTCATCCTTCCCCTGTACGATGGTTGTCAGGCATTATTCCAGTAGGGCTAGTCTACACCTACCAAGGAGAGCTTGGGTCATTCTTGTAATGAGTATTGATCCACAACCAGTCCGCTTTCGATCAAAGCAGCCAAACGATGAGCACGGCTAACGTCCCGTGTCCATAAGCCGGCACCAAGGCCATACTTGCAGTTGTTGGCGAGACGTATGGCTGTCCTTCGTTCTGAAATTTGGTAACGACCAAAATGGGTCCAAAGACTTCTTGTTTCCACAACTCGTCCTCAACATCAATATCCTCGATCACAGTCGGTGCGTAAAAAGAACCAGCTGAGGCCGATGCCTGCTTCGATCGCTTTTACTTTGTCAACGAAGGCGGCCATGAACTCATTGTAGATCGACTCTTCAAGTATGAGGCGAGTACCAGAAACGCAAGTCTGCCCTGACGCTACGTATGCAGCAAATGCGACCCCATTGACCGCCGATGGAATGTCTGCATCGTCGAAGACCACAATAGGAGCCTAGGTAGTTATGGAAATGAGAGCTGGGCGGTACGGGAGATTTTATTACGAACTTTACCTCCGAGCTCAGCGGTGTATGGGGCGACATTTGAACCCACGAGACTCCCAATCGCACGCCCTATTACAATATGCGCTGCTCAGCTGCGTCTTGCGAGCGGACTTGCGGGGACGTAAGGAACGTTCGCGTCCGCTCTAAAAGTGCCGTTCTGTCTTCACCTGAACCTGTAGATGGTGGATTGACCGATTCACCCCCTTGTGAGGGAGCCGGCGAGCGTGGTTTGCTTGCGTTCTCCGGCATGGGCGGGTCCAAAAGAATCTCGGCAATGGCTGGCCAATCCTAGAATTCGCATTTGTGAAGTCACAACTCCCAAAATCACATGTACGAACAGTATTTATAGTGGTCATAAATAAATTACATCAGTGTCAAATTTGTACTCGACCCTTGTTTGGCGATGGCGATATTCAGGCGCACAGTTACAGAGGATTTCAGCGAAACACGGTGTTTTGACAACCAGTCCTTGAGGGGCGTTCAATGAAGCACATATTGAGGTAAGCCACCTTAATGAATGCACCATGTCGTGTTGCGGGTCTACTGGATGTCTAACGTCAAGTGAGTATACCAAGGGTGGAGATTATCCCGCTTTAAAGATTGATAGCTTGAGGAGGAACCGGAAGGAGAAGCAGAATATGGAAGTGAACCGAGTACTATGGATACTATGCATGGACCAAAATGCTCCCTTAGGCGTATGTATCTTTCAACCTATTGCGGGTCGTTAGTTAAATCACAAGCGCAGTGACAGGTAGACAACGCACCGGCTCACGATGTAGGCTTCTGTAGTCAAGGGTGTGTACTTGGACTTTCCACCTGAATCTAAACAGCTCGGTAGACAGTCGATAGTAGTACCGCCGTTGGGGTTGCAGAAGAACGCGATGGACTGTCTTGCTGGGGTCATTTCAACACCTATGCACTGCTCAGTACACAGCCATAAATGCAAGTCTTGAAGAAACAAACCATCGGGGAGGAGGGAAGTGGGTGGCGCAACTACTCGGTGTACCGTCGAAACCAAGACATCGTTTGACCACCGGGCGAGGAGGTCAGCCACGTTCACGACAATGGTACCAGGCTGTAGGTACGGTAAGGTCCAATAGAATGACTCAAAGAGGGCTCTTACGATGGGAATG
>Ga0307515_10009399_pt1 | contig 18910 bp, 11 predicted proteins | sample 17_EM_MG_FD_194513 | JGI IMG/M metagenome (GOLD analysis project Ga0307515, IMG submission 194513) | Populus trichocarpa ectomycorrhiza microbial communities from riparian zone in the Pacific Northwest, United States - 17_EM | ecosystem: Host-associated > Plants > Roots > Unclassified | place...
TTTGGCTTTGTTTTTTTTTCTGGTTTGGGTTCGGTTTGGTTCAGTTCGGTTTTTTCGGTTTCAGGCTTATAAAACCGAAACCGAACCGAACCAGTCGGTTTTTTTCACGGTTCGGTTTTTTTAGTTATTTTTTTCCGGTTTTCTTAGTTTTTCGGTTTTTTTACTCACTCCTAACCGATACTGAGTATTAGCTGTGCAAGATTCATAGTTTGTCTTCTAGTTCATTTTTTAAACAAGTTTCGTGATTTTTGGGTGACATGCATGATCAGCAGCTCTATTGGGAGTTGTCATGGCCCCTTTTTACTTGTCTTCATATTGGTGTTTTTAAGTCTTGTAGATTTTGTGATATCCTTTTTTTGGTGTGTTTTAATGGTGAGTTTCCCAACTTTTGCGACTATTAATAAATTCGGTTTATTAAAAAGAAAGAATTATATCAGTAGAATGTTTTCTCCCCTGCCTAAAATGCAACAATTCTGGGTTTTTTTTTTGTTGGATAATTAAATTAGTGTTTAATTGTTTTTAACAAATTAATGGTATTTTTTTCTTTTCGCTACCAGTGGGACCCTATGGGATGAACCAAGCGCTAAGAGTTGTGCGGGGCAGAAGCAACCAGTCGCCGGCTCAACATATCCGGGAGGGTTGCCACCACCTGTAGAGGTTCTGAAAGGTGTTTTAAGCAAGATTACAAAGCCTGTCACTCTGCTCGATGTAACACTCCTCTCTCTGCTACGAAAGGATGGACATCCTTCAATTTATGGTCTAGGTGGGTCGACCGGACTGGACTGCAGTCATTGGTGTCTTCCCGGTGTGCCTGATACTTGGAATGAAATCCTTTACAATCTAATTATACGTTGAAAATACATAAAAATTTATTTAGGATGAGGAAGTTGAACAATTTCTTACATGAATTATATGGGGCATTCATATTTTTCTGAGAAAGTATCAGACGCGTCGAGAACTCATACGTACATTCTTGCATTCCTTTTAACCCTTTCACAATCTGTCCTTGAATTCAGCAACATTTGTATTAGATGTTCTTAAGAATCAATTTTTAAATCCTTGAGTAGTTTTACTCCTTGGTGTAATAAGGATATTGCACAAGCGTACACGCCCTCTGTTGGGCAGAGCATTCGAAATATCGTGCATTCTTCTCTTTTTTGTGTGAAGATATTGGTTACGCGTTTCAGCAGGCCTAATGCATGAATGCACGCTATGTAGTTTGCCTCTCTTATAGGGCAACGCTTGTTCATTCATCGCCCAAGGATTGCTAGCTATTTCCACAGGATTACTGTTCTGTTCTTTTGTTTCATGGGACATGTCTAACCGATCTTCTTCTTCTTCTTCTTTTTTTTAACGTTTGGTGTCCGAACCAGTGTACACGCACCTCGACTAATCTTATAAGTCCTGAAATTAACGATCATGTAAGCCTCTAATAGCTATCATATTAACAACCACAGAACTCCAACATGAGACCATAGAGGAATAAACTTCTTGGTCCCAAACTTTTACCACTAGACCACCTACTAAATGATTTATTATTATTATTATTATTTATTGTTGTTGTTATATAAAAAAAACTTCAAACTTAAGATCTTTTAAAAGGAGGGATTTATAACATTTCAATGTTATACCAATGATCATTAATTTCCAATAAAAAAAGATTTACAAATATTATAGATTCATGGAAAATCTACTCATATCAACAGTAAAGGTCTAATTTTATTACAATCATACAGTATTTTATAAACGAGTAAGGATATAAATTCATGGAAAATCTGCTGAGAAAGCTAAAATAAAAAAAAAATTCCTAGAATTGTAAGGTCTAATTGACCAAACACTAGGGTAAAATTAAACAACACCCAAGAAATAGAATGTCTAATTGACCGAATTTAAAACATAAATTGAGGTATTATTTAATAATTGATACCAAAATAAATAGAAATAACTGAGAGATTTTGTTAAGAAAAAGAAGTGCAAAATTAGAGCATTTCAAATCCAATTTGGTTCATTCATGTATGACAACCCATTAACGGGGGTTCTTCTTATGGATAAAAATCTCTAACCTATTAATGGAGATTTTCTCATATGCATCTATTTCTCAGTTTTTTTAGTTTGATTTTTTTCTATTTATTTATATAAATAATTATAAATTTATTTAATTAGATAACAAGCTTTTTCAATTTATATTTAGATAGTCAAATAACTATATACTCTTCTATCTCTAATACAGCCACATTTGCAAAAATAAAAACATTTGTTGCGACATATGCAAACATTTAATATGGGTTTGCGTAAGCTTAGAATAGCTGCAGTATTTTAATGAGGGTGTTTGAAAACATAATAATAGTAGTTTTTTAAAATATATTTTATTTAGAAATGTAGTAAAATAATATTTTTTATTTTTTAAAAATTGTTTTTGATATTAGTAAATCAAAATAATCTAAATATATATATAAAAATAATTTAAAATAAAAAAATAATTTTTTTAAAATAATTTTTAAATATAAAAATAAACAAATTCTAAAATGTTCTATGATTCGTAACACCATATGAGGCAAACTGCGAAGAGCAGCCAATCTCATAGATATTATACTATTTCTTAGCAAGCACTTCAATGATGTTTCTCCCCCATCATTCCCCTTCCAGCAATGGCAGCAAGATTCAAGATTCTTTCCTTTGTAATTCCCCTATCATTGAAGGAAACTTTCCTTAAAAGGATGACAACACAGTTGTTGTGGAGAGAAATTATGAGAAATTAGACTTTACGTCACTAAAGAGTTCCTGATGCCCATCTACACAGACTATAAAATTTTCAAAATAAAATAAAAATTCTTTTTTATCAGAAAATAAAAGAGAGAAAACTGATGAGTCATGAACCCCAGCATCTTAGAAAATTTTTAATATGGGGAAAAAAAAGATATTTTCATTTAATCTGAATATTCCTAAAAGCTTATGATCATATGTAAAGGCTAGACCATTTCTTATAATTTCCCAGCCCTTGCCCATTTGCTCCCAGGCAGTGTGAATCAATATGGAAAATGGGTTTCGCAGCTTTTGCTCCTTGTTAACTTTTGCTCTTGGCCTTCTCATAATTTCATGTCTTCGACAATCCAATGCCACACTATTATATGATAACTTGGGTGGTTCAAAGTTAGGTGGTTGTGATTTTTTCCAGGGTAGCTGGGTTGAAGATGATGCTTATCCATTATATAATACATCCGCCTGCCCTTTCATTGAGAAAGAATTCGATTGCCAGGGAAATGGACGCCCAGACAAATTATATCTCCAGTACAGATGGAAGCCTGTTGCCTGTGAATTGCCAAGGTATTCGTCATCTACTTGCTAGCTAGCTAGGTTTACATTCTTTAGAAATGGCTTTGACTTTGGATACTGGTTTGATTTGCGCATAGTTTCTTTGTATGATTAGTGCTGGGATGTGGATTTGAGGGAGATTAAATTCTGTACTGTATGTTTAATTACATGTTTTTATCTGAGTCTGGGACATGAGGAGTCTGTGAACTTAAGCTTTCTCGTGGTGCTGTTAGATTCAATGGCGAGGATTTCTTGACAAGATTCAAGGGGAAGAAAATTTTGTTTGTAGGGGATTCTTTAAGCTTTAATCAATGGCAGTCACTCACATGCATGCTGCACGCTTCTGCGCCACGATCCAATTTCACCATTAGCAGAAAGGGAGGCCTCTCTACATTTTCAGTAATGGTAAGCTTCTGATGCGCCGTAGCTATATCTTTCACATATCCATTGTTCTCAATGCCAGCAATAAAAAGTTCTTGTGACGCTTAATAAGAATTTATGAGAAATAATTCTTAATTTTGAATCATAACTCAAAAGTTATTCTCATAATTAATAAAAATAAGTTCAAATAACTTTAGATTAAAAATACATTTAATAAGAAATAAATCAAGATATTTTTTTAAAAGGAAATAGTATACGTTTAAAAAATTTATCTTAATTTTCCAACAAATTTTTTATTTAAGTTAAGAAAATCCTGACTAAACATATTTGTAATTTTTTTTATAAGTTTAAAATTGAAAAAAAAAAACTTAAATAAATTTACAAATTAAGTGATACCAAACATAATCTAAATTATAATTCCATATCTGAACGAGAGTTGTCATGTTTGATAAACAAAATAACTAAAAAAGTTATTTAAAATCTATAATTTTCAATTGCAACCATTAAAGATATATTAAAAAATTTCATAATTTTTACCTTTTTTCAGGATAAGAAATAAACCTATAATGAATGTAATTATTAAATAAGGAATATAATCATAAATGATTGACTTGATTGTTTAAATATAAGGGTCAGAATCTATGAGAATTTAATAAAAACAATTCTAAATGAATTTAATAAATAATCTATGAGAATCCGCATGCTTCATAGCCTCAACATGAAATTAAGTTGATCCATAAATTATGCTCAGCGATGGAAAAATACCTTTTTTAAAAAAAAAATATGATTTTTTATGCATAACTGTTAAATAAAATTTTCATAATTTTAATAATTTTTTTTAAAAAATCGATGAGAAGGTATTAGCACTAATGAGGAGTGCAAAATAACTGCAAATTATGTTAACCTTTTATGAAAAATAGGCAGTAACTTGTCTTCGAATATAAGCGCGGACACCATGAATTACAAGCTAATTATTCATGGTAATTTGCAGGATGGTGAGGTTTCTGTGAAGCTATCTCGCAATCCATTTTTAGTTGATCTAGTCACAGAAAAGATAGGCAAGGTTCTGAAGCTGGATTCGATTGAAAATGGCAGAGACTGGAAAGGATACGACATGCTTATCTTCAACACCTGGCACTGGTGGACTCATAAAGGAAGTCAAAAGCCGTAGGTTTTTATATATATATATATATATAAGTAGTTCATTCAATATTTATAATTATTGCTGCTATATTTACGAGATCAAGCTTCTGGCTCGAGTTTCAGATGGGACTACATTCAAGAGGGAAAGACAATCCAAAAAGACATGGATCGTTTGGTTGCTTTTAGAAAGGGGCTCACTACATGGTCCAAGTGGGTTGACACTAACATTAATCCTAACGTTACCGAAGTGTTCTTTCAAGGCATCTCTCCAACGCATTACAAGTAAATAAGCCCTTCTCTTTCTTCTCACCACCACCACCACCACCAGCTGCGGTAGAGGAAGACTCTGTATTGATTTTTTTTTTCTTTTGGATTAATGTATTCTTGTTTGTGTACTCAGTGGTGACGAATGGAACGAAACCAAGTCAAACTGCAATGGGCAAACCCAACCAATAAATGGTTCTTCGTATCCTGGAGGCTCGCCACCAGCAGCAGCTGTGGTGAGGGACGTTTTAAGGAACATGAAGGTCTCCGTCACACTTCTTGATGTAACAGCACTATCACAACTAAGAAAAGACGGGCATCCATCCATTTATGGAAGTGATGGCAAAGAGGGAAATGATTGCAGTCATTGGTGTCTTGCTGGGGTTCCAGATACTTGGAATGAACTTTTGTATGCGACTCTTATCTCTTAAGGGAAGGCAATAAATTAGGGCTTCTATCAATAGTAAAAATAAGGACTAGCTCCATTGTTGTTGTGACTAGAAAACAATGGAATTAAGACAGTACTATAGAACAGGTCGATATAGTAAGTAACATTTTACTCTTGTCTCCAAATGAAATTGTGAAAGGAGACTTCGATAAAGGAGGAAGATTGAGTGAGCATTAGCATGAATTATGTGTTATGGTTGTTTCTCTTGATTCTTCGTAGATCATCTCGCTCAACGCTTGGAGTTATTTCTGAGTTTTTCTTTCTCTTTTTAAGACTTCGATGTGAAAAATATTAAACTAAATGAAAAATAAATAATTACACAACATATTGAATTTTAGGGAGGGGAAATTTTACTATAGTTGAAACCAATATAACTTTAGAAAACTTTCAGATCTAAATCTCAAATATATCCCTTCCCTCAACTAAAAAAAAAATAAAAAGAAAAAGAAGAGAACTAACAAAAATACTCTAGACACCTAAATTCCCTTCCCTCAACAAAAAAAAATAAAAATAAAAACCTAGCTAAAAAAATATATTCAAGGCAGACGATAATCTTACTATACTAACACCCACTCAACTACCAAGACTTTTTCATTGTCGACCAAAAACATCATGCTATTCCATTTTCCTCCATCTTTTCTCACAACCACGATCTTCTCATAACCCACTAAATGCAACAACCATTGATTTGCTTATAATAATCAAACCTATAACCCCAATTATCATCAGTAATCATCGTCGTCATCTTTCTTGGTCCGATCCACATCAATTTCTCTAGACAAACCAAAATATCACAGGGTTTGATCCTAACACACTAGCCATTTCAAAAGATTTGAACTAGTTAACCCAGACTCTGTAATAGCAATGAAGATACAAAGCTCGATCTAAACATGCTTGAATATCATAACTGGTTTTTTTACTACTCTTAGCCATGAATATTGATGGATAACCGAGGTGTTATAGATTTGATCATGTCATTGTATGGCAACTCTAAGGGTATGAAGTCGATTTTTTATTTAAGGTGGGATAAAAATGGGTTTGAAATCAAGACTTCTAATCCATTTTATGTGTTAGATTTTTCTTGTGTGTTTGTTGTATGGTATATTCACTATCTTTTATTTGAGAACTCAATCCAGGATTAAGCTACTTGTTATTGTCTCCAATCATTGGATGCTGACTATCGAATAATAAAATTGAGGGGTGCATATTTATATATTGTTATGGTATTTTTGTTTTTTATGGTGTATGTGTTGTCATACATATTGAGAGCTAAACGCAGGATTAGATGACCTATTCTTGGCTCTTATCTTTGAAAGTTGAAAATTAGATAGTTGAATTGGTGATTGCATATTAATGTCAAGTCCATGGTTATCTTTGGTCAAAGTGAGAATTAGGCCATTTTAGGGTTCAAATCCAAAAGCACTCTTTAATTTAGTTATATATATATATATATATAAACCTTAGGTCTAGGCCATCCACAAGCATAACAAATATATGTGATTTAAAAAAAAACAATGCAATTTACCTTAAGTAGGATGATTACCTAGAACTTTGAAAAACATGTTAAGGTTTTTAATTACCATAAAACTACGTGGCGATTCCTGTTTTTAATTTTACCCTTAATTCACTAGATGTCCCCTGCAACAGAATGACTAGTCTAGTGGGGATATACTTATTAAGGGTTATGCTTTATTTGTTTGTATGCAAAATGATATGTTTTATTGTAATGTTTATTTTGATTGTCTATTTTATATAATTTTTTTGGTTTAATATTAGGCCATGTTATTATTTTTGCATTTTACTTCATCCATTATGTTTATCGTACATATGTGAATTGAATATGGAGTTATGTCCATACACTCATTACACGTCATTTTTATTTGCATCATTTTACATTAGCAATGAGGAATTAGTGGTACCCTAATGGATTTCACCCTAGACTAGCACGTGTGAAACCTTAGACTCTTGTTGAAAGTCTATTTGGTTATGATTTACAGTCGATGTGGTATTGTCCTAGTATATACTCTTTGCATTTTATAGGCATTGGATTGACCTTTTAAGGTTTGTTTGGGCGATGAGGAACCCATTTAAGACTATATGTTAGCGAACCTACCTGGATGTATAATATTTTAAGATATAGGTGACAAGATAATTAGAAATGTGAAGTATACCCTGGAACAATTTCAAAACAAGTCTGAGTCCTTACAACAAATAGAGAGATAATGTTTGATTCATGGGTTTCATGATGAACTTCTTGAGTTGAGATATTTGGATTTTGTTAGCGAGGTTAATGGTCTTCAAAAGTATTGGGAAAAATTGAATGTTCATGATAAACATGACTTCTAACAAAGATATGACAATCTAGTGGAAGTGATGAAAATACCATTGCAAAAACTATCCATCAAAGTTATGGCATGATTCTGGGATCCATCATACAAATGTTTTACTTTTATAAATATCAACATAGTACCTATCATTGAAGAGTATCAGCAGTTGTTATAGATGTTTTAAGATGTACACACAATATACTATCGTAGACAACACAATGAAGTTGTCCAGAGAATTTTAAAGATTTTTCATCTTAGCAAAAAGATAGGTCAATTGAAAGAAACAAAAAAAAAAAAACATAGGAGGATGGCATTGGAAAGCATAAGAGGATTTGTTCCATAAAAACTTAAAAGAGCTAAATAATGGCACTAGCAGAATTTGAATATTGGCATTAGGCATTTTTAGGTTAGTGTTGTTTCTTTCAGCATGAAGTATGATTAGCCTCAACTTGACCGAAGTATTTATTAAGGTAGAAAGAGACCATTAGTAGAAAGTAGGTAGAGGGGTTATATGGTGTTGTATGTATCTCTTATATATATGGACAATTATTAATATGATCACTGAAGAGTTAATATTCAGAACAACTTGTGACTACATCTAGGGGTGAGCCAAAAAACTAAAAAATTGATTAAATCAAGAAAACCAAAAAAACCGAACCAACAAAAAAAACCGATTAGAATTTTTTGAAAAAACTTCCGATTCAGTTTGATTTCGGTTTTATACTGTTGAAACCGGTAAACCCAAACCGAACCGAACCGGTTCTAATAAAAAAATACTATAAATAGAAAAAAATCTTTGCCCAGTAACTGTGAGGCAGTAAGCCAGTAACTTAATTGTAACACCTGCGGCCGCCCCCTCTCCTTAGACTCTCAAACACAAACATGAGATAACCAGAGACACGCCAACTCCAAGCATCAGCATCATCTACACAAGATCACCCGCAGTCGCCCCCTCTTCATCTTTGGGAACGAAAGCCAACATGCGAGGGTTTTGAATTCCAAAGTCTCAGTCGTAAGGGAACGAACTACATAGGCTTCTCCAGTTTTTGATCTTAAAAGGCGACCCAAGAGAGGGCTGTAGGAAGCCCGCCATACAACTCATCTGCTTCTCTATGTGCTTCTCCATATTTTGCTCTGGTACCATTCCCATCATTTTATTTTTCCATTCTTTGCATATAGACTTACTTTCTCACTTTCTCTGCTTCGCCCCTCTCCTGACAAGGTCAGTCTTCAAATACCCTATGTTCTATGAGAGTAGTTGTCTCAGAATAATATAATTTTCACTTTAGCTGTCCGAGAATAGAATAGGAAATGAGAGATTCCTTATCTGTATTTTGATCTTCAGTGTACTTTGAATTTGAAATCAAAATGAGAGTGTTGATAATGAAGGACGTGAGGTGCTCTATAATTGCTTTTCTGTTTCTTCAAATTAGTCAGATCTTCAGTGTACTTTGAATGTACATGTTCTGCGTATAAGTTATGTTGTTTTAGATGACAGATGGGCAATCACCACATAGGTTTTCTTGGTTTTTTTACATTAAAAACCGAACCAAACCAAAACTGGTCGGTTTGACTCGGTTTCAGTTCGGTTTTGGTTTTTTTTTTAAAATCGGTTTGGTTGGTTTTTATAGGTAAAAACCGAACCGAACCGAACCGAAAATAATCACCCTTAATTACATCAAAAACCTCTACAAGAGTTTATAAAATATAATTGGTAAAGGTATTCAATAACGAAGTTGATCGAACTATTTCATAAGAAAACATTTATTGTGATTACTTGGAAAGCTATTTGGTTGGGTTTAAAACCTTATCTTTCTTGTTGTGGACAACACCCATGCGTTTTATTGATTGGAGCAACTGGGTATTTAAGTTATATATCATTCATGGTTGCACGACAATTAATGTACAAGCAATATATGTTAAGAACTTCAAGGTTAGGTAAGTTTACATGAATTTTCAAGAATCATATTTGGCTATGTTGGAGGGCATTATAAAGAACTTGAAGGACTTAGAATAGTCAACCAAAAAGTGACTTAAAGGAGCCCTGTAATTACTGAATTGTATATCAAGCGTGTTAGAATAAAGTGGTCAATTATAAGCTACCATAAACTAGTAATAACAGGCCATCTACATTAGAGATCACAAACCAAAATGAAAGCACCAAAATGCACGAGACTCTAACACCTATAAAAAAGTTGAAAATCAAGTGTTGAAGAAAATATAACTAGAAGAAGGTGAAAGGGCTATCATGGAGCAAGTGAGGCTTAAAAACTAAAAGCTTAAGATTGACAGAGAAGCAAAAAGGCAAGCTGAGAATTAGATTATACAAGAATTAGAGAAAGTGAAGAAAGATGTGGAGAGTTTAATTAGAAAACAAACATGAAATTGTATAAAGTTCCAATGAAGAATTATAGGAGGCTTATCGACTCCCTATAAAAGATCAGAATCTCTTCATAACATTATGATAATGTGCTAATGAAAAGGTATCCAAACTAAAAAGCGACGCCAAAAAAACCCAACACTAACACAAAAAACAATTAGAGTTCTTAATGGATGTCAACAACACCCTTGGATGGGAAATTAAAGTAGAGCATTAAGTCAGGTTCATGGGTTTCTTTGTTGGGGTAGACTAGCAAATATGGCTTTCAAGAAAAAGTTGGCCAACTAACCTAATGTATGAGGGGGCATGCCCAAACCTTATATGTTATTACATTTCTACGCTTTTCAGAATTATGTTGGTGTAGAAAATCATTAGACCTTTAAGTAAATAAGAGCTAATATATGATAAAACTAAAAATAAAATAAAAGGTGGACTAATTCCAAAAGGTAAATAAATACACATGGACTCATTTAATCTGTGTTAATGAGTTCATTAATTTGAAAAAGTAAATTGAGCATTTCATTTCTTTTATTTTTTTCTTACCAGTTTTTTAAGAACATGTGAGCTTTCTTAACATGTCTACTCCACGCATCAGTTCCAAATTCTAGTTACACTATAAACAATAGAGGACTACTCTCAACATTTACAATGTCAGTATATATTTTAGTTTTTTCTTTCTTTTCTAGTGTATATCACTCTTCTTCAAGAGGAAAAGTTCGTTTATTTACCATCTTTATTTTTGTCCTTGTATAAGGAATATGGGCTCTTAGTTCTGTGGTTGAAAAATGGGTTCCTTGCTGATATGGTATATGAAAACATAGTTAGGGTTCTGAAGATGGATCCATTAGTACTAACAACTAGTGGCTGGGAATGGACATGTTGATCTTCAACACCTATCATTGGTGGCTTCACAGTGGACGCTCACAAACATATGATGAACAACATTTCTATATGCAATGAATGAGTGGCCAATTAATTAGTAAATAAATTATAAAATAATTAGCTAATGAAGCAATGTTGTGTTACAGGTGGGACTGCTTTCAAGTGGAAGATAAGATAGTTTAAGACATGGATCGTTGAAAGCCTTGAAGATTGCATTAACAACTTGGGCTACTTAGATTGACCATAATATTGATCCTTCAAAGACTAAATTATTCTTCTAAAGAGTTGTTGTCGTTCATTTCAAGTAATTTTTCTTTTACTTGAATTTGAAAACAGAACTGATCATTTCTGCGAATAAATCATATTTGCTTATTAATCTTAGCCTTAATTTTATTTTTCTTTTATTCCTAAAGAATGGAAGGACTTGGATCTAAATACGAGGACATGCATAGGACAAACTAAACCAGTTGAAGGACCAAAATATCTAGGACCTAGTCGTCCTGGAGATGCTGTTGTAAGAAGTATAACTGGTAAAATGGCAAGGCCTGCCTATTTGCTCGATGCTACGTTACCAACTCAGCTGAGAAAAGATGGACACTTGGGTAGTTATGCTATAAAAAGCCTCGCGTTAAATGATTGTAGTCACTGGTGTCTTCCAGGTGTTCCTAGCACTTGGAACCAGCTAATATACGCTACATTGCTATAGAATTAAGTAATTTTCAGTTTGATATTTGGCTTTAAGATCTTCTTCAGGAAATGCATGTTGAATCCCTGAATAAAATTTTTCTGTGAAAGGAATGTGACATGGGTGTAATGGATTCAGATTTTGATGTACACAACATATAATTCATAATCATGAGAGGGAAATATTAAATTTCATTTTATTATTGCATAAAGGCGGACAGGTTATTTATGGAGCAAATGTTGCAAGCCATTTGACATATGGATGCTTGCGATATTTACCAATAATATTCAATCGCAAAAAACTAGAACAAACACATAACAATACATTAAACTATTAGTATACTTCTGCACTGTTTATTTTATTCTTGACAAAGTCGAGTTTCCAGATATTTTCTAACTATATCTTATTCCTAATAAAAGGATATTGTTATAATTACTTGCCACAATAAAGTGATACTGTAAAGAAACTATCACATGATGGTATTAAGTAGACATCATAGGATGCCATATCACACGTTGTTAGCAAATGAATAAAAAATCTACGAGTTGAAAATAATAATAACACCTGTAGAAAGAAAACATAGTGGCATATAAACCATAATTTTGCATCAGGAATTAATCTTATAGATCAAGAATATTACAAAAACTTGAAATCTTACCTGAAAAGGTTGTTGAGTATTAAACTTGTTATATTAATATCAACAAGAGTATTCGATATAAATTACTTACAGTGGGATTAGAAACAGTGAAATTAAAAATACATTTAAATCAATATTTAGTTTAGTACTTTAAGATTTGTAAGAGTTATTGCTAAAATGTTTTATTAAGCCTATAAATACCATGTATTTTGCATTGTTTAAGTAAACCATTAATAAATAAATAGTTGAAAGAGATTGTGGGAGTGTTCTACCCTTTTCTTTGTACGAAACTCCAAAAAATTTGGTATCGAAGCAGGGATAAATAGCGGCTTCCAGCAATAACAACAAAAATAACTAGTTTCAATCTCAAATTCCCCAACTTACAAAACAAAAGGTGAGCCAAAATAAAATGGTCACTGGAAAAGCAAAATCTTGAAAATAAATGTTTGGCTAGAGAAATGTGACAATGATCATAAGATAAGAATGGATATTAATAGCTATGTTTAGACAAGTATAATTGTTGAAAGAAAAAAAAGATTGAAAAGCAAACAATGAAATGTCATTGGCTAACAATGGTCATAAGAGAGGAAGAATGAATTTGAGTAGCTATGTTTAGACAAATATAATTGTTGGAAAAAATTAGATTGAAGATGGTCATAAGAGAAGAAGAATGGATATGAGTAGCTATGTTTAGACAAATATAATTGTTGGAAAAAAAAATACAAACAAACTGAAGAGCTGACAATGAGATGCCATTAACTAATCATGATGAAAACAGTGGCTAAAACAAAGATACAAGAAAGATCTTCTCAAAATAAAAATGAAAGATTCAAAAGAATGATGACAATATGACTCCTAAAAATAGAAGAAGATATTAAATTTATAATAAATAAGAGATGAGAAAGGTGTATCATCCATGACAAAATAATCCTCTAATATATTTCCAAAACTTAAGGATTTCAAGATTTTCAAATTAAAGGGTAACCTTAGCTATTTTTCATCTTCTTTTTAAAGAAGAGCTCTTGAAATTAATTTTGAAGTCTACATTCAAAGTATTCTTTTAATTATTTTAAGAAAATGTATGTGGAATATCAATAATATAGTTATCCTCTATTAGAAGAGTAAGATAATATGAAAGAGAATTGTCTTCAATCATGCTTCCCTTATTCGTTAATTCTTTCTAACAAAGGCCAATGCATTGATTAGTTTCCTTATATACTATTTCTAGCACCATTCTTCTTCTTCTAGTTTTTGGACGTTGTTCATCTACAATCATCCTCACAAACCATTTAGTTTCCTTGTTCCAAACATAGCATATCCCATTGCAAAACCAGAAACAAGTCCGCAGCAAACCTTATCTACACAACTTCCCACCCAAATCCCTCGTAAAACACCAAATTTTTTTTTTTTTGAAAAATATGATGATTATTGTTATTGTCATTGTCTCTCATCACTATTTCACTTTTTTGTGCAATCACAATCCATATATTCTCAAGTTTCTTTCTAGTAATAATCTTGTTTGGGCCAAGCTTAAATGGCTATATCTCTCTATCATTGTACAAAACTCTTTCCTTCCTTTTTGTTCTCTCTATTTTTCTCCTTATCAATTCACTAACTTAAATATTGAATGATACTCTTATCACATCAGAGGCAACTCCATCATGGAGACAAAATGCTGGTTCCCGGCTTAGAACACAACACATGTGAGCTATTATTGTCAAGAGTTTATGTTCTCTACGTTTGCATGCAAATGCAACCTTGAGTTCTTTCCCATTTTCTCTTCGCTCAAAACCAGATATTTCTCTCCTCCCAGGGAGAAATTATTACGTGAATCCAGCTCACCATGCAGATCCCACAATCAATTTAAGACAGGTCTTGCATAGTTTATGTGAGCATGCAATTAGGGAGAGCCGGGCTCACCATGTTCTAACAACACAAACTCAATTTCTGCACAAGGCACACTAACGATAGCCATCGAATACCAAAGTTAGCCCCCTTCCTCCACAGCTACAGGCGGAAGCGATCTACTCCTTTCATTTAAGCAAATAAAAAACCAGTGATACAAAATAAATTGTAGATCCAGCTAAAATACATCCGAAACAACAGAAACCTACAAAATATACTTCCTTGATTCCGCACTGAACCTTGGCAAAAGACAAGCAACACCACCACTAATAACCTCTATTATCAAAGAGAAACATGAATGAAAAGCTTATCTTCATAAGAAGGCTATGCATAAAGCTAAAACTCGATCCCACAACCATGGTAAACATTGGACAAAGATCGATCGCTAGCCATATCTAAAGCCAGGGTTGTGAAGCAAATCTATCTCTCCATCTGTATTCTTTTGTCCCTTATCGGCAGCTCCATTGGCTTCTGAGCCTCATGCGGATGAGTTGGGCCTGTGTAAACCTTAAGGTGGTTGAACAATGCTCTGCCAAGCTGCAGGAAACAGACGTCAAAACCACATCATTGGGAAACAAGCAGATACCCACCCAGTTATGTGGGCAGCATGAAGTGGAAGTACTTTAGATAGGAAATAAAATAGAAATGACAGAATAAAAATATCATCCAAAGACAGAAACCAAGTAGAAGCATCTATTTCACTAAAAATCATGAAATTAATTCATAGCTTATCACAAGCACACTGACACAAGTAAATTTAATTATTTACAAGAAAAAATAGTTGTCAGAGTTTTCAAATTTGATTTCTAATTGGACTGTGTAATAACCCTCTCCTATTTTCCTCACTTAACTAATGCCAAATCAATTGTCCTGCAACCCATCAGGCCATGACCCACAAGGCTACTTGATGCCAGACCCCCTCATCCTACAAACTACTCGAACATAGAAAAGCTCTATTGTGACCAAGTACCTGTTTGTCTAAGCAGTTATCCGCAGTGCTTTTTCATTCCAACCTCCATTTCAACAGTGGATGACCGCATATACAAACAGAGCTTTAAGAATCATCTCATGGCCTTTAAACTTACTTAGGTCACAAACAATACAAACCCAAACAAACAAAAAAATGCATATGTGAAAAGGCTTGCCAAGGGTGAGGTCAGAGACTCGGATATTTCAGGTATAACATGACCTGTCAATGAACTTGGGGAAAGCCAGATTGTTTAGTGAGTGTAGGAATTGATCCATCCAGACTTGTTCTATAGTAACATGCCAAATTTAACCTTGACTATACTTGATAGCTTGAGTGTAAATATTGGTATCATTCACCTAATTGAAGTAGAGCATACAATGGAAAAAAGATGGCTCTCATCACAACATTTTGTTTATGGACAAATACTGCAGTCAGATAGAGGGAGTGGCTGACTTAACCAACATCCTCACTCCAATTATTTTTTTAGGGAGGAGATGCGGAAGTTGCTTATTCTGGTTATCGAAACTCATATAGTACAATGCTCCAGGGCCCACATGCTTGCAGCTCAAGATTCCTCAGTTCCTCAACCCATAATTTCATACTTCATAGAACTGATTGTTTTGTTTCCCTTCTAGGTCAACGATGAGCATACAGTAAGTACTCTTCAAATCTCACTAAGCCAACCTTCTTCCTTTTTCTATTCAGCTGCATACATTTTCTAAAAGCTCAATCTAAATCACTTATTCTTGACAATCCAAAACCATCAAGAGGACATTGCCAACTTATGTTCATCCTCTTTGGCTACTCAGTATCCTTTCAGCATTTTCACATTTTGGGGCCCTATCCCCACAGATCCTTTTGATTATGTGTGTGCACACACGCACAAATCAAATTATGCAGCCCATCAAAAGGGCAACGTTTCAGAGAATGCCAGCACTAGCTTCATGAGGACCCCCCCTCCCCATCATCATGAGAATATCCTTAACAGCTCAAGCAGCAAAATCCCCTAGCAATGCTATCTTAGCAACCCAATTACATGCAAAACCATAAATGAAAAGGTTATCAACAATAAATTGGGCTCTATCATTCCACCTTGTCCATGGACAGACCAATCGCTTAAAGTAAAAGCATTTTAAATAAACTGTTGCAAGCCTATGTACAATAAAGATGCTTTTAGAGTGAGACCGAGAGCAAAAAAGACAATAAAACTGGAGTGAAGATCAAAGAACCCAAGAAGAAAAAATCATACTGCAGAGCAAAACACCCACGGGAAAACCCAAAAAATATTTAATTAAGCAAAAAAAATAAGTTTAGAAAAATAATTCAGACTTTAAAGAAAAACTTTGTTCTAAAATACAAGGGAAAACAGATAATCTAAAATACATAAACGTGTATATGTATGCTTTATTTTATAAACAGCTACTCATTTGAATCAGAACATGCTTGCTCACCCTTCCTTTAGGAAGCATACCACGAACAGCATGTTCAATAATTCTTTCTGGAATCCTCTGTTGTAGCTGATCAAATGTCTCCACTGTCATACCGCCTGGTCTTCCTGAATGCCTCCTGTATAACTTTTGGGTCCTCTTCTTACCAGATACAGCAACTTTCTCAGCATTTACCTTATGAGATCAGAAAAGGCAAAGGCTTCCAGAACTTTAGCACAAGTTAATTGCAATTGGTACTATAAGAAAGCACTTTACAGTAATTGACATTCAATGAAGAAGCAGCCAAGTCCTCCTAATCCTTACACCAGAACCTCAACAAGCAGGTACAATCATATAGAAACAATCACAATACCAATACCAGTTATCCATTAAATCTGAGTGGAGTTTTGAGAAAATTATATGAAACAAGGGTAATATCAAGTGAATATCTAGATGACAATATTTTGAAAAAGGTATTTGGTACCTGAACTTAGGTAAGAACTTGTCTATGTTGAAAATAATGATGCATCTAGTCAAAATAGATGATTTAGAGATTTATGTTTGGAATACAAAACAGATATCAAATGGTGAAATCCTGCAATGAGCCATTATAATTTCTAATTCTTCATCATACTTTTCAAGTTCAAATCAACAAAAATATAGATGAACTACTGGCAACCAATTCCAATTTCAAATTTTCAAGAAATTTCCTCATGTCTGAAAGTACCTGATGAACTGAGACAAGCCTCTACATATAAACTGCTGGTAAGAAACATGGTTGTAAAACAACTAATAACTACTCTCTTCTTCATCCAAACCACATCAGTAACTCGTACTAAGCACATTGAGCAATTAATGATCTTATCAATAAAGATTTTAGATACATATGTTATGCTGCCATGATGATAAAATTAGTAAATAAACCACAATTTAACAAGATTTTTCTGAATGACAATCAACATTTAGCAACTGATGCAAAAATACAATAGACAGAAAGCTATATGAGGTCTGAAACCATACCAGGAGCACTGAGGACACCTAGAAAAAACTAATCAAATGCAAAATAATGTAACAGAATAAGAAAACATATCGCTGAACAATCCAATTGAAAACAACAAAAACCACCAACTTCATACATTAAGCAGTCAAAATTCATTGCAAATGATTGAAAAAAAAAGGACATTGGCAATGGGCACTTATTAATCCACATACCACAATCACAAAAGCCCCCATGTCCACACTAGGAGTGTAAGTGGCCAAATTCTTTCCACGAATGTAAATGGCAATTGTAGATGCCAGTCTTCCAAGAATCTTGTCAGTTGCATCAACAATGTACCAAGTTTTCTCTGTGTTAATATGATCTGCAGCTTTAGGATACCATGTCGTATTCCAAATATCCTATTTGAAATAAAACCAAAACAAAATTATCATTGTAATCAAACAAAAGCAAACATCAAGAACCACCATAAAAAATTTACAATGGACTCAGACCTTAGTAAAAATCTGGAAAAAAAAAAAACCAAATTAACAGTTTTTTTTTCTCGTTTAATAGACAAAAATAAAACACCCAGATAAACAAAAGAAACAAAATGTTCATACATCAAACAAAAGGCTGTTTGGTAGATTAAGATTTGACTAGAATTGATTTCAATTCTACAATTTTTGTCAAATCTCACGTTTGGATCCAACAATTCACTTCAGAATTGATTTCACAACTTAATAAATCTGAGATTTTCGTACACTTTGAAATCGCACCCCTTCAGATGCGATTTACTGGGAATGGTAGAATAGAGCTGTTGTAATATTCCAATCTCTAAAAATACCCCCAGCAGCCATTAATTAGTGCATACTCTGGGATCTTCATCACAGGCTAAATACAACCATGTTTGCCGATCAAACATAGTATAGCTGGCCAAACTACAAATTCCCATTAGTCCTTGCTACTAACAAATTCCCATCATGCATCAATCTCACAATTTATTTTATGTTATTGCCTTTCAGAATTGAAGAGATCGAAAAAAATTTAAGGAAAAAAAATACAGGAGATATGACGGAGTGGATGGTAGAGCAGGTTAGAAGATAAAAAGAAGTTACAGTCATCTCAGATTCTTTAAATACCTGTCATAAAATTAGCCGCATAGAATGTTTG
>Ga0307515_10009400_pt1 | contig 18910 bp, 13 predicted proteins | sample 17_EM_MG_FD_194513 | JGI IMG/M metagenome (GOLD analysis project Ga0307515, IMG submission 194513) | Populus trichocarpa ectomycorrhiza microbial communities from riparian zone in the Pacific Northwest, United States - 17_EM | ecosystem: Host-associated > Plants > Roots > Unclassified | place...
TCGGCATCGTGACCGCGGCGATCGGCGCGCCGGTCCTGCTCGCGCTGGTGCGCCGCGGCCGCAGCCTCGAGGTGTTGCCGTGATCGAGGCCCGCGGCGTGGTCGTTCGCGCGGGCCGCGCGACCCTGGTCGACGGCGTCGATCTCGCGGTGCGCGGCGGCGAGATCGTGGCGCTGTTCGGCGCCAACGGCGCCGGCAAGTCGACGCTGCTCGCCGCGCTGGCCGGCGATCGCCGCCCGGCCGCCGGGTCGGTGCGACTCGACGGCCGGGACGTCGCGACCCTGTCGCCGCGCGAGCTCGCCGCGCGCCGCGCGGTGCTGCGCCAGAGCTCGTCGCTGACCGCGGCGTTCACCGCGCTCGAGGTCGTCCGGCTCGGTCAGCCGCGCGCCGACGACGGCGTCGCGCGTCGCTGCCTCGCGGCGGTCGAGCTCGCGGGGTTCGCCGATCGGATCTACCCCTCGCTGTCGGGCGGCGAGCAGCGCCGCGTCCAGCTCGCGCGGATCCTGGCGCAGATCGACGGCCGGGCGGGTGCGGCGCTGCTGCTCGACGAGCCGGCCAGCGCGCTCGATCTGCGGCAGCAGCGCCTGGTCGAGCGCATCGCGCGCGGCGCGGCCGATCGCGGCCACGCGGTGGTCGTCGTCGCCCACGACCTCGAGTTCGTCGCCCGCTGCGCCGATCGCGTGCTCGTCCTGCGCGCCGGCGTCAGCCTCGCCGATGGTCCGCCGCTCGACGTGCTGACCTCGCAGCTGGTGTCGCGCACGTTCGACGCAGCGCTCGAGCTCGAGCGCACCCCGAGCGGCGCGCTGGTCGTCCGCCCGGCGCGCGACGAGCCCCCGACGCTCGGCGCTTGACCCTCCCGCGGGGTTCACCGGTTCGGCTACCGGGGAGCCCGGTCCGCGGCGGCGCACGCCGATGCAGGAGCCGCGCCGCGGTCGTTCACGCTAGTTCACCTCGATCCGTTAAACGTCCGCAGCACCCGCCGCGTCGAGCGGATGACCTCGGTCGAAGCGATCGAGGAACGAAACGAGGGTTTCATGCGGAGTCTCGAATGCGTGCGTCTGTCAATCGCGGTCGTGGTGGTGGCGGCGGTCGCGGGTCCGGCGGTCGCTGGTCCGGCGGTCGCGGGTCCGGCGGTCGCTGGTCCGGTGGTCGTGGGTCCGGCGGTCATGGGTCCGGCGGTCGTGGGTCCGGCGGTCGTGGGTCCGGCGGTCGCGGGTCCGGCGGTTGCGATCGCCGCTCCGGATCCTGCCGTGTCTGCCGAGGCGCTGGCGACGCTGAAGACCGTGCTGGCCCACCAGCCGGCGTCGCTCGCAGCGCTCGCCGATCAACCGTTCGCCGGGATCGCGCTGACCCGGGTCGACGCGGCGGTCGCCCACACGCTGATCTGGACCGCGCAGCTCGACGATCTCCGGAAGCGCCGGGCGCGCGAGGTCGCCGGCGGCGTGATCCGCGAGGGCGATCTGGCGATGCCGTTCGCGGTCCATGCGTTCGGGCCGCGGCCGGCTCGCGGCCACAGCCTGTGGATCTCGCTGCACGGCGGCGGCGGCGAGACCCACGAGGTCAACGATGCGCAGTGGCAGAACCAGGCCGCGCTGTACCACCTCGACGAGGGCTACTACGTCGCGCCGCGCGCGCCGACCGACGCCTGGAACATGTGGAGCCAGGCCCAGGTCGACCGCATGCTCGGCCGCCTGATCGAGGACATGATCGCCGTCCGCGGCGTCGATCCCGACCGGGTCTACCTGCTCGGCTACGGCGCCGGCGGCGACGGCGTGTATCAGCTCGCGCCGCGCATGGCCGACGCCTGGGCCGGCGCCGCGATGATGGCCGGCCACCCCAACGGCGCGTCGCCGCTGCCGCTGCGCAACGTCGCGTTCGCGGGCCAGGTCGGCGCGCTCGACGTGGACTACGGTCGCAATGCGGCCGCCGCTGACTACGGCGCCCAGCTCGACAAGCTGCGCGCGGCCGACCCGGCGGGCTACGAGCACGTGGTCAAGCTGCTCCCGGACAAGGGCCAGTGGATGGACCTCGAGGACGCCGCGGCGCTGCCGTGGCTGGCGGGGTTCCGGCGCAACGCGCGGCCCGATCGCGTGGTGTGGAAGCCGGGCGGCGCGGTGCCGCACGATCGATCGTACTGGCTCGCGGTGCCGGCCGGCGGTGCCCCGGGCGACGCGCTCGTGATCGCCGCGCGGCGCGGCGGGCACATCGAGATCGAGGCCGCGGAGCACGTCAGCAAGCTGCTGATCCGGCTCGACGATCAGATGGCCGACCTCGACGCGGCCGTCACGATCTCGTTCCAGGGCCAGCCGGTGTTTGCCGGATCGGCGACTCGCACGATCCGCACGATGCTCCAGACCGTCGTCGATCGCGGCGATCCGGCGCTGATGTTCGACGCCGAGATCGCCGTCGAGCTGCCGGGCGCGACGAAGTAGCCGACGCCCGGGCGGGTGCGACGCCGCGACACCCGGGACGCCGGTGCGCTGCAATGTTTCTTCATACAGCGCCCGCCCGTCGCGAAACACACGGCTCCCATCCTGAGCCAGTGAAAGGACCATTCACATGATCTGTCTCGCTGTTGCAATCGGGGTGCTGGGGGTCGCGGCGATGCGCCGCGCCCGCCGCTGTCACGGTTATCACGACCACGGCTGGTACGGCCCGTTCGGCTACGGCTACCACGGCCACCACGGCCACGGCCGCCGCGGCGGGAAGGCGCGCATGATGCTGCACGCGCTGTTCATGCGGATCGACGCGTCGCCGGCCCAGGAGCGCGCGATCATCGCCGAGGTCGACAAGCTCCAGGAGCGGGTGCACGGCGCCAAGGCCGGCATGCGCGACGCGCGCGGCGACCTGGCCGCGGCGCTGCGCGGGCCGGTGCTCGACGACGCGGCGCTGGGCGCGGTGCTCGGCCGGGTCGACGTCGCCACCGGCGAGGCGCGCTCGGCGGTGATCGACGCGCTGCGCGGGATCCACGGGGTGCTCGACGACCGGCAGCGCGGCCAGATCGCCGACCTGCTCGACCACGGTGGCGGCGGTGGTTGGTGGCGCGGCTTTGGCCCGTACCGTTGAGGACGTAAGCTTCCACCGTGCGGGTCTTGCTGATCGACGATGACGCGCGGCTCGCGGAGCTGCTCGACGAAAACCTGCGGCCGCAGGGCGTGGTGCTGGTCCACGCCGGCGGCGGCCAGGCCGGGCTCGGCGCGCTGTCCGGCGGCGGGTTCGACGCGGTGCTGCTCGACGTGATGATGCCCGGGCTCGACGGGCTGAGCGTCCTGCGCACGCTGCGCGACGCCGGACACCGCGTGCCGGTGATCATGCTGACGGCGCGTGGCGACGAGGCCGATCGCGTGGTCGGGCTCGAGCTCGGCGCCGACGACTACGTCGCCAAGCCGTTCTCGCCGCGCGAGCTGCTCGCCCGGCTGCGCGCGGTGCTGCGCCGGTCCCAGCCGGACACGCTGGCGGAGAAGCTGACCGCCGCCGGGATCACGGTCGACACCGGGTCGCGCGAGGCCTGGGTCGATGGCAAGCCGGTCGAGCTGACCGGGCTCGAGATCGATCTGCTGGTCGCGCTGCTGCGCCGGGCGGGCCGGGTCGTGCCGCGCGGCGCGCTGCTCGAGCTCGCCGGGCGCAGCGACGTCACGGTCGGCGAGCGCGCGGTCGATGTCCACATCTCGCGGCTGCGCAAGAAGCTCGGCGACGATCCGCCGACGCGGATCCGCACGGTGCGAGGTGTAGGCTACGTGCTGGCACGCGCCGCGGAGGACGCATGAGCGACGATCGCAACGACGAGCGCCCGGGCCGCGATCGGCCCGGCTCCGAACCGGACGCCCCGGACGACCGCGACCGTGACCGCGATCGCGACGACGGTGACGGCGACGGCGACGAGGGTCCCGACGCGTACGTGCGGCGCTGGGAGCAGGCGCAGGAGAAGCGCTGGCGGCACGTCGAGCGCGCGTGGCGGCGCCAGGCCGAGCAGCACGATCGCTGGCAGGAGCGGCGGTCCCGGCACCGCGGGCGCTGGGACCGGAAGCGCCGGCGGTGGCGCGAGCTTCACGCGGAGCGGGAGATGTGGCTGCGGATGGGGAAGGACAAGCGCGCCTGGGGGCCGTGGTGGCTGCAGGCCCGGATGCGCAAGCGGATCTTCGTCTGGCTCGCGCTCGCGTTCGCGAGCGGCGCGGCCGCGATGTACCTGTGGCCCGAGCCCCGGTGGTGGCACGCCGTGGTCACCCTGGTGGTGCTGTCGATGATGTCGGGCGCGATCGCGTTCCGCCTGACCCGTCCGCTGTTCTTGATCGTCCGGGTCGCGCAGGACATCGGCGACGGCAAGCTCGAGACCCGGCTCGACGTCCGCGCGCACCGCGGCGAGACCCGGCTGCTGGCGGTCGCGATCAACGAGATGGCCGAGCGGATCGAGCAGCAGGTCAAGGACCAGCGCCAGCTGCTCGCCGCGGTGTCGCACGAGCTGCGCACCCCGCTGGGCCACATGCGGGTGTTGATCGACACCGCGCGCGACACCCACGACCGCCGGGCGCTGGCCGAGCTCGAGCGCGAGGTGCTGGTGCTCGACGACCTGGTCGGGCGGCTGCTCGCGTCGTCGCGGCTCGAGTTCGGCAGCCTCGACTGCCGGCCGATCGACCTGGGCGAGCTGGTCAGCGACGTCGCGACCGCGTCCGGGGTGGCGCCCGAGGCGCTCGAGGCGCTCGGCGATGTCCGGGCGTCGGTCGATCCGACGCTGGTGCGCCGCGCGGTCGCGAACCTGCTCGATAACGCGCGGGTCCACGGCGGCGGCGCGGTGGCGGTGCGGATCGAGCGCCGGGCGCGCCAGATCGCGATCGAGGTCGACGACGCGGGGCCCGGCGTGCCGGCGGACCGCCGCGCCGACGCGTTCCGCGCGTTCGTGCCGTCGCGCGCCGGTGGCCTGGGCCTGGGGCTCGCGCTGGTGTCACGGATCGCGGTGGCGCACGGCGGCGGTGCGTGGATCACCGACCGGCCGGGCGGCGGCGCCCGCGTCGGGTTCACCGTCGAGATCGCACCGCGGCCGGCCCCCGACCCGGCCGCGTAGCCGGAGCGCGTGCGCACATCGGGCACCTGCGTCCGGTGATGGCGAGCCGCCAGCGCCGCCTTCGAAATCCAGAACCCGTGGTCGGAATTGGCGCCCAGAATTCGAGTCTGAACGATGAGCGCCGCGAACTGACTGACTATCAGGGGGAACGCTGATCTGCCGCCAGGAGTGAAGAGCTCACATTATCGGACCGGATCCGTGAACTCTCCGACTGGAATTCGAAGGTGTCCACACCCGGACGCGCGCACGATCGCAATCCGCTCATGGCCAGCTCGTGTGCGCTGCACCGGTGATTGCCAAAGGGAGACCTGCGATGAACGTGCGGAGTCCATCCACCACAAGCAATTCACGACGGCGATCGCGCGCCGTCATCGCGGGTGCCCTGATGGCCACCATGACGGTCGGCTGCCACAGCGGTGCCAAGCGGCCGCCCGGCGACGACGCTCTGCCCAGCTGGCCATCCGACTCGAAGTGGCAGAGCTACGTCCTGGGTCCGCACAGCGACGACGTGACCCCGGTGGCGATCAAGCGGACTCACGGCAACGTGACCAACCCCGAGGCCCTGGTCGGTCGGAACGGCACGACGACGATGACCGTGGTGCCGGGTGGACCGCCTGCGGTGATCGTTCTCGACTACGGTCAGGAGGTCGGCGGCACGCCGCACCTCGATGTCTCCGATGCGTCCGGGTCGCCGCAGGTGCGGATCTCGACCAGCGAAGCATTGCCGTTCCTCAACGCGAACACCACGACCACGCCGGTGCAGGCGGCGGCTGCAGGCGGGACGAACGTCAAGGTCGCCAGCATCGCGCCGTTCTACGCGGGTACGCCGATGACCGTCGGTCAAGGGGACGCCGCGGAGACGGTGACCGTCACCGCGGTGGGCTCTGCGGCCGCCCCGGATACGTCGCTCGTGCTCCCCGCCGCGGCGGGCGACTCGAAGGTCAACGTGGCCAGCATGACCGGCTATGTCATCGGTGGGCCGCTGACGGTCGGCAGCGGCGCATCCGCCCAGCAGGCCACCATCACAGGTGTCGGCACGGCTGCTGGTGCCCCCACCACGATCGCGTACCCGGCCGCCGCCGGCGACACCAACGTCAAGATCGCGAGCACCTCGGGTTTCGCGACGGGCGACAGCGTCGTGATCGGCTCCGGTGACGCCGCCGTGGTCCGGATCGCCACCGCTGTTGGAACCGCAGCCACCATCACCGGACTCGTCGCCGGTGCGAGCGCGGGCGATAGCAACGTCAAGGTGGCGAGCGCGGCCGGACTGACGGTGGGCGCGCAGATCGACATCACCCCCGGTCCCGCTCAGGAGCACGTGACCATCACGAACGTCGGTACCGTCGGCGTCAACACATCGGTCTCCGTCGCGAACACGACCTCCGGGATCCCGGTACCGACCCTGTCCGGGGCAAACTGGATATGGAATGTCGCCGGCGCGACCAACAGTACTCCGGCCGGTACCATCTACCTTCGGAAGACCTTCGTCGCGGACTCTGCGTCGCTGCCCTACGCAGTGCTCCGCGTGAATGCCGATGACGGCCACACCGCGTACGTCAACGGCACGCAGGTGGCCAGCTCGACGGGTGCGAACAACGCATGGCAGACCTCGCAGATCGTGGACATCAAGTCGCTGCTGGTGGCGGGCACCAACGTCATCTCGATCGCATCGTTCAATGGTGGCGGCGCGGGTAGTGTCATCGCCGCGGCCGACATCGGCTCGAACCACCTGATCACGGACGACTCGTGGAGGGCGTTGCCAGGGGCCCCCGCCACGCCACCGGCCGGATGGAACACCATCGGCTTCGATGACAGCGCCTGGGGCGGGGCCTACGTATCGGGCGCTTACGGCGTGGCGCCTTGGAACACCAACATCACCGAACCACCGGGACCGACCACACTGCGGGTGGCGAGCATCGCCGGCTTCGAGCCCGGTGACACGATCAGCATCGGCTCTGGTGCGGACCAGGAGATGAGGACCGTCGCCTCGGCGAGCGGGACCGGGCCGAACCAGATCGTCACCGTCACCGAGCCAATGACCATCGCTCACGCACCAGGAGCGGCCGTGCTCGACACGAGCAAACCGGGCACCGGCATCGACTTCACGCCGGCTCTCTCCGCCGACCACGCGATCCTTTCGGCGCTGGCGTCGCCCGGGACAGGCCTCACCTTCAGCCCGCCACTGGCCGCCAGCCTCGAGGTCGGTGCGGCGATCCGGGACGCCGGCAGCGGGATCACATTCTCGCCCGCGCTGACGTCGAACGCTGCGCTCGACTCGACCGTGAGCAGCTCCGGTACTGGCGTGTCGTTCACGCCGGCGTTCACGACCGCCCACGCCGCCGGCGAGCCGATCATCGGTGTCGGCACGTACGTCAACGACAACGGCACCCAGATCAACTTGACGATCGCCGGGCCGGATACCTACACCGGCGGGCTACGCGGTGGCTTCAGGTTCGAGGCTATCGAGCTGCGTTCCGCGGGCACCGTCACGTTGTCCGGGGCCGGTCTGAACTTCAAGGCGTACCGGGCCACCGCGGATCAGTACCAGGGGTGGTTCGCCTCCAGTGACGACCAGCTCAACCGGATGTGGTACGCGGGCGCCTACACGGCCCAGGTCGACATGGTGCCGGTCGGGGTCAACGCGTGCTTCGCAAAGCCCGTCATCTTCGACGGAGGGAAGCGCGATCGCGCGGTCTGGTCGGGTGACCTCATGGTCAGCGATCCCGTCGCGCTGCTGTCCCTCGGGTCGAACGCCGCACCCTACGTGACCGGGTCGATCGATGCGTTCATGGGCCTCCAGGTCGTCAGCGGGAGGCTGACCAGCGCGGTCGGCTTCCGCGGGTGCGGTGCCTTCGACTACGCGGTGACCTACTCGGCCTACTCGGCCATGATCGCCCTGCAGTACTACCGATACACCGGCGACGCGGCATACATCGCGGCGCTGCTGCCAAACCTCGAGGCGGCCCTGGCGTACTCCGCATCACGCCTCGACGCGAACGGCCTCATCGTCACCAACGACAACGACTACTGGCAGACGCGGCAGAATGGAGAGGTCACCGAGTACAACCTCGTCCACTACGAGTTTCTCCAGGACATGATCTGGCTCGAGAGCCACATCGGGACGCCGGAGAAAGTCGCGCAGTACACCGCGGGCGCCGCTGCGCTGAAGAGCGCGATCAACACGCGGCTGTTCAACACCAAGGCCGGGCTCTACCAGCACACCGACAGCCGCCCCGACGTGTTCCCGCTGGACGCGAACATGAACGCGGTCAAGCTCGGGGTCGCGCCCGAGGAGCAGGTGCAGCACATCCTGGATTACTTCCGGGCGGCATGGGTCGAACACGGCAGCGAGATCTCCCAGCCGAGCCCGAGCATGGCGGATCCCTTCGGTCACACGATCGAGCCGTTGAACAACACCTGGGAGATGCTCGCCCGCTTGCGCAGCAACGACGCCGCGGGTGCGCTCGACCTCATGCGGCGGCTGTGGGGCCTGCAGGTCGACCCCGACAGCGGCTACTACACCGGGACGTTCTGGGAGTTCGTCCTGCAGAACGGTCTCCCGAGTCGCGGGTTCGACAGCCTCGCCCACGCGTGGGGCGCAGGGCCGACGCAGGTTCTCACCGAAGCCGTCGTCGGAGCCACCGCGGTCGATCCCGGCTACGCGACGTGGGAGGTCAAACCGCAAACGGTCGATCTGAAGTGGGCGCAGGGCCAGGTTCCCACCGCCCACGGTCCGCTGCTGGTCAAGTGGGCACAAGACGATCAGGCTCGTGCCGGTGCCGCCGACGGCCGCTTCCACCTCGAGGTCACGTCTCCGCCAGGTACCCGCGGGGAGGTCTGGGTCCCTCTGTTCTCCACCGACAGGAGTGCAAGCCACGCCCTCACGCCAGGAGCGACCTTGCTACGTCGCGACCACAATCACGACGTCTACAGCGTCGGAGAAGGGACCCACGAGTTCAGCTCCGTGCCGGTGGACGCCGGTTCTCCGTAGTACTCGCGCCTGAGCTGATCACGCGCCGGCGGCGATCATGCCGCAGGCGAGCGCCTTGCCGGGCTTGCCCTTCTTGTCGGCGTGGAGCACGAGCGGATGACCGACGATCGCGCCCTCGCCCTCGAGCGACAGCGCGACCGGAGCGACGGTGAGGCTGTCGGTGCTCTTGGTGGCGGTGAACGCGATGTCGCCGCCCATCGGCTTGCCGGCCTTGGCGGCGTTGGCGCCGCAGGCGTCGCCGCCGTGCACGACCAGGTGGTACTTCCCGGCCTTGATGCCGTCGAACCAGCCGGTCGACCCGATCGCGACGGGATCGGTGCCCTGCTGGGTGAACGTCACGGTCACGGCCTTGATCTTGACGCCCTTGACCGGCGCGAGCTCGGCCTGGGCGTGCAGCGCGGCGGGCGGCGGTGGAGGAGGCGGCGGCTCGGGGGCGGGCTCGGGCTCGGGCTCGGGCTTGGTCTCGGCGACCGGCGCCGCCGGCTCGGGCTCGGGCTCCTTGGGCGCGGCGGGGGGCGGCTTCTTTCCGCCACCGCAGGCGACGATCGCCAGGAACGAGATCGAGAGCGAGATCGAGAGTGAAAGCGAGGGCGTGTGCTTCATGGGAGTCTTGTCCAAGGCCTGCACCCTCTCATGTTTCCGCCCGGGAGTGGGGTGCCGCAGGCGGCTCCGGTGTGGCTCGAAGCCAGGCCGCCGCGAGCGCGAAGCCGAGCAGGAAGCCGACGCCGCGGCCGCCGTCGAGCTGGGCGTGCCACGCAGGCGGCGCCGCGTAGCCCAGGACGCCGGTGATCAGCGTGCCGGCGACGAGGAACACCGCGAGCACGATGCCGAGCCAGGTGTCGCGCGGGATCGCCAGACCGAACATCACCAGCGCGAGGTAGCTGATCGAGAACTTGGTCGAGGACAGGACCTGCTGGAACACGACCGCGGCGTCGTCGATCGGCCGGCCGGCCTCGGCGACCGAGAGCAGCGTGAGGATGTGGTGGTCCTCGACGATGTCGAGCACGGCGGTCGCGATCATCGCGCCGAGCGCGAGCCGCACGAACGGCCGGCCGAGCCGGGTGAGGTGGTCGGCCAGCGCGGCGAAGAACGCGGTGTAGAGCACGAGGAAGCCGACGTCGAGTCCGAACACCAGGCGAATCGCGCCGGGCCGGACCAGCAGGCTCTGGGCGTACGCCACCGGCGGCTGGTACCACTCGTGCGGCTCCTGCGCCGCGCCGGTCACCAGCGTGACGATCAGCATGGTGATGAGCACGGCGGCCGACGCCGCGGCGAGCGCGAGGGCCAGGCGGCGGGAGGACCATGGATTGGACCACGGCTTGGACCGCGAATCGGGCTGCGAACCAGGCTGTACCCGGGGCTGCATCCGGCCACTCTACGCAAAGCTCGGACCGCGGGGTGGGGCCGCGCGGCCGATCGCGGGCGGCGGAGGCGGATCCCGGCGTCCCGAGCCGCACGCCCAAGGGCTGGAAATGCGGTGCGATCCGGCGGGCGACGGCGCAAGATGTCAACCGGGCGGTACGGCCGTGGCTCTACAGTCCAGCGTGCAGGTTCGAGGACAAATGCTTACTGGAGCTCGGCTAGACGTGGGGCCACGAGCAGATGCAAGGAGCCGCCTGCTCGGCGAGCTCGCCGCCGCACCGGCGCGCAAGGGTTACGGCATCGCCTACGATCTGCTCGGCAACCGCGCCGAAGCCGAGGAGGCGGTCCAGGAAGCCCTCGCCCGCGCCTGCGAATCGATCGCGGACCTGCGGGATCCAGCCGCCGCCCCCGCGTGGTTCCTGCGCATCGTGACGACGATGTGCCTGCGGACCCTGCGGCGGCGCCGGCTGCGCCGCCGGCTGTTCGGCTGGTGGCCGGGCAAGGACGCCGAGGCCGAGGCCGCCCCGGTGACCGCCGACACCGGGACCGACGACATCGCCGGGCGCATGCACGCCACGGCCGCCGTCGTGCCCAGCGAGGCGCTCGCCGATCACGAGGCGCTCGGCGCGATGCTGGGCCGCCTCGACCAGCTATCACCGCAGCAGCGCACCGCGCTGGTGCTTCGCTATGGCCATGACTTACCCGTCGCGCAGGTCGCCGAGCTGATCGGTGTCGAGGTGGCGACGGTCAAGACGCACCTGGTGCGGGGACTCGCCCGGCTGCGCGATCTGATGGAGGAACACCGATGACGCTATCCACGTGTGATCAAGTGACCGAGCGCGTTGCGCTGGGGGAGCCGCTCGGCGAGCTGTCCGAGCACGTATCGACCTGTTCGAGCTGCCAGGGTCTCGTCGCGGTGTCGAGCCACCTGGGAGCGACCCACCACGCCGTCGATCCGGGCCTGGGGTTCTCCGCCCGGATGACGGTGGGCGCGCAGCACCGGCTGGTGGAGCGGCGTCGCCGCCGGCTCGCGGCCGGGCTCGCCGCCACCGTCGCCGCCGGCGCGTTCGGCGTGTTCCTCGTGGCGCGCACGCCCGAGCCACCGGGCAACGACCAGGGCTACGCCCTGCCGGCGCCGCGCGACCATCAGCCCACCGAGCAGGATCCGACGAACGCCGGTCCGGACGACGATCTCGCCGCGCTGGTCCAGCTCGCCGATACCGGCCGCGCCGCCCGGCTGTCGGCGCCGTGGCGCCGGATCAAGAAGCCACTCGCGGCGTACCGCAAGCTGGTCGAGGACGCCGAGGAGACCGAGGGAGGCGCGGACACGCCGGGCGCAGAAGACAAGGCAGAAGGAGATACGCCGTGAGCCGGGGACGCACGCTGTTCTTCACCATCCTGCCGACGGCGATCGCCAGCGGCTTTCTGTTCGCGAGCGCGTTCGGCCACGCCGAGACCGGCACGGGCGGCGCGCTCGGGTTCTGGCCGGCGGCGTCGGATTCTGCGACCGGCGCGGTGGTGGTCGCACAGGCCGATCCGCGGCCCTCGCCTCCGCGCTACCGCGGCGGGCCGGTGCCGCCGGTCCCCCCCGCCCCGCCGCCGGCGCCGACGGTGGTGCCGTCACCGCCCGCCCCGCCCGCCCCGCCCGCCCCGCCGAGCCCCCCGCACCGCGGCCGCAGCGGCCACGGCTTCTCGGTGAAGATCCACGGTGACAAGATCGAGATCGAGGGCATCGCGGAGCTGGTCGAGAACCAGCTCGAGAGCGTCCTCAACACGATCGATCACCTGCCCGACGTGCCGCCCGACGTGCGGTCGCGGGTCAAGGCCCGGATCCAGGGGGTGCGCGGCAAGATCAACGCCCGGCTCGGCCGGCTCCGGTCGATGGACCTCGACAAGCTCGACCGGCTCGGCCCGGAGATGGAGCGGATGGGCGACGAGATCGAGAAGGAGATGGAGGGCCTCGACAAGGACCTCGCGCAGCTCGGCGACAAGCTCGGCAAGAGCTTCTCCCAGAAGTTCGCCAAGGATTTCGCCAAGGACTACGGCAAGGACTACGCGAAGAACTTCGGCCCCAAGGCCGGCCACGACAGCGACGACGACGACGATGACAACGGCGGCGACGACGACGACAAGGACGCCGTGGTCGCGACGCCCGGCGTCGACATCGACATCGATCCGTCGACCCTGGCGCCGATGGTCGCGGCGCTCAAGGGCGCCGTCACGCTCGATCCGCACCAGAAGCAGCAGATCGCGCAGCTGCGCAAGACCTCCGACGAGCAGATCGCCGGCGCCCGGCGCGAGCTCGAGCAGATGTCGGGCCGGCTGCAGGACACGCTGCGCGACAGCTCGGCCAGCGAGGCCGATATTGCCCGCCAGATCGACGCGATCAGCCAGAAAGAAGCCACGATCCGCAAGGCGCGCATCCTGACCTGGGTCAAGGCGCGCAACGTGCTCCGCGCCGACCAGCGCAAGAAGGTCGAGGCCGTGGTCAAGAGCCACTGACCGCGGCGGGCCGCCGGGCGGCGTATCCCGGTGGTGCCGGTTGCGTCTACAATGGCGGCCGGTGCAGGCGCCGTTCACGCGACCCAAGATCGGCTTCGTGCTGTCGGGCGGCGGCTCCCGCGGGGCCTACGAGGCGGGGATCATCCACTACCTGCGGACCGATCTGGCCAAGCGCCTCGGTCGCCACGTGCCGCTCGACATCGTGAGCGGGACCTCGGTCGGCGCGATCAACGCCGCGTTCCTGGCCGCGACCATGGCCGATCCCGACGCGCAGGCGGCGCAGCTGGTGGCGGCGTGGCGCTCGCTGCGGATGGAGGAGCTGATCAGCCTGCGGCCGATCGACGTGCTCCGTGCCGCGCGGCTGATGCTCGGCGGCGAGCCTCGGCCGCCGGCGCCGGGCAGCTTCCGCTACGGCGGCCTGCTCGAGACCAGCGGCCTCGAGCGCTTCGTGCTGCGCGTGATCCCGTGGCGCGGCATCGACCGCAGCCTGCGCGAGCGCCACCTCCACGCGATCTCGGTGTCCGCGACCCACGTCGGGACCGGCCACACCGTGGTGTTCCTGTCGAGCGGCGAGCCGGTGCCGCGCGAGTGGAGCCGCGATCCGTTCGTCCGCCACCGCGCGGCGCGGATCGGCCCGCGCCACGTGCTGGCGTCGGCGGCGATCCCGATGCTGTTCCCGGCGGTGAAGATCGGCGACGAGTACTACACCGACGGCGGGCTGCGCCAGAACACGCCGATGTCGCCGGCGATCCGGCTCGGCGCCGACCGGCTGCTGCTGGTCTCGCTGCGCCACGTCGCGCCGCCGAGCAAGGAGCTGCAGCGCGAGCACGCCGAGGCGTTCCCCAAGCCGCTGTTCCTGGCGGGCAAGGCGCTCAATGCGCTGCTGCTCGATCACACCGAGTACGACCTGGCGCGGATGCAGCGCATCAACCTGATCCTCGAGGCCGGCAACGCCGCGTTCGGCGACAAGTTCGAGGACATCATGAACCACGCGCTGATCCGGCTGCGCGGCGCGCCGCTGCGCCGGATCCAGGCGGTCCACATCCGGCCGTCCGAGGACATCGGCGCGCTCGCCGCCGACTTCGTCGCGTCGGGCCGGATGCGGGTCCACGGCCTGGTCGCGCGCCGGCTGATCCAGCGGCTCGCCGCCGGCGAGGCCCGCCACGAGAGCGACCTGCTGTCGTACCTGTTGTTCGATGGCGTGTTCGCGGCCGAGCTGATCGAGCTCGGCCGCCACGACGCGGCCAAGAAGGCCGACGAGCTCGCGCAGCTGTTCGACTTCACGCCGGTGAGCGCCCAGGCCCACGGCTGAGCGCGGCGCACGCATTTGCGGTGCCCCGGCCGGCGGGTCCGTGCGCGGCGTGGCACTGTTCGGGCATGATTCGACACGCGAGAACCGAGCGCGCCGCGACCGCGCTGCTCGTCGCCTGGTTGATCGCCGCGTGCGGCGGCGGGGCGAAGCCACCGGCGACCGGTCCTGGCCCCGGCACGGCGGCAACACCAGCGCCGGCGCCCGGTCCTGCGACCCCGGCGGGCACGCCCGTCCCCGAGGACGCTCGCCTGCCGCTGTGGCCCGAGGTCCGGCACGGCCAGCTGGCCAACGGCCTGACCTACTACATCTTCAAGCACGGCAAGCCGGAGAAGCGCGCGTTCCTGTGGCTCGCGGTCAACGCAGGCGCGGTGCTCGAGGACGACGATCAGCGCGGCCTGGCGCACTTCGACGAGCACATGGCGTTCAACGGCACCCGCCGGTTCCCCAAGGCCGACATCGTCAACTACCTCGAGAAGATCGGCATGCGGTTCGGCGCCGATCTCAACGCGCGGACCACGTTCGACGACACGGTCTACGAGCTCGAGGTCCCGACCGACGACCAGGCGTTCCTCGCCAAGGGCTTCGACATCCTGCACGACTGGGCCGGCGACGTCAGCTACGACCCGGCCGAGGTCGACAAGGAGCGCGGCGTGGTCAAGGAGGAGTGGCGGCTCGGCCGCGGCGCGCAGCAGCGGCTGTTCGACAAGCAGGCGCCGGTGCTGTTCAAGGGCTCGCGCTACGCGGTGCGGCTGCCGATCGGGCTGCCCGAGATCCTCGACAAGGCGCCGCGCGACCGGCTCTACAAGTTCTACAAGGACTGGTACCGGCCCGACCTGATGGCGGTGATCGCGGTCGGCGACTTCGACGACGTCGGCGCGATCGAGAAGGACATCCAGGCCCGGTTCGGCGACCTCAAGAACCCCGAGCGCGAGCGGCCGCGGAGCGCCGCCGGGGTGCCGAAGGCCGACGGCACGCGGATCTCGATCGAGACCGATCGCGAGCTGCCGGCCACCGAAGTTTCGGTGTTCAACCTGATGCCGCACCGCCCCGAGTCGTCGTTCAAGGACTTCCGGCGGATCGTCGTCGAGCAGGTCTACCAGACCATCCTCAACGACCGGTTCGCGGTGATCGGCCGGCGGCCGGACGCGCCGTTCGTCGGTGCCGGCGCCGGGATCTCGAGCCCGGTCCGCGAGATCGACGCGTTCGTGCGCGAGGCCCAGGCCAAGGCCGGGCGAGCAGAGGCCACGCTCGAGAGCCTGTTCACCGAGGTGCTGCGGGTCGAGCGCCACGGCGTGACCCAGAGCGAGCTCGACCGCGCGCGCACGATCCTGGTGCGGTTCTACGAGCAGAGCGAGGCCGAGGACGCGACCTCGGACAGCCGCAACTACACCGAGGAGTTCACCCGCAACTTCTTCGAGGGCGAGTTCATGGTCGGCCGCAAGGCCGAGTCCGAGCTGGCGCGCAGGTACCTGCCGACGGTCACGCTCGCCGAGATGAACTCGCTCGCCCGGTCGTTCGGCGGCGCGGACAACCGCGTGATCCTGATCACCGGCCCCGAAGCCGGCAAGGCCCAGGCGCTGCCGACTCGCGAGCGCGTGCTCGCGATCATCGACGAGGTCAGCAAGCGGACGATCGAGCCGTGGGAGGACCGGGCGGTGACCGCGCGGCTGATGGACCCGCCGCCCCGGCCGGGCAAGATCGTCAAGGAGGTCCGGCGCGAGGCGGTGGGGCTGACCGAGTGGACGCTGGGAAACGGCGCGCGCGTGATCGTCAAGCCGACCGACTACGAGGCCGATCAGGTCGCGCTGCTCGGCGGCTCGCCGGGCGGGATCGCGACGGTCGGGGACAAGGCGTACCCCGACGCGCGATTCGCCGACGACATCGCCGCGATCGGCGGGGTCGGCGACCACGACGCCGAGGACCTCGGCAAGCTGCTCGCCGGCAAGCACGTCACCGCCTCGGCCGAGATCGGCGACACCAGCGAGTCGATCTCGGCGAGCGCCTCGGTGCGCGACCTCGAGACCATGTTCCAGCTCGTCCACCTCGAGATGACCCGGCCGCGCAAGGACGACGCCGCGATCACGGTGTGGCGCACCAACCTGCGCGAGCAGCTCGCCGACCGGATGCGGGTCCCCGAGGTCCAGTTCTCGATCCAGTCCCAGGCGGTGCTGTACCGCGATCACCCGCGGCGCCGGCCGGCCCGGCCCGACGACATCGCCAGGGTCCTGCCGATCCCGCTGACCGACGCCGAGCTGGTGCTGCCGGTGGTCGATCCCGACAGGGCGCTCGCGTTCTACAAGGACCGGTTCGGCGACGCCAGCGACTTCACGTTCGTGATCGTCGGCGCGTTCGATCCGGCGCAGCTCCGCCCGCTGGTCGAGACCTACCTGGCGAGCCTGCCGGGCCGGGGCCGCAAGGAGAAGGAGAAGGACCTCGGGATCCGCAAGGTCCCCGGCGTGGTCAAGCGGGCGTGGAACCTCGGCCAGGAGCCCAAGGCGCGGGTCCAGCTGCTGTTCCACGGCGACGAGGCGTGGACCCGCGACAAGGATCGCGACCTGTTCATCCTGGGCCAGGTGCTGCAGATCCGGCTGCGCGAGGTGCTGCGCGAGGACAAGGGCGGGGTCTACGGCGTGGGCGTCGGTGGGGCGATCGCCCGCGCGCCGCACCAGGAGCGCAGCTTCTCGATCTCGTTCGGCTGCGACCCGGCGCGGGTCGACGAGCTGGTCAAGGCGGTGTTCGACGAGATCGCCCAGATCCAGAAGGCCGGCATCGGCGCCGACTACCTCGAGAAGGTCAAGCAGACGTTCAGCCGCGAGCGCGAGACCCGGCTGCGCAGCAACGGGTTCTGGCTGGCCTGGCTGAGCAGCGCCTACACCTACGGCGACGATCCGGCGCTGGTGCTCGATCCGGGCCCGATGATCGCGCGGATGACGTCGGACAACGTCAAGGCCGCCGCGAGGCGCTACCTCGACGCCAGGCAGTACTACGAGCCGATCCTGTTGCCGGCGAAGTAGCTAACCCCAGAGTTCGCCTGGATTGCCCCGGATCGCGCAGCAGATTTCGCGAGGTCGAGGCGCCGCGACGAAGGACTACCGGGCGTAATTCGAGGAACGGCAACGAAGAGATCGCGGAATCTGCAAAGCGAGGCGGGTCAAGACAGGCGAACTCTGGGGTCAGTCCGCGCCGACCGGCGGCTCGGTCAAGGTGACGGTCGGGTTGCCGTTCTCGGCCTTGCCGTCGAGCTGGTAGGTGATCATGATGCCGTCGCAGTCGAGGTCGCCGATCGCCTTCGCGGTGAAGGTTTTGCCGTCGGACTCGTAGGAATACTGGAACAGGCTGGGCTCGTCGATCTCGAAGTCGAGCGCCTGCCACACCGGGTGCTGCCAGTCCTTGGCGGTCGACTGGCAACGGTTCATGTCCTGGCCGCAGCACGGCGCGGCCGTGACGAGCGGGGCGGTGCCCCGGGGGAACTCGCTGGTCTCGGCGTAGGCGCGCTTGGCGTTCTTGCCGATCTTGTTGAGCTGGAGCGAGGCCTCGGTCTTCTTCGAGCGCTTCATGTAGTCCATGAACGCCGGGATCGCGACCGCGGCGAGGATGCCGACCGGGGCGGTGAGGCCGAGCAGCCCGCCGGGCCCGGCCTTGAAGTCCTGCGCGAACGCCGAGCCCGGGGCCGCGGCGGCGATCGACTTGCCGGTCTCCGCGGCCTTGCCCGACAGCAGATCTTCGAACGAGATTGCGAGCAGCTTGCGGACGACGTCGTCGGGGTTGGCCCACGCGGTCCGCACGCCGAACACGACGTGGACCGCGTCGCTGTCCTTGCGGATCCCGAAGCCGAGCTCGTTGAGCAGCGGCGCCGCGCGCAGGAACATCGCGGACTCGCTCGGCAGGGCCTGGAGCGCGGCGCTCGCGCCGGGCAGTGCCTTGAGGTCGAGGTAACTGCCGCGGCTGAAGAACGCCAGCGACCAGGCGCTGCCGGCGAGCTCGGCGGCCAGCGCGCTCGGTATGATCGACGTGGCCTGGGCCGCCGCGGTGCGGGCCCCGATCCGCAGCTCCTGGCCGTCGACCCGGGCCTCGACGTCGGCGCCGATCTGCGGGACCGGGACGCGGCAAGCGCCGTCCTTGACCGTCGCGCCGGAGATCGCGAGGGCCGGCAGGTCGGCGCAGTGCTCGACGAGGTTCTTTGCCGCTGTTGGATCGGTCAACGCGATCCGGATCCCGAGATCGGCCGTGCCGGCCGGGACCAGCACCGTGAGCGGCCCGGCGATCGTCTTGCCTAGCTGGCCAAGCGTGATGCCGCGGGCGATCGGCACCGGCGGCAGCATCGCCAGGTACGGCGTCAGGTCGACCACACCGAACCCGCTCGCGGCCGAGGACCCGGCGCGCGGCTTGACCGGCGTGCCGAACAGGTCGGTGACCGAGCGCGGGATCCCGCCGACGGTGCCCCGGATGGTGATCGCGCCCGACACGAGCTGGGCGACCACCGCGACGCTCGGGCCCCCGCGACCGGTGAAGTCGTGGCCGGCGAACTCGAGGTCGCCGCGCGCGCCGGCGGCCTGGCGCGTGGCGTCGAGCCCGCCGGCGCCGAGCTTGGCGAGCAGCTCGCGCTTCTGGACGCAGACGTAGCGGCCGTCGATCGGCTTGCACACGCCGCCGTCGAACTCGTCGCCGTCGTTGCCCCGGTGGCC
>Ga0307515_10009401_pt1 | contig 18909 bp, 22 predicted proteins | sample 17_EM_MG_FD_194513 | JGI IMG/M metagenome (GOLD analysis project Ga0307515, IMG submission 194513) | Populus trichocarpa ectomycorrhiza microbial communities from riparian zone in the Pacific Northwest, United States - 17_EM | ecosystem: Host-associated > Plants > Roots > Unclassified | place...
TCCAAGGACCTGATCGGCGACTGGGTTGGCAAGAAGTGCGGCAACTACAACACCAAGACCAACAAGTGCGGCGGTCAGGGTTCCTGATCCCGGACTAATCCGAAGGATTATGTTCAGATCTGATCCGAGAGGATCATGATCACGATCTGATCCGAGGATCATGATCCACTAGCTTCCAAGAAGAAACTTCCAAGAGAAGACCCGGAAGGCGGCGATGTCGCCGCCTTCCTTTTACTTCTGCCGGGGTCGTAAAGTGTCTGCCAGCCTCCTTGAACGCCTTCGCGCGTTTGTTCTCTCCGTCTTCCTGATCGCCGCCTTTGCCGTGCCGGCGCTGGCGGGGCCTTTCGAGGACGCGGTCGCCAAATTTGCCAATGACGATTTTTCCGACACCGATGAAGCCATCGGCGTCATCGCATCATCAGGCAACCCGCTCGCCTTTCCGATCATCAGCGCGCTCGGCGATGACCGCTTGTCGGCCGATCCGGAATCCAAGAAAGTTTTCGTCACGGGAACCGATGGCAAGATTATCGATGCCGCGACCGGGGCTGCCGTCGCAAGCCTGCCGGACGGCGCCGCCGCCGTTCGCCTCAACAACCGCCTGCGCCGCACCGTGGAGGGCGCTCTGGCCGGCCTGACGCTGTTGTCGCCTGATCCCGCCAAGCGGATCGCGGCCGCGCAGTCGGTCTTCAAGACCCACGACGAGGCTACGCTTCCGGTGATCGACGGTGCATTGGCGAAAGAGACCAACAAGGCCGCGAAGGCCGCCTTCCTCGAGGCCCGCGCCGCCATCCTGCTCTACAAGTCGGACGCGACCGACGTCGAAAAGCTCGAGGCCGTTGCCGTCATCAAGGCACGCGGCGATCAGGAAGCCATGGCGCTGTTGACCAGCCTTGGTAGCGACGTGCCGCCGCTGGTGGCGCAAGCCGCGGCCGGCGCCATCTCGTCGATCCAGAGCACGCTGGCGCTATGGTCGATGGTGCAGAACGCCTGGTACGGACTGTCGCTGGGCTCGGTGCTGCTGCTCGCCGCGATCGGGCTTGCGATCACCTTCGGCGTGATGGGCGTCATCAACATGGCCCATGGCGAAATGGTGATGCTGGGCGCCTACACCACCTTCGTGGTGCAGGAGGTGATCCGCACCCGCTATCCCGGCCTGTTCGATTATTCTCTTTTGATCGCGGTGCCATTGGCCTTCCTCGTCGCCGGTGCGATCGGGGTCGTGATCGAGCGTAGCATCATCCGCTTCCTCTACGGCCGGCCGCTGGAAACGCTGCTCGCGACCTGGGGGCTCTCGCTGGTGCTGCAACAGGCCGTGCGTACTGCATTCGGTCCCACCAACCGAGAAGTCGGCAATCCCAGCTGGATGAGCGGTGCGTTCGAGCTCGGCCAGATCACCATCACCTATAACCGGCTCTGGATTCTCTGCTTCACGCTCGCCGTGTTCGCCATCCTGCTGGCGATGCTGCGCTATACGGCACTGGGGCTGGAGATGCGCGCGGTGACCCAGAACCGGCGCATGGCAGCGTCGATGGGCATCGCCACCTCGCGCGTCGATGCGCTCACCTTCGGTCTCGGCTCGGGCATTGCCGGGATTGCCGGCGTGGCGCTGTCGCAGATCGACAATGTCAGTCCCAACCTCGGCCAGAGCTACATCATCGACAGTTTCATGGTGGTGGTGTTCGGCGGCGTCGGTAATCTCTGGGGCACGCTGGTCGGCGCCTTCACGCTCGGCATCGCCAACAAGTTCCTGGAGCCGGTCGCGGGCGCGGTGCTCGGCAAGATCGCGATCCTGGTACTGATTATCCTGTTCATCCAGAAACGGCCGCGCGGCCTGTTCGCGCTCAAGGGACGGGCGATCGAAGCATGACGCCGCATGTCCTCACCCGCTCGCTGGATCGCAGCGCGACCGTCTTCCTGTTGATCGTCGCCGGCCTCGGCGTGCTGATCCCGCTCTCGAACCTGCTGCTGCCCGCAGGCTCGATGTTCCAGGTGCCGACCTATCTGGTGGCGCTGTTCGGCAAATATGTCTGTTACGCCATCCTGGCGCTCTCGATCGATCTGATCTGGGGCTATTGCGGCATCCTCTCGCTCGGCCATGGCGCGTTCTTCGCGCTCGGCGGCTACGCCATGGGCATGTATCTGATGCGCCAGATCGGCAGCCGCGGCGTCTACGGCAATCCGCTCCTGCCCGACTTCATGGTGTTCCTGAATTATCCGAGCCTGCCCTGGTACTGGTACGGCTTCGACATGTTCTGGTTCGCGGCTCTGATGGTGCTGGTGGTGCCGGGCCTGCTCGCCTTCTGCTTCGGTTGGCTGGCGTTTCGCTCCCGCGTCACCGGCGTCTATCTCTCGATCATCACTCAGGCGATGACCTATGCGTTGCTGCTGGCGTTCTTCCGCAACGACTTTGGCTTTGGCGGCAATAACGGCCTGACCGATTTCAAGGATATTCTGGGTTTCAACGTCCAGGCCGACGGCACCCGCGCCGCGCTGTTCATCCTGAGCTGCCTGGCGCTGATCTTCGCCTTCCTGATCTGCCGCGCGGTGGTCACCTCGAAACTCGGCAAGGTGCTGATTGCGGTCCGCGACGCCGAATCCCGAACGCGATTTTTGGGCTACCGCGTCGAGTCCTACAAGCTGTTCGTGTTCACGCTGTCGGCCTGCATGGCCGGCGTCGCCGGTGCGCTTTATGTGCCGCAGGTCGGCATCATCAATCCCGGCGAATTCGCACCGGGCAATTCGATCGAGGCGGTGATCTGGGTCGCCGTCGGCGGCCGCGGCACGCTGATTGGTGCTGCGCTCGGCGCCATCGTCGTCAACTATGCGAAGACTGTGTTCACCTCGGGTCCGCTGGCGCCATACTGGCTGTTCATGCTGGGCGCGCTGTTCATCCTGGTGACGCTGCTGCTGCCGAAGGGCATCATCGGCACCTTCAATGCCTGGTACGAGCCGTGGAGCGCGAAGCGACTGATGGCCGAGAGTGCTGCGCGCGAAGACGGCGTCAGCGAACCGAACCCGGCGGAGTGAACGCATGAACGTCATGGATACCAGGAAGACGTCGGCGCTGCTCTATCTCGACGGCGTGCACGTCTCGTTCGACGGTTTCCACGCCATCAACAATCTGTCGCTGACGCTGGAGCCCGGCGAGATGCGCGCCATCATCGGTCCCAACGGCGCCGGCAAGACCACGATGATGGACATCATCACCGGCAAGACCAAGCCGGACGAGGGCGTGGTGCTGTTCGACGGCGTCACGGATCTCACGCGACTCGACGAAACCCGCATTGCCGAACTCGGCATCGGCCGCAAATTCCAGAAGCCGACGGTGTTCGAGAGCCAGACCATCGAGGACAACCTGCTGCTGGCGCTCAACGTCGATCACAGCGTGAAAGGCACGCTGTTCTGGCGCGGCAGCAAGCCCGAGGCGGAGCGCATCGAGCGCGTGCTGGAAACCATTCGCCTGAAGGATTCCCGGAACAAGCTCGCCGGCAGCCTGTCTCACGGCCAGAAGCAATGGCTCGAGATCGGCATGCTGCTGGCGCAGGACCCGAAACTGTTGCTGGTCGATGAGCCGGTCGCCGGGATGACCGACGTCGAGACCCATCAGACCGCCGAGCTGCTCAAGGAAATCAACAAGGACAAGACCATCATGGTGGTCGAGCACGACATGACCTTCGTGCGCGAGCTCGGCGTCAAGGTGACGTGCCTGCATGAAGGCACGGTGCTGGCGGAGGGAACCATCGACCAGGTTTCGCAGAATGACCGCGTGGTCGAAGTGTATCTGGGGCGGTGATCCATGCTGAACGTCGATAATATCAGCCTCTATTACGGCGCGGCGCAGGCGCTGCGCGGCGTCTCGATCAAGGCGGAGCCCGGCAAGGTCACCTGCGTGCTCGGCCGCAACGGCGTCGGCAAGACCTCGCTATTACGGGCGATGGTCGGCCAGTATCCGATCGCCTCGGGTTCGATCACGCTCAATGGCGACGATATCACCGGCCTCAAGCCGTATGAGCGGGCCCGCAAGGGCATCGGCTTCGTGCCGCAGGGCCGCGAGATTTTCCCGCTGCTGACAGTGGAGGAAAATCTGAAGACCGGCTTCGGTCCGCTAAAGCGCGACGACCGCAATATTCCCGATGACGTGTACTCGCTGTTTCCGGTGTTGAACTCGATGCTCGGCCGGCGCGGCGGCGATCTCTCCGGCGGCCAGCAGCAGCAGCTCGCAATCGGCCGTGCGCTGGTGATGCGGCCGAAACTGCTACTGCTCGACGAGCCCACCGAGGGCATCCAGCCCTCGATCATCAAGGACATCGGCCGCGCCATCTCCTATCTGCGCAGCCTCGGCACCATGGCGATCGTGCTGGTCGAACAATATCTCGACTTTGCCTGCGAGCTCGGCGACAATTTCGCGGTCATGGACCGGGGCGCGGTGAAATATGCGTGCGACCGGGCCGCAATGGATCCCGCCGAGATCAGCCGCCAGATGGCGCTGTAGTTTGTAAAGCGGATTGTGCCGTGGCGGCCGGTTTTGGGGGACGGATGCGGACCGAAACGACCGGCGCGGCTTCATCGACATTCGCTGATAATCGGGCCCAGGGCGCCGTCAGATTCGATGTGAAGCTGCAGGACGGCGTGACCCGCCGCGGCGTGTTGCATGAATCCGGCTCGCTGCGCGTGCGGTTTCCCTCCCCCGAAGGCGAGGGCCTGTCCGGCGTGTTCGTCAACACGGCCGGCGGCATCGCCGGCGGCGATCGCTTTGACATCGATATCGCGGCCGGTGAGGGCGCGCGGCTGACGCTGACGACGGCGGCGGCTGAGAAGGTCTATCGTGCGGCGGGACCGACCGCCCAACTCAACATTGCGCTGAGGGCTGAGGCGGGCGCGCATCTTGCGTGGCTGCCGCAGGAAACCATCCTGTTCGACCGGGCGCGGATTTCGCGGCGCATCGATATCGATCTGGCTGAAGATGCCTCGCTTTTGCTCTGCGAAATCGTCGTGTTCGGCCGCGCGGCGATGGGTGAAAAGATGCTGAATGGCGAATTCATCGACCGCTGGCGGCTGCGTCGTGGGGGTAAACTGGTGTTTGCCGAAACCATCCGGCTCGATGGCGATATCGGCGCAAAACTGTCACAACCGGCCATCGCCAAGGGTGGTGTCGCGATCGGCACCGCGCTGATCGTGCCCGGCGACGAGGCCGTGGTGGAACGGATCCGCGAGGCGTCGGAAACGTTCGGTGGCGAGGTCGGAATCTCCGCCTGGAATGGATTTGCAATGGCGCGTTTCTGTGCCCAAGATGCGGCGCGGCTGCGCGCCGACATGATGACCGTGCTCGGCCGCGCCTCCGGCGTGCCGCTGCCAAGACTCTGGCTCAACTAACGTCTCTGGCTTAATTAGATTGTTCGAATCGATAAGAGTGCCCGCATGAATCTCTCCCCCCGCGAAAAAGACAAGCTCCTGATCTCGATGGCCGCAATGGTGGCGCGCCGCAGGCTGGAGCGCGGCGTCAAACTCAACCATCCCGAAGCGATCGCGATCATCTCCGACTTCATCGTCGAGGGTGCGCGCGACGGCCGCACGGTCGCCGACCTGATGCAGGCCGGCGCGCAGGTCATCACCCGTGCACAGTGCATGGACGGGATTGCCGAGATGATCCACGACATCCAGGTCGAGGCGACGTTTCCGGACGGAACGAAACTCGTCACCGTGCATGAGCCGATAAGGTGACGTCAGTCATTCCGGGGCGGCGCAGAGCGCCGAACCTCAGATGTGCAATCGCACATCGGGGAATCCAGAAGTTATTATTGCGAGATTCCGGGTTCGATGCTGCGCATCGCCCCGGAATGACGAGAAAGGGAAGACACGATGATCCCCGGTGAACGCTTCATCCAGGACGGCGAGATCGAACTCAATGCCGGCCGCAAGACGGTAACGTTATCCGTCGCCAACACCGGCGACCGCCCGATCCAGGTCGGCTCGCACTACCATTTCTTCGAGACCAACCCGGCCTTGAAATTCGACCGCAAAAAAGCCCGCGGCATGCGGCTCGACATCGCCGCCGGCACCGCGGTGCGGTTCGAGCCCGGCCAGACCCGCGACGTGCAACTGGTCGCACTGGCCGGCAAGCGCGTGATCTACGGCTTCCGCGGCGACGTGCAGGGCAAGCTGTGATGAGCCGGCGGCGCGTCCATTCAGTTGCCGTGCGTTCTATCCGCCTGAGCTGTCCGCCATGTAGCTGCGAAAGTGCATGTCGATCCCTGCCGAGGTCGCGGCAACGATCAGGAACAGGACACAGCCGTAGGCCAATAGCTTCCTGACATCGATGCGAAAGGACAGGAATCCGAGTGCCGAAAACAGAACGCCCATGGCGATGCTGAACCAGATGAATGCAATTGCGAGAGCGTGCTCGGCGACGTCAAGTTCGGATGCAAATTTGTCCCGGAATCCGAACCACAAGACGTACTGCGTAAACAGCTGGAACGAAATGACGAACATGAGACAGGCAAGCACGAATGGATAGAGGTTGCTCTTTTTCACGACGCCGTCTCCCTCGGCCCAGTGTCGCGCGCTCGTGCCAGGGAGTCGAGGCTTTATCGATTGAACCGATTTCTTTCATCTTCCCCTAACGGCAAGGTCTGATCCGATGTCCGTAAAAATCAAACGTTCCGTCTATGCCGACATGTTCGGGCCCACCACCGGCGACCGGGTGCGGCTGGCTGATACCGATCTCATCATCGAGGTGGAGAAGGATTTCACCATCTACGGCGAGGAGGTGAAGTTCGGCGGCGGCAAGGTGATCCGTGACGGCATGGGCCAGTCGCAGGTCACCAACAAGCAGGGTGCGGCGGATACCGTGATCACCAACGCGCTGATCGTCGATCACTGGGGCATTGTGAAAGCCGACGTCGCGATCAAGGAAGGCATGATCTCGGCGATTGGCAAGGCTGGCAATCCTGACATCCAGCCCGGCGTCACCATCGTGATCGGGCCTGGCACCGACGTGATCGCGGGCGAAGGAAAAATTCTCACCGCAGGGGGATTCGACAGCCATATTCATTTCATCTGCCCGCAGCAGATCGAGCATTCGCTGATGAGTGGCGTCACCTCGATGCTGGGCGGCGGCACCGGTCCCTCGCATGGCACCTTTGCGACGACCTGTACGCCCGGCCCCTGGCACATGGGGCGGATGATCCAGTCGTTCGACGCGTTCCCGGTCAATCTCGGCATATCGGGCAAGGGCAACGCCTCGCGCCCGGCGGCGCTGGTGGAGATGATCAAGGCCGGCGCCTGCGCGCTGAAGCTGCACGAAGATTGGGGCACCACGCCTTCGGCGATCGACAATTGCCTGTCGGTGGCCGATGATTACGACGTCCAGGTGATGCTGCATTCCGATACGCTGAACGAATCGGGCTTCGTCGAGGACACCGTCAAGGCCTTCAAGGGCCGCACCATCCACGCTTTCCACACCGAAGGCGCCGGCGGCGGTCACGCGCCTGACATCATCAAGATCGCCGGCCTGAAGAACGTGCTGCCGTCCTCGACCAATCCGACCCGGCCGTTTACGCGCAACACCATCGACGAGCATCTGGATATGCTGATGGTGTGCCACCATCTCGACCCGTCGATCGCGGAAGATCTCGCCTTCGCCGAAAGCCGCATCCGCAAAGAGACCATCGCGGCGGAAGACATCCTGCACGATCTCGGCGCGCTCTCGATGATGTCGTCGGACTCGCAGGCGATGGGCCGGCTCGGCGAAGTCATCATCCGTACCTGGCAGACCGCCGACAAGATGAAGAAGCAGCGCGGCTCGTTGCCCGAGGACAAGGGCAACAACGACAATTTCCGCGTCAAGCGCTACATCGCCAAATACACCATCAACCCGGCGATCGCGCATGGCGTGTCCAAGCTGATTGGTTCGGTCGAGAAAGGCAAGATGGCGGATCTGGTGCTGTGGTCGCCGGCCTTCTTCGGCGTCAAGCCGGATTGCATCATCAAGGGTGGCTCGATCGTGGCCGCTCCCATGGGCGATCCCAACGCCTCCATTCCGACGCCGCAGCCCGTGCATTACCAGCCGATGTTCGCGGCCTACGGCAAGTCGCTGACCGCGTCATCGGTGGTATTCACCTCCAAGGCCGCGATCACGGGCGGGCTGGCGCGCAAGCTAGGCATCGCCAAGAAGCTCTATCCGGTGAAAAATACCCGTGGTGGCATCTCCAAGAAGAGCATGATCCACAACGACGCCACCCCGAAGATCGAGGTCGATTCCGAGACCTATGAGGTGCGCGCAGACGGCGAGCTTTTGACCTGCGCGCCGGCCGAGGTTCTGCCCATGGCGCAGCGCTATTTCATGTATTAGAGCGTTTTCCAGCGAAGTGGACACCGGTTCGCGTCATGAAAACGCGTCAAATCGAGAATCTAGAGCCCCGTTCCGATTTCATCGGAACGGAAAAGGCTCTAGGGTTATTCTCGGGCAGTCTTAGCCAAAACAAAAGCCCGGGAGGATTCACGTGATTTACGTGGTTGCGACATTGATGATCAAACCTGAAACGCGCGCCGACTTCATTGCGGCGGCAATCGCCTGCATCAAGGAAACCCGCAAAGAGCCGGGCAACATCGCCTATGATCTGCATGAAAGCGTGACCGACCATTCCAAGATGGTGTTCGTGGAGCAGTGGGAAAACATGGAGGCGCTGGGGCCGCACCGGGCGGCGGAGCACATGAAGACCTTCGGCCGCGTCGCGGTCAAATGCATGAGCGCGCCGCCGAAGATCGAATACATCACCCCGGAAAAAGTGGAAACCCGCTAATCAAGAAACGTCAAGGGAGAAACTCATGATCTACGTCATCGCCACCACGCCCATGAAGCCGGAAAACAAGGACGACTTCATCAAGGGGCACAAGGCCTGCATTGTCGAATCGCTCAAGGAGAAGGGTTGCCTCTCCTATGAAGGCCACGTCAGCGTCAACAATCCCAATCTGTATGTGGTGGTGGAGCGCTGGGAGACCCGCGACGACCTCAATGCGCATGGCAAGGCGCCGCACATGAAGGTGTGGCGGGAGTATTCATCGCAGATGAAGACGGCGCCGACCGTGATCGAGATCATCAGCGACGCCAAGGTGGAGAAGTTTTAACTTCATGATTCGCGCAACAAGCGTTCAGGGCCAGCATCGCTGGACGGAAGCCGCCGCCGATACCGTGGTGCTCGATTTCGACGATCGGCACCGGCGGCGGATGGCGATGACGGGCACGCGCGGGCTTGAGTTCCTGCTCGATCTGGAAAGCGCGATCGCGCTTCGCGGCGGCGATGCGCTGGTGCTGGAAGACGGCCGCCTGATCGAAGTGGTCGCCGCTCCCGAGCCGCTGATCGAAATCCGCGGTGCCGATCCCCTGCATCTGGTTCGCGTCGCCTGGCATCTCGGCAACCGGCATCTGCCGACCCAAATTATGCCGAAAGGCCTGCGCATCCGCCGGGATCATGTGATCGAGGCGATGGTGAAGGGGCTCGGCGCGCGCGTGATCGAGATCGAGGCGCCGTTCGATCCCGAAGGCGGTGCCTATGCCGGCCATGCCCATGCACCGGAAGCCGCGCATGGGCATACCGGCCATGATCATTCATCGCACGATCATGCCTCGCATGGTCACGCGCATGACCACGGCCATCACCACCATCATGACGAGCATTGCGACCACGATCATCATCACCACGATCACTCCCATGCTCATGACCACAAGTGAGCCGGCTCCGGCTGACGCGCGGAGCGAGATGACGGCGGACGAAGGGGCGGCGCTATACCGGCTGATGACGTGGCTCTCGCCGGCCTTTCCGGTTGGCGCGTTTTCCTATTCCAGCGGCATCGAATGGGCGGTGGAAGCGGCTGATATCACCGACGCGGCCTCGTTGCGCGACTGGCTGGCGGCGATGCTCACCGACGGCTCCGGCTTTTGCGACGGCGTGTTCCTGGCGCAGGCGTACCGCGCGGCGACAGCGAATGACGAGGCCGGTTTGCGCGAGATCACCGAACTCGCGGCCGCGTTCGTGCCCTCGCGCGAGCGCCAGCTCGAAACTTCGACGCAGGGCCGCGCCTTCATCGACATTGCCCGCGCGGCGTGGACCTGCGACGGCCTGGACGAACTGATTGCCGCCTGCAACGGCGGCATCGTCTATCCAGTCGCAGTCGGCATCGTCAGCGCCGCCCACAAGATTCCGCTGGCGTCTGCGATGCATGCCTTCCTGCACGCGCTGGTTTCGAACTGGATTTCGGCGGGCGCACGGCTGGTGCCATTGGGGCAGACCGACAGCCAGCGCATCCTGGCGGCGCTCGAGCCGGTGGTCGTCGCCACCGCCGCACGCGCGCTGCGGGCCACCCCCGACGATCTCGGCAGCGCGACCTTTCGCGCCGACCTCGCGAGCCTGCGGCACGAGACGCAATACACGAGGCTGTTCAGATCATGAGCGGCACAACTTCTTCGACAACATAGAGAGCATTCACGATGTCCAAATCTCATGGCCCGTTGCGGATCGGCGTCGGTGGTCCCGTCGGCTCGGGCAAGACCGCGCTGATGGACCTGCTCTGCAAATCGATGCGCGAGCGCTACGATATCGCCGCGATCACCAACGACATCTACACCAAATGGGATGCGGAGTTTCTTGTGCGTTCGGGCTCGCTGACGGCGGACCGCATTGCCGGAGTCGAGACCGGCGGCTGCCCGCACACCGCGATCCGCGAGGATGCCTCGATGAACCTTGCCGCGGTCGCCGACATGCGCGCGAAATTTCCCAATCTCGATCTGGTGCTGATCGAATCCGGCGGCGACAATCTGGCGGCGACCTTCTCGCCCGAACTGGCTGATCTTACGATCTACGTCATCGACGTCGCCGCGGGCGACAAGATCCCGTCCAAGGGCGGGCCGGGCATCACCCGTTCGGATCTGCTTGTCATCAACAAGATCGACCTCGCGCCGCATGTCGGCGCATCGCTGGAAAAGATGGATACCGATGCGAAGCGGATGCGCGGCGAACGGCCGTTCGTCATGACCAACCTGAAGAAGAGCGAGGGGCTCGATCGCATCATCGGGTTCATCGAGACCAAGGGCGGCCTGCGCCCGGCGGCGAAGGCCACGGCGGGATAACGACGGCTGGATAATGCGACCCGGCGTCGCACGTTAACCACTTTGGATCGCTTCTTAGAATTATTCGAATGGACGGGAACCAAACCGGTCCGGGCTGATTAGCCATCTCTGGCCCCGCAAAATCAGCGTTAACGGTGGCCCAAATTGTTGTTCGCTGCCATCCCGTTAGTTGCGTGCTAATGACCGCTCATTCATATTCGTCCGCGATTGGCCGTCGTCGTCCGGTTTCCAATTGTTGCTGCCCCGGCACACCCGGAATGCTTCCTCTACGTTTTCGCCAACACGTCATTCCCGAGTAAGCGAGTGGTCCGGCTGGGTTTCATTATCGGCTTTATCGCGCTGATCGGAAGTCTGCTCTCCGGTCTCGCGGCCTATCGCGTCCATGAACAGGAATTGACGCTTGACGGCATCGCGCTCGCGCGCGCCATCGACGTTCATGCCAGCCTGGTGCAGGACCGTTTGACCGAGCGCGAGCTGCTGGCACGCGTCGCCTCCGGGCTTTTTCGCGCGCCGTCGGTGCTCAAGGTCAACATGCTGCAGCCGCTGCGCGCGTCGATCTACGCCTTCAAGACCGATTTCGTGGTCGCCAACTGGATCGCACGACTCAAGCCAAACGAACTGGAGGCCGCGAGCGCGGTGCTGAGAAGCTCCGGCTTCACCAATCCCACCATTCGCGATTTCGACGACCAGCCGCTGGATCTGAAAACAATCGACAAGCCGATCAACGTGCTGATGGATCTCGAGCCGCGCAGTGCGGATACGCTGGGTTTTCCGGGCCGCGCCTACGACCACCACTCGATCATTGGGCCGGTGCTGGTGCAGACGATGGAGGGCGGCAAACCGGTCGCGTCGGACCCGATCCCGCTGCTGCGCAAGGATGGTCCGGTCGGTATCGTGCTCGCAGCCCCCGTCTATCAGGAAGGCTCCAGCGAGGCCGCGGGCTTCGTCACGTTTTCCTACGAGCTGGCGACGCTGATGCTGACCAACGACGACCGCTCGCTGTTTTCGGTGGTGCTGAAGGACCCGCGTGACGCCAATGACGAGTTTGTCGCCAACGACCAGGGCGCCATCACCTTGCAGCCGGTCAAGCTGGAGGGTCCGGCGCCGTCGATGGTGCGTACCGTGACGTTCGGCGGCCGCGACTGGTCGCTAGGTTATTATGCCAAGACCAGTGCGGCGCTGCGCGCGCAGCAGACCGCGGTCATCGTCGCCGCGATCGGGCTGGCGCTGACCGGCATCGTCTGCGGCCTGTTCGGCTATGTCGCCTACAACAATTTGCGGCTCAGCCGCGAGATCCAGGTCCGCATCGGCTTCGAGCGGCGGCTGACGGCCGTCATCGACGAGCTCAACCACCGGGTCAAAAACATCCTCGCGGTGATCCAGTCGATCGTGACGCGAACGCTGCGGCATGGCGCCGATATCGACGTCTCGCGTGAACTCCTGATCGGCCGCATCCATGCGATGTCGAACGTGGTGACGCTGCTGAGCGAGAGCCAGTGGCAGGGCGTCAAGCTGAAGGGGCTGTTCGAGTCGCGCGCGATCCCGCACGCCGATCGTATCGCGGTTAACGGCCCGGATATCGCGGTCTCGGCGCGCGCCGCGCAGTCGCTGTCGCTATTGTTCTTCGAACTGGCGTCGCATTCCGACGAAGGCCTGTCGCTGGTCGGCAAGCACCCGCATATCGTCGCCAACTGGGATATATCGGGCGAGGAGCCGGATACGATTTTCCATTTCCGCTGGGAGGAGTTCAACACCAGTGCGGCAACACGGCGCGAAGACAGCGATTTCGGCCTGATCCTGCTCGACCGCGTGGCGCCGGAGGCGCTCGGCGGTACCGCCAAGCGCTACTTCACCGATGTCAGCTACGTCTACGAACTCACCGCTCCCATGGTCACCGTCGTCGACATGACCGAACGCGACCGCACCGAACAACTCTCCGCCCCGGTACGGCCGGCGAGGTAGGTCTTGGTCGGGCACGCAAGATGGTTTCTCCGTCATTGCGAGCGAAGCGAAGCAATCCATAGCGCGGCATACGCGGACGGATGGATTGCCGCGTCGCGTTGCTCCTCGCAATGACGCTGGGAACCACTGCTACCTCCCGCGCATTTTATCCGCATAAAATGCTGACTGACGGAGACGAATGATGGGACGATATCTGCTGTTATGGCTGCTCGGCATTCCCCTGCCGATCCTGGTGCTGATCTACGCCTTCGGCGGCCTGAACCACTAGGCGTGTCGTATGTTCGTAGGGTGGGCAAAGCGCAGCGTGCCCACCATCTCAAGTGACGTTCCGGCTGGAATGGTGGGCACGGCGCTGACGCGCCTTTGCCCACCCTACGTAACAAAAAAGGCGGCCCGATCAGGCCGCCTTTTCCGTCATATCTATTGCTTCAATCAGCCGCCATTGCCGCCGATCACCGCGCGCACCGTGTTATCAGGGCCGAAGTCCTCGGCGCCGTCGACATAGAGCAGGGCGCTCAGCTTCGAGCGGGCGCGGTTGACGCGGCTCTTGATGGTGCCGACCGCGCAGCCGCAGATGGCGGCGGCGTCCTCATAGGAGAAGCCGGAGGCGCCGACCAGAATTAACGCTTCGCGCTGGTCCTGCGGCAGCTTTTCGAGCGCGACGCGAAACTCCTCGAACTCCAGATGCGCGTTCTGCGCCGGCTGGGTCTTCAGGGTTTTGGCGTAATTGCCCTCGGCATCCTCAACCTCGCGCCGCCGCTTGCGATAGTCGGAGCGAAACAGGTTGCGCAGGATCGTGAACAGCCACGCCGGCAGATTCGAGCCCACCTGGAACGAGTCGATATTGGCGATGGCGCGCAGCAAGGTTTCCTGCACCAGATCGTCGGCACGGTCGCCATTACCGCTGAGCGAGATCGCAAACGCGCGCAAGGAAGGTACCGACGCCAGGATGTCGTCGCGAAGTTCGTTTGTGAGAGGCATTAGCTACCTCCATTGTTTTTGTCGGTGTTGCCCCCGGCCTGCGCCGCGGCCTCTGGCCCATCGAGTTTACGGATCAGCTCCGCAAAGCGGTCTGGCACCCCCTGGCGCACCACGTCGTCATACATGGCGCGTAGTTGGTGGCCGATTCTGGACTGGATCTCGGCATTGAGACCGCCCTGCTTTTTTACTTCTTTCATGATGTCATCCACGCTTCCCCGAGTGTTAAGTCCGTGTATCTCAAGGCTTTTCTTGAAATCAGGCCTTGGCCGCCCGCGTTGTTTGGTCGGATGCTAATGCAAAGGGTCCCGAAAAGTTCCGAAATTAGGGAACCGATTGAAGGAACTTTTTCGCCCGTCATGCGTATTCGGGGATGACAGGGGAACCGGGTCGCCCCGTTTCAGGATACGGTACGCCAGACAGAGGTACTTTCGACCCAATAGTGTGGCCCGGAACGGGCCTCAGAAGGATGGAGTGGGGATGTCCCGATCACAGCTCGTTGCTGAACATTTGCCGCTGTTGCGGCGCTATGCCCGTGCGCTGACCGGAAACCAGTCGTCAGGTGACGCTTATGTCGGGGCCATGCTGGAGGCCCTGTTGCAGGATGGCTCGCTGCTCGACGAGCGGCATGGTCCGCGCGCCGGACTGTTCCGGCTCTTCACGCAGATCTGGAATTCGGTCTCGGTCAACGACAACCCTGACGTCGCAACGCTGGCGTTGCCGTCGGAGCGCCGGCTCTCGAACATCACGCCGTTGCCGCGGCAGGCCTTCCTGCTGCTGTCGCTTGAAGGCTTCTCCGAGGAAGAGGTGGGCTACATTCTCGACACCGACATTGCCGAGACCCGCAAGCTGGCCGACGCCGCCGGCCGCGAGATGGCGGCGGAAATCGCCACCGATGTTCTCATCATCGAGGACGAGACCTTCATCGCGATGGATCTCGAAAGCCTCGTGAAGAATCTCGGCCACAACGTCATCGGCGTCGCCCGGACTCATGCGGATGCCGTGGCGCTGGCCAAGAACAAGAAGCCGGGCCTGATCCTCGCCGACATCCAGCTGGCCGACGGCTCTTCGGGTCTCGACGCGGTCAATGAGCTGCTAAAGGTGTTCGAGGTGCCGGTGGTGTTCATCACCGCCTACCCCGAGCGCTTCCTCACCGGCGAGCGCCCGGAGCCGGCGTTCCTGATCTCAAAACCGTTCCAGCCCGCGATGGTCTCGGCCGTCGCCAGCCAGGCGCTGTTCTTCCAGCGCAACTCCCGCAACCGCGCGCCAAGGGCCGCGACGGGTTAGGCTAGGATCTTTGTGCTGAATTGAAAACGGCGCGCTTCACAGCGCGCCGTTTTTTCTTGTTGTCGTCTCGGCCTTCGCCGGGACGACGGAGGATAGAGTTACGGCGTCTCACTTACGAGCCTCACTCACCTCCCTGATATCCCGCGCCAGCGCGTCCACCCTCGCCGGATCGGCATCCCACGCGAACATGAAGCGGGCGCCGCCGCCGATGAACGTATAGAACTGCCAGCCGCGCTGGCGCAGCGCTTCCAGCCGGTCGGCGGAGGCGCGAAGGAACACGGCGTTGGCTTCCACGGGAAACATCAGATTGAAATCCTTGAGGTCGGCGACCGCGGCCGCAAGCCGCGCGGCGCCGGCATTGGCATGCTGCGCATTGCGCAGCCATGCGCCGTCTTTCAGCAGGCCGACCCAGGGCGCGGCGAGAAAGCGCATCTTCGAGGCGAGCTGTCCGGCCTGCTTGCAGCGATAGTCGAAGTCCTCGGCGAGATGCGGATCGAAGAACAGGATCGCCTCGCCGACCGCCATGCCGTTCTTGGTGCCGCCGAAACACAGCAAATCAACGCCGGCCTTCCAGGTCATGTCCGCCGGCGAACAGCCGAGCGAGGCGCAGGCATTGGCAAAGCGCGCGCCGTCCATGTGCAGCCGCAGGCCGAGTTCGCGGCAGGTCGCCGACAATGCGCGGATTTCGTCCAGCGAATACACTTGGCCGGTTTCGGTCGGCTGCGTGATCGTGACTACGCGCGGCTTCGGGAAATGAATGTCGGAACGGCCGGTGGCGAGGCCGCGCACCAGGTCCGGCGTCAGTCTGCCGTCCTCGCTTGTCGCGATCAGGAGCTTCGAGCCGTTGGAGAAGAATTCCGGTGCGCCGCATTCGTCGGTCTCGACATGCGCCGACGAGGAGCAGATCACGCTGTGATAGGACTGGCACAGCGAGGCCAGTGCCAGCGAATTGGCGGCGGTGCCATTGAAGGCAAAGAACACTTCGGCATCCGGCTTGTCGAACAATTCCCGGAATGCGTCCGAAGCTCGCTGGGTCCAGGGATCGTCGCCATAGGCCGGCACGTGGCCGCTATTGGCCTCCGCCATCGCCGCCCACGCCTCCGGGCAAATGCCGGCGTAATTGTCGCTCGCAAACTGCTGGGGATTGGGGGGCATTGTCGGGGGCGCTTTCGTGCGATGGCCCGGGTATGGGCCGATGGGCTTGGCGTGCTTTTGCCAAGGCTTACCATCAAACCGCAAGCGGTTGTCCTGGCCCCGATCACCGCGCTCGCAATCGCCATTCTGACAACTGGAAATTCTGTAATGATCTCAAGGTGATTTCTCCCGATTAACAAAAAAGCGGTTTGTGCACCCTGTCAGGCAGCTGGAGCGCCAAGCGGAGGCGAGGCAAAACGAGGGCAGATCCGCCGCTACAGTCATCCAGTGGGGATGGCAATTTGAGTCAGTCAGGTCGCCTTTCGTTTGAATGGTCCAACCGGCGCAATGATTTCAAGGTGGGTGCCGTCAGGATCGTCGAAGTAGGCGACAGCGGTGCCGATGCCGGCCTTTAGCTGGTCGCCAGCCTCGAATACGATCGGTTCTCCCTGGAATGCGAGGCCGGCCTCGCGCATGCGCTTGTAGACCGCGTCGAGATCATCGACCTCAAAGCACAGATGCATGGCCCCAATGTCGTTGGTGGCATAGGAGCTCTTCTTCGGGGCGGGCTGCTCGTATTCCAGAAGGTCGATGTTGAGATTTTGCAGGTGCACGTTGGCGTAGCGGATCAACACCTTCTCGAGGCCCTGTACGGCAGCCATCCGCGGCCCACCGATCACGTCCTTGTTGACGATCTTGGTCCCGGTCAGCGCCTCATAGAACTTGATCGAGTCGTCGAGATTGGAGGTGACGATGCCGACATGGTTGGCGCGATTCAGGCCGATGGTGGTGGATGGAATAGGCTGCGACATAGTGTTGTCTCCGTTCTAGAATCTGTTGTTGGTGGTAATGCCCAATGTCAGGCTGGCTCCCGCAGCGCTTCAGTTCATGTGTCCCAGTCCGGTGCCAGTCCTTTTGGACTGACCAGCCGGCCGTTGCGATCGGCGAGCTTCGCGATCGCCGCCATATCCGGCTCACTCAGGGTGAAGTCGAAGATCGCGAGATTCTCCGCAGCGCGAGTCTCGCTCACCGTCTTGGACAGCGCGATCACGCCGTCCTGCTGCACCAGCCAGCGCAACACGATCTGCGCCACAGATTTGTTGTGGCGGGCGGCGATCTGCTTCAGTACCGGCTCGGCGAACACCTTGCCGTCCGCCATGCCGTAATAGCCGGTGATCGAAAGCCCCGCCTTGCGGGCGGCGCTGATGACGGCCGACTGATCGAGATAGGGATGAACCTCGATCTGGTTGGTGACGAGGGGCGCGTCGGAAAGCCCGATCGCGTCGTGCATGAGTGCCCTGGTGAAATTGCTGACGCCGATATGGCGCACCTTGCCTTGGCGCTTCGCCTCATTGAGCGAGCCGATCTGGTCGGCCAGCGGCACTGCCTGGTTCGGCCAGTGCAGCAGCAACAGATCGACGTGGTCGGTGCGGAGCTTTTTCAGGCTCTCATCCACGGAGAGCACGAATTTTGCGGGCGTATAATTCTCCACCCATACTTTGGTGGTCAGGAATATGTCGGACCGCACCAAGCCGGACGCGGCGATACCGTCGCCGACCGCGGCCTCGTTGCCGTAGATTTGCGCGGTGTCGATGTGGCGGAAACCGAGTTTCAGCGCGGCCGGTACCATGCGCAGTGTGTCGGCGTCGCTCATTCGGAACGTGCCGAATCCGAGTGCAGGGATCTGTGCGCCATGCGCGGTGACGGAATGCATTGCAGTGCTCCTCAGCGCCGTCGCTTTGTGTGAGGCGCGGCTGCTTGTGACCAATGGGAGGGTGATTGATGTCGAACGCGCTGTTGTCAGCGCGTCTGCCGATCGGCCTTGTTCCGGCTGGCCTCCGACAACGCCGATATGGGCCAAACGGTCCGCGATGGTACCCGCCGCCGCGGACGAGGCCTTGTGAAAAAAATTCAACACTGCGACGGGTCGCGAAAGCCGCTGCGGAATCCGCCACTTAAGGTGCGAGGCGCGTTGTCCCGGCCGTTCCCTGGCGGGTGTCGTGATGTCTGGACGCCGGTCCGATTGCGGTTAGAGATTCGCAGAATCCGCTGTCGAGGTCTTCCTGTCGTGCCCATCTCCGTTCCGCCGTTCATCGATGCGCATCAGCACTTCTGGGATATCGACCGCAATCCCTATCCCTGGCTGCAGGGGCCGCCGCTGCCGTTTCGGTATGGCGATTACACCGCGCTGCGCCGGAACTACCTGCCTTCGGATTATCTCGCCGACACCGGCAACTGCGTGCCGGAGCGGACCGTGCACATCGAGGCCGAATGGGAGCGGAGTGCGCCGGTCGATGAAACGCACTGGCTGGAGCAGCTCGCTCGCGACACCGGATATCCCAGTGCTATCGTCGCGCATGCCAAACTCGACAATGACGATATCGCGGACGTTCTGGCGCAGCAGGCGGCGAGCCCACTGGTGC
>Ga0307515_10009402_pt1 | contig 18909 bp, 4 predicted proteins | sample 17_EM_MG_FD_194513 | JGI IMG/M metagenome (GOLD analysis project Ga0307515, IMG submission 194513) | Populus trichocarpa ectomycorrhiza microbial communities from riparian zone in the Pacific Northwest, United States - 17_EM | ecosystem: Host-associated > Plants > Roots > Unclassified | place...
ATTATATAATGAATTGCTTAGGTAATCTGCCATATATAAATTTATCTTCTTTAATTAAAAACCTAAACTTCTAAATCCTCGTCCCTAAGTAAAACCTAAATTCTAAAATTTTGCCTAAATCTAACTTGTACTACATCCCTTCTCGTGATAATATGCTATAGATATTGCTTAAAGCCCTACTCGCATAAAGGCCCAACCTGGTATTCCTTAACTTCCTTAAACAACGACGCAATAAAGCGATCTTAAAGGTGACCCCTAATTTCAATATATGCGTAACCTGTTTACTAAGGGCATTTAAAGCCTTCTAAGTCTATAGAGTCCCCGATTGGTGCATATTTATCGGCCTGGATAACTATAAGTACTTTAACCTTAATCTTACCGAAACCACTTAACTATATTATAAATGCCTTAAGGACCTAAGCGAATGCTTTTAGGTATAACATCTTTATATTATATGCCCCTAATACATACTAATGTATATAGTTACCTAAATCGCTAGTACCTATAACAAAGAGTATTATAAGTTGATTCCTAATTAACAAAGTGCTTCTTAAATCGTAAAGCTAGATACTAAAGGAACTTGCTAAGGATAAGGAATAGGCCAATGAAGTTAAAGAGCTGCAGAAGCGGCTAATTCCTCTATTAGTAAACCGTTACAATAGAACAATAGTATACTAACTAATACAGAGTTAAAAAGGGCATGTATTAAACGCCCTTTAATATTCTACGCTATACGGGGCAGGAAGTATTTATTGGGGTTTGTTATAAGCAATCCTAAGCTATTCTTACACGCGCTAAATTATAGTAGACGACTGAGAAGAACTAATATTACAAAGGTATGCCGTCTGCGCAGTTGGATCTGCTATTAGCAATTAATAAAGGAGTCCAGACGGTACTAGCCAATTAGGGCTCTAATAAGGCGATAGCTAACAGCAAGAGCATTAACGAGGCATTGGCGAAAATTAAAGGTGGCAAGTAAAGGCAGATTTCAACCATAGGTTATAATGGGTTAGATAGCATAGTGTATATTAATATAACCCATATGGGATAATACACGTGAAAAGTCTAATGTAACGGAGCACTTGATAGCAAGAGAGTTTTTAAAAAGCCTTCTAATAAATACCCCCTACCGTAGCGAGTATAATAACTAGGACGGTATACTAGATATATTGCTATAATATATTAAATTGCTACACTAAAATATCGGCATGCCAAATTACTTGTTAGATTAGTTAATTCTTAGTGACAGTAATAATATATAACCGCGAATTAAATTAGAGATAAACAATTAAAGGCTAAAATTGTATTCTAAACATTAGGCAATAGCCTAACTTTTATATTGCTATCTACTTAGCTATTTTAAGGGCTACGTGTGTATATGCTAAGACTAAGTAGTATAGCACTAATTAGTAGGTATTTAGTTAGCTATGGTTAATAAGTTGCACTAAGCAGTATCCGGATTCTAGAGGCGCCTATACTAGATAATTAAAACTAAAAAAAAAACTAAGAAAGAAGGAAAAGTAAAATATGGAATTAGTTAAAGAAAGTGTATAGAAGTATACGTTTGAAACGTAATACGGAAAAAGACAATCGCTAAAAATTAGATGCTATAGTTAGGATAAAGGCTAAAAACCGGCCAAAAATATACGGGCGGCAGGCCCGTGTAAAAATAATCTTAAGGCTAGTGGGTATAGATCACTAAATAAAGGTAAATTTCGTAAGGCTTCCAAAAAATGCCGTTAGTATTTAAACCCCAAAGACTAACAGTGCAGGGATAGGCGCTATAAGAGAAAATCTAAATGCCAACGCTGCGGAGCAGCACTGGCTAGGGAAATCTAAACGGGCTAAAGGAGGAATAAGAGAGATACTATAGCTTAAGATAGTCAGAATGAACTCGCTCTAAAATAGTAGGCGGGTTTGTTACGTCTAATACGGTATATAGTAGATATAAAATAAGAAAAAGGGTAAAGGGTAAGACACCGGAAAGGGACTTATTTTAGAAAGCTTCCTAATAATAGCCTTATTATAAGGCGGTAGAGAAGGCCGAATATACTAAGCAAAGTCCAGGCCGGGTCTAGGGGGAAGTATTCTGCCAACGTTATAATTAACTTCCGTACGCGCTTTACGCTTAGTTTTAGGTTTCGCGTCAGCTGCTTCTGCGCCGGCCGTGGGGCTTATAGCTTTGGTTTTAGCGTCCTTCGCCTACTTTTTTAGCGGTACTATACGGGTCGCGGTGGCACGAGTTGTCCTACTTAACGCTACAGTAGCGGTTAGGGTCGCTTTAGGTTTAGGTTTCGGCTTTAACGCCTTACGCGTATTCTCCGGCTTAGAAGGTTTATTGGTGTTTATATCACTTAGTTCATCATCACCGCTATTATTACGCTTCCGTTTTTTAGAACCGCGCTTAGAAGTGCTGCGCTTAGGCATAGGCGATAACGGGTTAATATGCATTTCCTAAAAGGCTTTACTAAAACCTCTATATTAATAAACACGACGGCCACGGTTTGTGGAAAAGAACTTAATGAGAACCTTATCTGGGTTAAGTGGGTCCTCTAAAAGCAGGTCTACTGGAATCTCAGGGTTAGAGCTATGCTATAATAGCCCGTTACCATTAACGTAGAAACCTTGCAGCGAAGCGGGGTTAAATATAGTATTAATAGGCCCACGAGGCGTTTTATCGCTCTCACCGCCGAACGCTCTCGTTATTAACTTGTCTCCTATTATCGCCATTAAGCCAAAGAGAGCGCGCAAGATCTGGTTGTTCACGACCCTCTTGTTAAAAGTCTTGCGCATATAGTACTCGATCACTATAACCTTTCTGGACTAGCCCAGACGGTAACTCCGTCCCACGGCCTGCTCCTGCGCGCTAGCGCTTAGCGCTAGGTCGAATAAGTGGACGTTATAGTAGGCTTGCTAAAGGTTTAGGCCCGCACTATTAGCGGTATAGCTGGCAATTAGGACGGTATAGATGCCCGGCGTATTAAAATTCTTAATAAGGTTAGATTTCTAACCCTAGGCCAAATCCAAAGCAAGTAAACGCGCGTTAATACTAAAGGTAACTAAAATTTCCCAAATAATTAGTTGCTCTAATGGATATAGAGTCTATATTATAGCCTTTTTCTTTCTCTTAACTACCTGGTTAGCAATATTTACGACCAACGCACTAAGTCGCAAGGAATTCTGGAGCGCAATAGCAATGGTTTTTAGGACATCTTAAGGAGATTCTGGAAGCTTTCGGTCCGCTAGTATATACTGCAGCGCCAGGTGCTTTGCAATTAAATGCTTAATGTTAAATAAAACGCGGGACCTTTTAGACCAGTTTTGCTTATTCTTTAGAGGGTTCATAGCTGGTTATAATAAAGTAAGTAATAGCTAAGTAGACATTAACACAAGGGCTTAATAGCTGTTAGCATTAATAATAACACAGTTATCGCCGGAACGTGTCTGGTTGGTAGCCATAAGCTTTTTTAGGAAGCCTTCTAAAAAATAATTATAGACTTTCTAAGCCGGAGGCGGCAATTCCAGATCCAGGATAACGGTCTCGCAACGCGGGAGAGCCCCACCAATTTCGTTCTTGCTGGAGTCTATAAAACAGTACGAGGTATAGCGGCGGCAGAGCAAGCAGTGCTGCTATATAGCTTCCAATCGTTTCCCCTGTTTAACGCTGTTTATTAGGTTAAGGACGAAAGCAAAGAACGATCTAGCCGTTAACCTAAAGGTTACGGCTAGGTGGTCGTCCGGAAGGTTAAACGGATTATTATTTCTGCTAAACATCGTGCCGTCTAGACCGCTGACCGGATAGTTAAACTTAAAGATAGGTTGGATGATCTTTAGGAGACCAAAGTTATCTCTAATGCTAGAGAATAACGGCGTTGCGCTGACTAGGACGTTAAACTTGCAATCTATATTAACCATAGCAATACTAGCTAAGTAGTCGGGGTTCCTAACATTATGGGCTTTGTTAAGAATAATGGTGTGCCAGCAATACTAAAGGTCGTGCTCCTATAACCGCTTAGGAACATCAAATAGCTTTAGATTAAGCTTAACTCCCTTTCCCAACCGGCCCTTATGCTATTTTTATAGAGCATTTGGCCCGTAATAAGAGGCAATAACACTATACGTGCTGATAACCACGACCTAGGAAGTCCATTTATCGCCGGAAAATAGATTATTAGTGTTCTTAAATGACTCCACGATATAAGTTACGCCCGTTATAGTCGTTTTCTAGGTAATAGACTTCTTATAATATATATAGACGTTAAAAACTTCTAAAAAGCGTTGCAACTCCTTAATCCATTATTTAATAAGGGCTAGCGGCACAATAACCAGAAAGGGTTTTGTACGGCCAAGAGCTTTAACCCAAGCACGATCGTTTAACTCTTTCGCTTATTTAAGCTTTCTTGCCCGTTTAGTAATGCACTAAAATAAAGTTAATAAGGGAAATTTTTAGGAAGCCTTCCTAAAAATTGCCTTGGAGATATATAATAAACGATGGACTGCGATAACTTACGTATAGTATGTACGCGGCGACCTAGAACGTTTTACCCAGGCCGACGATATCCGCCAGAATTATTCCCCGTATTTTACGCTACTTCCGAGCGGTAGCAATGGCGTTCGCGCCAATAATCTGCCACCAGCAAAGGGGGTAACTAAGTAATTATCCTAGGAGGCGGGGGAACCTTCAATCTTAAATTCTTAGCGCGTTAAGCAATTGTTTTAGGTTATCCCGTTAATACTTAGAATTAGACAATAACCTGCTTAGCCATTCGGCATTCTCAAGCTCTATTAGTGTCGCCTTACCCATGCAAACAATGTTAGTATCGCCTTACCTATACAAACAATATCGGTGTCTATATTGTCAGCCTCCTAGTCTTTATCGGCCCGGGCCGTTGCTAAGCCTTCCTCCAGTCCAATATTATTAAGTTTATCCGCGGCAATATTCGTGCTAATACGTTCAGCAGCTTTAACGGCAGAATAATAGTTGGTCGTAAGAGCGCGTATATAACGGTATTGCCAATATCGGTAGCTGTAATTCGGCGTTAAGACATTGTTGTTAGGAAGTTCCGCGCGTATCTGCCCTAATACGTATACTAGGTCTTCCGCAGTAGCGCGGAACGTATTATTATTAACCGCCATATCCTTAACTAATACCTCTATATCCGATTCGTTATCGGCATTATCGCCGTTATTAACGCTGTCGACTATACTGTTTAGCATAGGGTTATTATCTAATATAGCTTTACCGGAAGCCTTTCTAACAACGCCCTTACTGCGGCTAAAAGCAGCCTTAGTCTTTAAGCGTCCGGGCGTGTTATTTTCCAATCCCCTTAATTGGCGCTTGGCCTTCTCGGCTTAGCGTTTTTATCTAGAAGGAGCTAGGTTTACGTCGGCACGCTTAAGGATAAGCCAGATACGCTGGTTCGCTTTATTGTTATTTAGGCTACGCCCAAACAGGAAACCCCCTTGACGCTTATAGAATTGTTTCCGCATTTAATATAAGAAATTCGCGTAATGGTCTAGGTCCGACCAACGGTCCTGCTTACTTGGCTAGGGATTTAAATAACGCTGGTTGCTATGCAACTCACTAGCGTCTAGGCCAGTAACGATAGTTCTTAGGTCCATTATACGTGGGCGTGGTTTTATCGTTTAAATGGCTTATTATCGAGCTAGTTCGAATACCTTCTTATTAATTAGCTAGAATATTATTATAAACGGTTCTTTGCTTATAAGTTTGGTAAGCTCCTTAGCGCTAAGCCCGCAGAATATCGCTAGCTTCACTATGTTTCGGGCAATATTCCCGTTATTACCCTAGATACTATCCAGTTCCTTAATAGGAGCTTCTAGTTTATTAATATTATCCTTAGTCTTGGGGCCCTAAATATTATCCATACTATTATAACCCGCGTCTAAGCCATTGTCTATAGGCGGCCCTCCTACTAAGTAAAAGTCCGCTAGGGTGGTTGGCGGCTTAAAGAGATCTTTATTTACTAAGTACTTATCTATTTCGGAACTATTAACCAGTTTATCTACAAGGGGGACATTATCGGAAGGCTTTAGAGAAACCTCCTCTGCTAATACGTTGATTTAAGCTATACGCGCCACCAATTTAGCTTCATTAGGCTAGTAATAGATAGTAGAGGTACTAATAGGGAGGTCCGGTATATGCTCGCCAGAACCTATATAAGCGATTAGTATAACAATACGCTCTATATTAATTTATTAGGCATAATCTACTTACCAGGATTGTTATCGCACTCTATTCTGCTAATGTCGGCTATATAGTAGATACTAGTTATTAGCGTTAAGTAATAACTGCGTTTGACCTATATTAAAGTTAGGGCGTATATAAGGATTTTAAGGAAGGCTTTTAAAAAAGTCCTAATTGCCACGTAAAGTTAACGCGGTAAAAGGCCGCCTATAAGCCTTTCCCTTTTTAAGTTAGTGCCCAAAAATACTTTAATTAGGTAATAGTGGGGTAAAATGCAAGAGAGGTTAGGAGATGCGATTGTGGCTTTAGGAAATTAAGAGAAAAATAGTATCTGCCAAAATTTGGTAAATTTAACTTAAAAAGAGAAGTTGCAAGAGGTTGAGGAAATAGAAGTTTAGGTTTATGGATAGTGTTTTTAGTTAATTACGCTAGCGTGCTTATATAATTATTAAGTTTTCCATTTATATAATTAAATTTAAATTTTAAATTTAAATTTTTGGACTTTTGTGGTGAATTCACACTTTCGCGGTAAATTAATGGCGAGTTTAGGTGTTAAGATTTAAGGTTATTATGGTATTACGCGAAGGCGCTTGCATGGCGTGCTAGCCTATTAGCGTAAGTTCCTACTATTACGGGTACTGCCTCAGCTAAATCTATTACTTATTGCCGACCTCCTTACTTTAGCTACGCGCGCTACGCTGCTACTAATGAGGACTTTTAGGAAGGCTTTTAGAAAACTGCCCTGACTATCTAAACCGACGTAGTAGCAAATATTATTATTTACCTGTGTTTGCCGTCTATAGTGCGATTTAGAAATAAGCTTTATTAAGTTAGTAAATCCCTTAGCTAACCTATACGGACCTATTATGCAGAACTTGCCTAGCGTTATTTAATTGTATAAATAAAACAATAATCTAAGAACCCTTAATTAATCCAACCGCTTAGTCCTACGCCCTTATAGACTTTTAAGAACTGCACTTTATATCCGCCGTTTTATCGGTCGCGGGCATTACGTTATATACGAGGACTATCTCTTAGAGGGCTTTCCAAATACTTTTTTATATAATGCTACCTAATAAGTACCTTGCCAAGGTTTACAAAAGCATCCATATTTCTCGCCCTAGAGGTTAGGCTATCCCTTCCGCTGGTACATCCCGTCCTACTATTATTAATAGGAGCTGGCTAATAGAATCAACTCCGCGAGTATACGTATACTTTTAATTCTAGTGTTTACGCACGGTCCGCCTCTCGTAGGACGCTACCGGCGGAAGGAATATTAGAAATTAGTAGAATAAATTTCTCTTTAGCACTAAATATCGCCTTTATTACTTCCATTATATGCATTTTTTTTTAAATAAGTAGTACCCCCCTACCCCTAATGCTATATAGTTTAGTGTTATATAATGCTACTAAGGTAGCGCCTTATCGGGTAGCAGTAATACCCAACTCTATAACCCGTTTATATAGTACGGCCTTAGTCCTTACGTATACCCTACTAAGGCCATACTATCCTTCTTAACGCCGCCTAGATCTCACTCTAATTTGTTCTCTTTAAAATATACGAGCAACGTTGCTATTATTATTAGGATTGCGGCCATCTCTATCCCTATAATTACACTAAATATTCGGTAGCTCTTGCACGCCCAGATTAATAAGTTTATGTGCCTGTAAGTAGATCTATATAAGATCTTCTATAAGCCCTTAATATATAAGACCAAGACTTAGCTAGTTTATATCCACCTTATTATAGCCTATCTCCTCTAAGCTCTAAGTATTTGCAGTAATTTTGTCTAGATATATACTTAGCAATAGGTATAACTAAGGATTAGGTGCAATATATAAAACCTTAGCGCTAAGGACTTAATAAATAGGTAGCCCGGTTTAGGTAAGGGTTAAAATAGTAGTAGTGTTATAGGTCTACAAGGCCCGGAGTATAAAGAGGAAATAATTAATATACCTCCTACCTTACAATACCTTAGGAGATAGGCTTAAAGGGCGAAGTAAGATGCGATATTTGCTAAAAAACTATTTAAGAAGAATTATTACTTAGTCTATAATCGTAATAGTGGCCATGCCATGTTCTATATTGTTCCTCTATTATAATCCGTTAGCTTACTTTGCTAAGTCCTAACAACCTTAACTGGAGTCGCTGACTACTTCTATAATAGTACTAATAAATAGGTCACGTGACCCGTGCTAATAATTGGTTTATTTGCAGATACCCTATTATTAATTTATAACAAGTGTCTATTAGTCCTATAGGCGAACTAATCCTACCACCACCTAGGTCTCCTATTAGTTGCTGTTCCGCTAGGCCGTAATAATATATATAAGGTGGCTGCGTATATAAGGTAGCCAACGCTTCTAATAGCTAAGCAATTTCCCTACACTTCCAACCACTTAAAATCCCAAACAACTAAAGGCCAACACCCCCCAATCTATATATTATAATGTTAAACCCCTCTAGTACTAAACACTAGCCAAAACGTGTAATTCTTAGACTTTAAGTAAACGAATTTACCGGTTGGGACCCTTCCGAGTACACGGACGCCATTAAGGCATATCTCGCTTTTGCAGGACGTTTAACCAATAGTTTAGAATTTAGGAAACACCACGCCCACATTAAGCCGTTTTAAGCCCTAGAGGTGAACCAAATCTCATTCCATATTACTATAGATATGGAGAAAGACTTGGCCAACCCCCTAACTATCTAGGAGCTACCATATAAGATATATCGCGTCTATTATAATAAGGAGGGAAAGTTATAAGGCTAGTATTCCCTCCTCTATAAATTAGCTAACTTAGTATATAGCCAAGTAAAACGAATTCAAAACGTTATTAAGGAAAAGAATTACCTAACTCGGATACGCAAATATACTAATGTTTTATTACCTTAGGCAAAGTAGTGATATTAAAGGTCCGAATCGAAATTCTAGACGGGTTTTGCCCTTATTTTTAGAATTGATTTAAACCACTTGCATTACTGGGGCAAAGTAATATATTAATATTGTACTACGGTTGGGCCGTTAGCTAGGGGAACTTTTAGGAAGGCTTCTAAAAAACTGCCTTGCTTTACCATCTACTATTTATATTGCTATTTACTTCTGCCGTCTATAACACCATTTAAGACCTTTATTAAGGTAGCAATCCCTCAACCTAGCGTTGCTTAATTGCTTAGGTAAATCACACTAACTTAAGTAATAATCTAAGAACCTCTAATCGATTGGCGTCTACTTTTGCCGATAAGAACGCTATTATGCTCTCTATCTCCTGGGGGTCAGTCCTATATCCCCGTAAGCGCTCTACCTAGGCCTGTTTAACATCCTCTATAGCCTCTATTGTGCCTAGAATAACGCTTAGTTTTATAGGCCTCTAATAATCTAGGTTTAAATTAAGTAAGCTTATATAATTACCAAGCCCTTAGCTTTTTAATATGTTTAAGTTGCAAATATCTACAAATATAATGTAAATTGGGCGGGGGATTGCGGTATTTATATATAATGGTTGCGCATGCGCTTCACCAAGCAGTTTAGCGAAAAGTCCTGGGGTTACGCGCTAGTCTGTTCGTGTGACACTATTTAACACTTAGGCCCTTATAGACTTTAGGAACTTTACTTTATATACGCCTTTCTACTAGTCGCGGCAATATGTTATATAGTAGGACCATTTCTTAGAAGGCTTTCCAAATATTGCCCTACACATTGTTACCTGGCGAGTGCTTAGTCGAGATTTACAAAAGCATTCATATTTCTCGCCCTAAAGATTGCGCCATAGTAAAACGAATTTCTCTCACTAAGCAGTAAAACATCCCCTTTATCACCATTTTTTATTTTATTTTTTAAAACGAGTAGTACCTCTCCCACCCCTAATACTATGTGGCCTAGTGTCATACAATGCTACCAAGGTAGCGCCTTATCGGGCAGTAGTAATGCCTAACTCTACAAACCGTTTATATAGTGCGGCGTCAGTCCTTATAAATACTATTCTTCTTAACGCCGCCTAGATCTCACTCTAATTTATTCTCGTTAAAATGTGCGAGCAATATTGCCATTATTACTAGGATTATGGCCATCTCCATCCCTATTATTACACCAAATATTCGGTAGCTCTTGTACGCCCTAACCAAGAAGTTTATATGCCTGTAAGTGGATCTATACGAGATCTTCTATAAGCCCTTAATATACAAGACCAAGACTTAGCTGGTTTATATCCACCTTATTATAGGCTATCTCCTCTAAACTCTAAGCATTCGCAATAATTATATCTGTATACGTACTTTGCAATAGGTATAACTAAGGATTAGATATAATATATAAAATTTTAGCGCTAAGGACTTAATAAATAGGTGGCCCGGTTTGGGTAAGGGTTAAAATAGTAGCAGTATTATAGGTCCACAAGGCCCGGAGTATAAAGAGGCAATAATTAATATACCTCCTACTTTATAGTACCTTAGGAGATAGGCTTAAAGGACGAAGTGAGATATAATATTTGCTAAAAAACTATTTAAGAAGAATTGTTACTTAGTCTATAATTGTAATAGTGGCCATGCTATATTCTATATTATTCCTTTATTATAATCCATTAGCTTACCTTGCTAAGTCCTAATAACCTTAACTAGAGTCGTGAACTACTTCTATAATAGTACTAATAAATAGGTTACGTGACCTGTGCCAACGGATGGTTTATTTGCGGATACCCTATCATTAATTCGTAACATATGTCTATTAATCCCATAGGCGAACCAATCCTACCACCACCTAGGTCTCCTATTGGTTACTATTTAGCTAGGCCGTAATAACGTATATAAGGTGGCTGCGTGTATAAGGTGGCCGACGCTTCTAATAGCTGAGCAATTTCCCCACACTCTAAACCACTTAATATCCCAAATAACCGGAGGCCAACCCCCAATCTATATACCACACAATGTCAAACCCCCCTAGTGCTAAACACTAGCTAAAACGTGTAATTCTTAGACTTCGAGTAAACGAATTTACCGGTTGGGACCCTTCCGAGCACACCAACGCCATTAAGGTATATCTCGCTTTTGCAGAACGTTTAACTAATATTTTAGAATTTAGGAAACACCACGCCCACATTGAGCCGTTTTAAGCCCTAGATATAAACCAGATCTTATTCCATATCACTATAGACATAGAAAAAGACACGCCCAACCCCCTAACTATCTAGGAGCTACCGCATAAAATATATCGCGTCCGTTGCAATAAGAAGGAAAAGTTATAAGGCTAGTACTCCCTCCTTTATAAATTAGCTAACTTAGTATATAGCCAAGTAAAACGAATTCAGAATGTTATTAAGGAAAAGAATTACCTAACTCGGATACGCAAGTATAGTAATATTTTATACCCTTAGGCAAAGCAGCCATATTAAAGATTCGATTCGGATTTTAGACTAGGTTTAGCCTCATTTTTAAACACGATTTAAACCACTTACATTACTAGAGCAAAGTAATATTAATATTATATTACGGTTGGGCCATCGGCTAGGGGAACTTTTAGGAAGGCTTCCAAAAAACTGCCTTGCTTTACCATCTCCCATCTATATTACTATTTACCTTTACTATCTATAACACCATTTCAGACCTTTATTAAGGTAGCAATCCCTTAACTTAGCGTTGCTTAATTACTTGGGTAAACTATACTAACTTAAGCAATAATCTAAAAACCTCTAATTAATCGGCGTCTACTTTAGCCGATAAGAACGCTGCTATGCTCTCTATATCGTTAGGGTTAGTACTATATCCCCATAAGCGCTCTACCTAGGCCTGTTTAACATCCTTTATAGCCGCCGTTATGCCCAGGATAACGCTTAACACGAGCTCGTTATATTAACACTAGTTAACTCTACTTTGTTTCCAGCCCTATATAGGATCCTTTATCTACCAGTTGTATAGCTCTTAAGGCACTATGCAGTAATAACACCCGCTAAACTTGGTAAAGTATAACATTAATTATAACCTCCTGGCGGCATCCCAAACGGTGCCCGCTAAGGGCGTAGTGTAGGTGCGTATATTGTGTAAGGCTTCGCTAGCCTAGGCTATGTAGATTAAGCAGTATATCGTCCACCAGATGAGACAGTATCTTAGTTGCTCTAGCGTAAGCTGTTCCGCCCTTACTGAGGCGGTTACTTTTAATCGCTAGACGCTTATCCGCGCTTCCTATATCGCAAACTTAGCCTTGTTAGCGTCTAAAAGAATAGGCACATCTAACTTTTGACCGTTTAGCCGTTCGGCAGTGTAGACGTTACATAGCTCCTCACCATCGGTGCAACCGTTCTAGACCAGTATCCCGTCTATTTTCCCGTCTAGGTATTTATTAAGTACCACCCTACGGCAGGCTTTAACGTCTACTTCCCTTTAGAGATACTCCAGCAGAGCTACTCTACGGCCTTAATCGCGGTCCGCAGGCGCATTAAGCCTATTGCTAAGAAAAATAACGGCCTAGCTTACCCTTCTATCGCGGCCTGCTCTCCCGCTCTCTTAGGCGTAGTCTTTAACCAACCTTAGAGCTCCTAGGTGCAGGACTATGTTCACGCTAGGTACGTTAACGCCCAAACCTAACGAGCTCATAGCAATAATGGTCCCGTTATCACCGGAAATAAAGCGCTTAAGCATATCCTCTTGGTCAATTAATTCGGAATAGTAGGCTGCATAGTAGAGGCTTTTACTAAGACTATCGGTTATCTATCTCGCGTAGTAATATACGATTACTTTACCCTATAGCTCTAGTAGGCCCGTAATATAGCGGCCGATAACTTAAGCGGCTTAGTTAATAACAGCCATCGTCAGGCTCCATACCGGCTCCTTATCTATATTAATAATAGCGTAGCGTATATTAGGTCTAGTGGTAGGCGCCCTAATTAACTTAACACTCTCGGCGGTAAAGTGCATCTTATACTAAAGCCGCTGCTCTTTTATCGGCGGGAGAGTAGCTATTAGGAGCACCATCTATATTTATAGGGCTGCTAGACGACCCAGCCGCTACAAAGGCGCGCGGAACTTACTGCTCCCGTCTAGTATGGTATAGCATTTATTAATTACAATTCGTGCTAGGCGGCCTATAACTCGCATTCTATTTATAAATATCTAAAAGGCGTCTTCTTTAACCGCCTCAGGCGTTACAAACACTATTAATACTACGTTAGCAGGGCTGCGCCCATCCCATACTATAGCCTATAGGCCAGCCAACTCGCATCTTCGTAGAAGATCCTACTAAAGAGAGAGCAGTAGAATAATAATAATTGTAAGGCCCGCATTATCACAAGCGGCTAGTAGTATAAACATTAGACTCTTGCCACCGCCTATTAGCATAATAATAACCACTAGACTTTCCCTATATAAGATTGCGTGGATACCGATCTGCTACACACCCTAAAATTCGGCTTACTCTCCATATATGGCTTTTAGCTATATTATAGCATTAACGGTTCTTAGTCTACGCCATCTTATCCGCTTAGCATTGCTGGTTGCATCTATAGGTATAAGATACTTTCGGGCTTTAGAGAAAGCACTTGCGGTATTATATATAAGAAAGCCTAGGAAGGCATGCTACTCCGTACTTAATCTTTAAAACCGTTATCTTTTACTTACGGTAGTCCTAGTTAACTCTCTAATAAGACGGGTATATACAATCTTGCCCGTCTAAGCTAAATAGCCTGCCTGCTCTTTATATATTATATCTATAGATCCTAGTTTATCCTTTTCCGAGCCACTATTATTATTATTATTAATAAACGCGGACTAAGCCTTAAGGTACTTTTGACCGATAGCAATTACTACCTGGCGGTATATTTGGATATTAAGCCTATATCCCAGGCCAGCCTCCGTTTCTTACTAAAGGGCATAAATAAAGCAGTCGGAGTTCCATTTAATGCCTTGCACGTTAGGCGGCCACATTTCATGCGATATAGTATTCTCCGGCCGGAGCATCTGCTCTAACGTGCGTTAAAATAGTAATATAAGCCAGAGGTATAGAACAACTAGTCTTCCGACCTCGCTAGGTACAAATTAGTAAATAATATTTAACCGTCCCGCATGGCGGGAACCCTTAGAGTATCAAGGTACGAATGCGACCATACTATAAATAATAAAAATATTTTAATATTTGCCTGCAACGGTATTACTATAGCGTATACTTAATATCTTAGTACCTCTCGCGGGCTGGCCCCCTATGACATATATAAGCACTAGAAGCTTATACAAAAGGACTTTAACTTAGTTAAGATAGGTTTTAATACCGAACTTGTTCGGTCTACCTTCTAGGCCTTAGAGTTTAAATATAGCCTAGCGCTATTTATCTAGCGCGATGTGGTTTATAAGCCAGTCCTAGGTATAAAAAATATGCTTATTGCGGGGGTTTTAAAGAAAGTTCTAGCCGGGAACGGAGTTACTAGGGTTATCCTAAAGGGCTTCGATCCGCACGGGTGGGGTATTAATACGTTGTTCATTAAATAGCAGGTCTTAGTAAACTAAACGTTCCACGTCTTTAACAAGGCCATAGACAAAACTGTAAAACTCGGGCATTATAAAACGAACGGCTTTGTAGAGCAGCTCGTCGTTAATCCACTCTACTTTGCCCTCCTTTATTGTTTCGTAGTGCCCCTTCAGGCCGTAGGTTTAAAGGTCCAGCATCCACTATATTAGTCCCTTAGTTCCTCGCACTATAAACCTATCCATCATCTTAGTTACTAACTCTAGGTATCTTCCCTCCGGTATGTCCTGGTGGGCATTATAACGGACGGCGTCTGTGTTAGCAATTAGGGCAGCTTGCACGACTATAAACCAACTAAGCTTTATTATAGCCGATAGTATCTTAGTATATACGCCGCACTTCCTTTACCCCTTTACTATTATACCCTATAGAGCTAACGCATATACCAAGGAACTCTTATACTTGGTACTGCGTACTTTCTAGTCTAATAGTAAGAGATAAAACACTAGGCAAGCTTTAGCCAAGGGGCTAAGTATATCGCCCTCGCATAACCTAGTAGGGGTATTAGCACTGCCCTCTATAGTACGCAGTAGCGCTAACCAGGCACGCTCTTGTTTGCTGTTAAGTATATATCTAGGGCTAACTCTATCTTCTACCGGCCATATCCGTCTAAAAAATATAAGCACTATTTGCTATGGTCTATAGTAGTTATTAGGGGGCTTCTTGCCTTAGTATAATTAGAGGGGTCAGTATTGTTACTGGTGCACCTAGTCCCAGATAGCTTCCATCTATAGAAAGATGCTAGCCTTTAAAGCTATAGTTTTGTTATAGGTTTAGTAGAGCTTAGCTATAGCGTTCTATATCGCAGTAAGGGTTAACTTGTTATCTGGGTTGGGTTTATTAATTAAGGCCAGGAGTGGTTCCACCTTAAGCGTATTAAGGTAGTTATGCTACCCGGTATGTTCCACCTAGGGGTCTATCTTAAAAACATTTCGGCTGTTTATATAGGTGTTTGTTACTTATTCCTTCTCGTTACAGGTAATAAGAACGCCGTACATAAATGCTAGGAAATTATAGTTGCTAGCTTTAGCAACGTTATTCGCCTCTATATCGGTTGCAACTATATTAACGGCAAAGAAGCTTAAGCTGTGTCGGCTAGGAAATAGCCTTTAACAGGCGGTTTGCCTCCAGGGATTAGGTATAGTCCGTTCGGTAAGTCGTCTTATAGTGTTAGTTAGGCGGCCCTTACACGCGTATTTCTTCCACGAGTATTAATCCCGGTAGTGTGTAGCCATTTTCTTCGCACTTCTGTATATATATCGGCAGTTTTCTGGTATAAGTTAGCAGAGGAGCCCGTTATAATATATGTTTAGATAAGGAATAGGTTGCTTAAGGGTCTAAAGATTTAGTAACTTATTGGGTTTGTGGGTAAGTTAGTCTAGGGCTTAGATAAGGCGTGCCAGTTCCTAGAGTTCGACTTTATTTAGCCGGTGGTAGATGCCGCTAAAGTGTTTACGGACTTCGGAAGGCTATACGGTATATTAACAATTAGGAGCTATACAGACGATAATTTGGTATTCCGGTAGATAGATTAGATTCTCTACGTATTTAATAAATGTTTGGGTTCTTATATATAGCTATTTAGTGTACTTACTATGGATTACAACTTTAGCAAGGGGCATTTTTAGGAAGGCTTTCGAAAATACTCCCTAGGAAGTGTATGTTGCTATTTATGGTGTTTTAGTTTCGGTTTTTAGGGGGAAATATAAAGCGCGTAGCCGAAGCTTGGCCTTAATGCGATTCCTTAACGCGATTTCCTATATTAGATACTTTGGTAATACCTAACTGCTATAGCTATATTAATTCTAGCCTTAGGCGTGACGCCTTAAGAGACGCGAACGTTCCTTCTACGTTTACTTCCGGCATTATTTATCGGCACCAATATACCTATAGTATAGGTGCGCGACAGCACTAACCCTAGCCTCTTGTTCTTCGTTGCAAAGTCACCAAAAGATACGTTGTAGTGGATCCGCTAGTCCTGCAGGCCTAAAGTACTTCTATAACTTAAACCTCTATAACTTAAACCTAGACCGGTTAATGCAGACAACGTTAATCCGGACTCTTAGCCGTAAAGTAAGGATAACAGCAACTACGGTAGCCTAGTATGGTTTTGGTCTACGGCTAGTGTTATAAATAATGGTCCACAGGATATAAGCGATAAGAGTGCCCGTTATAGGGGTAAAAGGCCTATGTCTAATGCCCCTCTATCTTAACCGCCTGCTAGGCGTACTTAGGACTATACGGCTATACTAGACCCGGAGTACATTATAACGGTCAGTAATGTAAATAGGTAAAAGGAAAGGGATAGGCGTAGGAGGTTAAAAAATAAGCTTTCGGAGGTGTTTATAACTAAGGAAGAAAATAATATACAGGATGTATATATGCGGGAGAACGGAAGGAAGCTTGGCTGGCTAGCCAAATAGGCTAATTATATAGGAATGGGTAGATGAGAGGCGTCGGCGTTAGTTTACAGGGCAAGCGCTATCGGTAGCAGTAAAGCTATTAAGAACGTTAAGGCTGTACTCGCCTACTGGCAAAAAAACGGTACCATAGATTTAAATTGGTAAACTGCTCCCTACTTATCCTTAAATCCTCCCGAATCGTCGTCGCAGTCCTTAGTTACTTTTACGTCCGGCAGCCAGAATATAAATGTAGCACTATCGGGCTTCTAAAAGGCTTTCTTTGACGTTGCCAGTATTAAAGCAACTGGAATACTTTAAGAGATTCTTTATCACCATTATCTCGCATACCTCTACGATTGCTATTAAAATGCGGAAGCGCTTCTGGATCGTACGCGATTAAGTATATGGGGTAGAGGTGTTAGTAACGCGTCTTTAGTTAAGCAGCAGCTCTTTAAGGCACTCTACCCATCTACGGATACGCCTTCTTTATCGCTAGCTAACTCCTCTACTCTATCTAATAAGCAATGGCGGTACTTTATAAAGTGTCTTTATAAGGGCCACCGATGGTATTATATGCGGGAGGTACTTGGTTCTGGCATTTTTGCTCTTATTCCTATATCTAAAATACCCTATTCTTTTATGGAGAGGCTTTTATCGGGTATATTTAACATATTTCTTAACCTTATCCAGCGGTTTTACCCAGACGCTATTAAGTTTAGTTAACTAATAGAGGACTTTATGCAAAATGTATTAGCGGGCCGGCAGCCACCTTGTGGTTATCTTCCTATTAAAGATATAAGTGATGATCGACTGTAGGAAATGGATCTTTCCGACGTGCTCCAGCTGTTTGACCGTCATCCTACGCTAGCTATTAAGGATATTTCTTTCTTACCTTTTCCTTAAGTTGGTGGGATTGATTTCTTTTATTATAGTAGTATTAGATATTTTATAAAAGCCTTTCTAAAAATCATGTGTGCTCTTCTATGTATTGTGCTAGCTGGGGCGCATACGAGGGAGTTGTCGGATTGGTGTAGCCGTCCCCCGACTACCCCATCCAAATTAAATCGACCGCGCCTTCCTCTACTGTATTGCGACCGTATATTATAGAATTTTGGAATTTTAAGTCGGTAGATTTATAGCTAAGGTACGGCTGCAGGCTCTGCCGAAAATGTATCCAAATCCGACGTGGTTTACGGTACGGTAGATTTAATTTTACAAAGTAATTCTACCGTATCCCCTTAGTCGCAAATGCTAACTAATAAAATTAAATCCATTGAACCTATGATACCAAAAAGGCTAATGACCGAAAAAGGAATTTAGAGTGAGAATTACCTTATAGCAAGAGCAGAAACTAGATAAGAAATTTAGTTTACTAGGTTATATAAGGGACAGAGCACCTATATAAAGAATCACTAATAGGCTAAGAGCAGGCATACTAAGAGCTAAGTGGCTTACCAAACTGGAATAAGAAGAGGATTTAGGAATCCTAACCAGATTTAAAGAATAACACATAAAGGGCTATTACGACGCAGTAATAAGAAGATACTTCCTTACAGATAAAGCGTATACACTTAAGCAGCTATACTAAAAGTGGTATAGGCAGCGACACAACGATAAGTAGGAAGATTTCTATATATAGTTGGATGAAAAAGTTGTCTAAGACTACCCGATTACGGAAAAGGCTATAACTTATATTAAAGGAGCCTTAATTATAACGTTAAAAGATCTAGAGGAGTAATTAGAGGACTAGAGAAGCGAGAGACGAATCTTAGTACCTATAAATAAAGTTACG
>Ga0307515_10009403_pt1 | contig 18908 bp, 26 predicted proteins | sample 17_EM_MG_FD_194513 | JGI IMG/M metagenome (GOLD analysis project Ga0307515, IMG submission 194513) | Populus trichocarpa ectomycorrhiza microbial communities from riparian zone in the Pacific Northwest, United States - 17_EM | ecosystem: Host-associated > Plants > Roots > Unclassified | place...
CAAATGCAGGCAGGATGAATAATACATATTTATCTATATCTGGGACACCTAACGAGCTATGTACAATGGTTCTAGAGCACAGTGCTCGGTGAGTGGGGGGTGCTCGGTGAGTGGTAACTTTCAGTATTCGAAAGCAGACGTGAAAATTGAAAGCGTGAAAATTCTTTGAGCATATACTTAATCAGGAGACATTCATAACCGATATGAAAAATGATCGAGATTGAGGACTTGGAGCTGAGGTTACACAGAACACATCTCTTCTGGAAGGACTGGGGGGAAATTACGCGAGATTCATTTGGAAAACAGAGGGGCAAACACAAAAGCAGCAGCGAGCGGTGGAGTCCAAAGAAAGCGTGGGAGAACGAAACAGGGCGAAACGACAAAAACACTAGATTGGTTATCGAGAAAACACGAAGAGCAAACCAGAAGAGCCTTATGTGACAGACTTGGTTTAGGACCAGAGAGACGAGAGTCTTGGAGGGTAGGGAGAGGGAGCAAACAGGCGCAAACGGCGAGGAGCGGGTTGCCCTTTTTCAGTGTGTCCATGGTATTGTTCCATGAGGAGAGGGAGAGAAGTGTAGACGGCGCTGTAGGTTGTGGGGTTGGGTTGTTGACTCGAGTGAAGGAAGGAATATGGCGAATGTCGAGTCCCATGTGAATTTCACAGGCGACCGCTATTGTGCTGGGATTCGGATTTGCGGGCGATAAAGAGTCGGCGTCGGATTTGAATTTACGTGTGTATGGGTCGGTGGTCGTATGTCGAGTCGAAAGAGGCTTGCATAAACCGTGATCGAACAAACTCAATTTCGTCCCCTAATTGCTTAGGTATACCTTGACGCATACACTCCTGCACCACCAGTCGCTGTAGCAGTCACAGCCGCGCCAGGAGCACGGCTCGCATCGCTCGCAGCCCCACCAACACGGAACGAGGGGAACAACCCAGGGAGCTCATCAACGCCCAAGGAGTCCCCCGCGGCCGAACAGTGACCACTTGGTCTCCCCACCTGCACCACTTCCAATCATACCGTTGCCACGGCCAGGGCGGGGGAGGCTATAGAAGAGTCTCCGCGAAGGAGATTGGACGTAGCGGGGAACTGTGGGCTCGCGTCGTCGAACTCGAATCTTCCAACACCGAGCGTACCACCGGGTGCGCCACCCCCGTTGCTCATACCCATTCCAAGTCCCCACACTACATCACCAAAGCGATCCATGTCATTGTGACCGCCAAATCCTCCATAGGCAGCACCACCGGTATGACGACCAAGGGGCAAATCGTCATAACCGCCTCCGCCGCCGTATCCACCCGCAGGGCGAGCAGAAGAGTTCTGATGTCTGCAAGGCCATAGGTGCCAAGGAGTTGGTCGTGGGACAGAAGACAGGCCAGCCCCGACCCCGGTAGCTCTATATGCTCTGTGATCCATCCCCATGCCGCGTCCGTAGCCCTGCGCAGGGCGGCCACCGTATCTACTACCATCATAGCAAATTCATCTCTCGGCCAAGTTCACCGCCACGGGATGGCGGAGGCGGGTAACACACGCAGTACCGTTAGAATAAGGCGTCCTGTAGGCAATGGGTGGTGGTAGGATGGGCTGTAGTTGACGAGGTGCTCCTCCGTTCGGGCCGAGACCACCACGATTGTTGAGAATGATATCCTGAAGGCGTTGAATAATGTAGTTGACTTGATCATTGGTCAGGGGTCCTTCAGGCGCTAGAGTGGGGATACTCGGTGGATAACGGTTCCCATCAGGACCGCCATGAGGGTTTGAGGCGACTGGGGGGTTGCGGACACAGCAGGAGGGCAGGGTTGGGGTGGCCGAGGCACGATCTAGGTCGCCGTCAGGTAAACAGAGGTACCGGGAATAGTAAAGATACGCACTACGGCCCTGCCTTACTGCCCCTAATCGAATAGTCGCCGGGTGGCTCAACAACGCGCGGTGCGTCGGCCTTACGGACGAATTGGACGAAGCCGCATAATTTTGTGGACCTAGGGAGACGTATGTATTAGGGACAATAGAAAGTCTCACAAGAGGTGAGATGAACATACGTAGTGCGTAGTGAATTGGACCATATGGCGTGAAGAAGGTTCTCGGAGATGAGTGGCGAAAGACCTAGTAAGTGTCTATTGAAGTTGCAGCTGCCGGTGGGTTGATAACACCGTTGTGTTTGGGAGGGTTCGAAGGGGCACTCGGTTCTGGAGGCCCGCCGAGCAGGTGCTCAAGTATAGTACGAGTGTGGGGGTTTTGGTGCGCCTACTGTTGGATATGAGCAGGAGTCGTTCCAGGGGGAGGTAAGATGCAGGGGTTATTCGGACATGGGCCTTACCATGCTAGTTGGACAGGTGCGCGAATGCGGGCGACGAGCCTCAGGTGCAACTCGTTGGAGTAGTTGTTCTTTGAGATCTGAGAACCAACGACTGTGCTCGTGACGCTCCAAAGGCGTTGGACCGTTGTGGGGTCGATCAATGTGGGGGCGACAACCGGGGTATCGCCGGCCTTGCGCACTGTGACGGGGGGCACTGCGTCCGTGTTCATGGCCATAGCTAGCATGCGACAAGCGCACCGGGGGGAGGACCGGAAAGTGAGACAGGACAGAATTTGCAACATTGAAAACACCACATACTGAGGGTGAGACGTGCAGAAGAGGCCCTGGATCGCTGTGAGTGCGCGGATTCGATCAGCCTCACTCGTGAATCTGTTGCACAATGGGGTCAGAGGCTACGGCAATAGCAAAACCTGCGGGAAGGTGCTATCCCGATTGAGGACAATCGAGGAAGAGCAGCGGGGAAGGTGAAATTTGCGGACCTTTTGGTGATGGTGGTGGTATTTGTGGAAGGCGCGAGACTGGATCTAAGTACGTCGATAGCTAGATATGAGGTTTATAAACTTGAAAGACAGCGTTTGTGGTGGTACGAGTACGAGACGGGCGAGAGGCGAGCGTTGGAGAGAAGACGTGGCTGCTCGAGCCCATTGCAGCTGCAGGGAACGGTGTCGAGTAGGAGAGACGGTGGATGCGTTGCGGTGAGAGACAGAGAGAGAGCGTGTCCAAGGCTTGGGAAGCAGGAAATTTGAAATACAACGCACCTTGAGCCAAACAAGGCGATGGGCCGGAAAATCACGGATTGCTCAAAGAAATCTGAAACTATCATGAAAAAATCTATAATGATATCTATATTATCTAAGACAGAATTTTTTGGAGCATACCCGCTGTGCACACTCCCTGAACCGGACGGTGGGCTACCGAAAAATTGTTCGGGACCTGAAGGAACGCGTAGTATTCTGTCTTGACCACCTTGAGATATGCCATGATATTTGTGAAGCCTTAGGTGTGTCATTGGCTTCTATGAAGTGACGGTGGAAGAACATCTGGGACCATAATCCGGGCTAGGCGAAACCGAAAGCTATTATGTATGTGCAAGGTTGCGTTGCAAACTGGCCTCTGTTCTTTTGGTACTTATTTCAATTTCCCTTTGCACGACGCACGTGGTCTGATTACCATCTGCTGTCTCAGTCACCTCATTGTAGGACAACACAGACTCAGTTTGTTACCACGTACCGAGTCTGTGAGCCCATTTACACCGCCTGTTATCTCATTTCTAATGTACTATGCTTGACTATAAAATGTATTTTTAGGTACATTATAATGCTCAGCCTTTTAGTTTCGTCAATAACGCATATACTTCTAATACTCTCTATCCATGCTATTGAAAGGATTAAACTTCGTTCTTTCATTGATCAACGGTTGAGGCTACTATACATGAGCACTGTGCCATATAAAAAATGGCTAAAAGAAACCTACATAACGTCCATCTCGTCCACATACGAGATAAAGGAGTAAATTCGAAGCCATAATGTCACACAATCCCGGAACATCTGCATGTTCATAAACCTTCCCGCGAGCATAATGCGCAGGACTTCACTTATTGTTTTCCAGCGGACGGAACGGTGTGCTCCTGGTCCTTATCCCTGGGGTACTCGTTTGCGCCATAAGGACCACCAGAGTACGCAGGGGCTTCCGCATATTCAGGTCCTTTCGTGGGCAAGTCGTTTGCGCTGTAAGGACCAGCAGAGTACGCAGGGGCTTGTGAAGAGCCACTCGCTTCACCATATTCAGGTTCTTTCGGGGGGGAGTCATTTGCACTGTGAGGGTCACCAGTGTACGCAAGAGCTTGTGCAGGGCCGCTCGCCTCGACATGTTCAGGTTCTCTGTGAGGACCACCAGAGTACGTAGGACCTTGCACAGAGCCGCTCGTTTCGGTATATTCAGGTCTTTTCGGGGGGGAGTTGTAGGTCACTGCGTTGATTTGTCCGCCGCCGTAGAAAGAATGTGCTCCATGGGTGGGGGACGAGAGCGAGCTGGTTTGCGTAGCGTAGGTCTGTGCGTTGGGTAGTGCGCCGCCGTGATGGGCTGATGTTCCATGGATGGGGGACAAGGGCGGGTCGGTCTGCGTTGGGGTGGACAGGGGACGTGCGTAAACGATGGAGTGGCGCACAGTCGGCACCGCATTGTTGGGCTCGGAGGAACTTGCGGTGTTCAAATACTGCGAATGCTGAGGTTGGGGCGAAAGAGACGGCGTTCCCGTATAATCCGTTACATCCGTTACATCCGTCGCGTTTGTGTATGGGACGGTAGGGAGGTTGCCGTATTCGCCGAATTGGGCTTTTGGATACGAGCTCTGGGTGGGGGAGCTGATTGGCGACAACGGGGCCTTATCACCGACACCGACTGTTGATGCCACCCATGGTGGGAGACCACCGTTGTGGTAATGGGCGGCCATTTGACCGTACCATGCCTGCGAAGCGTTCAGCTGGCTGATAAGGAACAAAGCACCGAGGCAGACCTTTCGTTTCTTCTGGCGCAGGAAATAGACGATGGCAGCAATGATGAGGCCAAATGCATAGAGACCGAATATGACACCTAAGAAGCAAGAAACAAAGGGGGATAAGCAAGGCGACAGGACGGGGGGAGGGGCGGTGATGGGGCGAATTGGTTGATGGCGGACTAACCGATTGCAATGTGGGCGGAGCTGTCGTCGGAGCTTCGATAACGGGTGGGATAGTAATCGTAGTCGTAGTCGGTAGATTTGGAGGTGTAGGTGCGGGTGTAAGTATCATAATAGCCTGTCCATGTGGTAGTGTACCGCCAGGTGTATGTCCGCGCCATCGTCGTCGATCTTCAATCAACGTCGGTGACACGCAGGAGCAGAGGAGCAGCAAAAGCTCGCGCAGAGGGAGCGTGCTAGGTGCGAGGGTGTGGCCCTGAATATTCGTGCCAGCTGGGCCAGTGGGCGCCTTTTGTATCGGCTGTTCACGACTTTGGTGTTCTAATACATCGCATACCAAGACTTGGCGGTATGCTAAGGCACACGAAAATCAAATGAAACTCAATGCCCTTGAAATGGGGCTGGGTGTTAAAAGGTATCAGGTGCAATGCATGTGAACGGCAGGTGCGATGTATGCGAGCGACAGGTGGCCAATCGGCAGGTGCAATTTATGCCAACGACAAGTGCGATTTATGCGAACAACAGGAACCACAACGAAGCGGACGGCGACAACGGCAGGCCTTTATCAACCACACAAGCAACGGGCCGTACATTGGACAGAATAAAAGATATTTAACATTGGGGATCGATGAATCAGCTCGATATATAGTAAAGCGTAAACAATAGCTGAATTACTACCTTACCTTGTTACAGTATTATATTTCAATCTGAAAACCGAGAAACCGGCCGGGTTGCTCTGTTGCCGAGGCAGGTTGCTGCCTTGGTTGTAAACCCTTTTCTTGAAGACGTACAATTAATCCCTATTCCGCATCCTTGCAATATCCACTCTTGGCCCCGGAGTAAATCTAGTAATCCATCGAGCATACAGGTCAGTATTACCTTTGTGGGACCAGAAGGGTGGCCCCATGCCCATTGGTGGATGAGAAATCCTTACCACATACTGCATGTCTGGATCCGCTCTCGAATTAGTGCTAGAAGCACAAAGGAACATGAACACCATTACTCAAGGATAAATGAACTCATACCGTTATGCTTTTTTATCCCTGCATTGAGGTGGGATGGAACATACATGCAACTGTTTGGTGATCCACACCCAAAGCACGGCGATGCGTTCCAAGAAGCCGGTACTGTCGTAGGGAAATGAACGGGATACCTTGGGTATGATTCTATTGCGTATAAGTGAGATCCGCAAGAAAAGAGTCGTGCTCCTAATAACCACCTTGAGCTTCCTAGCGTGTCCAGACCCGTCATCTGTCATCATTAATCACACATGGGCGGATGTATAAAAGTTACCTAAAAGTCAGTGAATGCCCTGGAGACACTTCTGTCAGAATACTCTCTTACTGAAAGAAGAAATACAATATGCACCCCCAACCCGATCTTGTTAATCAAAGCCAGATGTATGGTCGATCTCAGGATTTCAATGTGGCCTTAGTCCTGCACAGGAGACCATTCTTGTCTGGCTACCGAGATACTTCTGGCTTGGGGACTTGCTCAGGCTGCCAGATAAAAAGAACAGCGCACTCCAAATCCCTGCAGATCTTGACAATTGTTGAATTGTTGACGTTGTTTCTCATACCTAGTCATCGCTCACTCTATTTCCGACTGTTGGACATGTATGCTCTGGCAACCGAGCTTTGGTCATTCAATTTGCAAGGTTGCAAACAGGCCCCCGTTCTTTTGGCACTCATCGTAATTTCGCTTTGCACGTCGCATGTGGTCTGATTACCATTTGCTATCTAAGTCACCTCACTGTAGGACAGCACAGAGTCAGTTTTGCTACCATGTACCGAATCTGGAGGCTATTTACATTGCTAGGTATCTCATTTCTAATGGACTATGCTTGACTATAAATGTATTTTTTTAGGTATATTATGATACAACTGCCGTTTGCTCAGTTTCGCCCATTTAATTTCGTTAAGAATGCATATACTTCTAATACTCTCTATTCATGCTATTGAAAGGATTAAACCTCGTTCTTTCATTGATCAACGGTTGAGGCTACTATACACGAGCACCGCGCCATATAAAAAATGGATGAGAGTAGCTAGGAGACACCTACATAACGTCCATCTCGTCCACATACTAGGTAAAGGAGTACATTCGAATCCACCCATAATCTTACACAATCCCGGAACACCTGTACGTTCATAAACCTTCCCGCGAGCATAATGCGCAGGACTTCACTCATTGTTTTCCAGTGGACGGAACAGTGTACTCCTGGTCCTTACCCCTAGGGTACCCGTTTACGCTATAAGGACCACCAGAGTACGTAGGGGTTTTGACGTATTCAGGTCCTTTTGCGGGGAAGTCGTTTGCGCTGTGAGGGTCACCAGTGTACGCAAGAGCTTGTACAGAGCCGCTCGCCTCGACATGTTCAGGCTCTCTGTGAGGACCACCAGAGTATACAGGATCTTGTGCAGAGCCGCTCGCCTCGGCATATTCAGGTCTTCTTGGGGGGGAGTTGTAGGTCAATGCGTTGATTTGTCCGCCGCCGTAGAAAGAATGTGCTCCATGGGTGGGGGACGAGGGAGAGCCGGGTTGCGTAGCGTAGGTCGGTGTGTTGGGTAGTGCGCCGCCGTGATGGATTGGCGTTCCGTGGATGGAGGATGTGGGCCGATCGGTCTGCGTTGGGGTGGACAGGGGACGTGCGTAAACGATGGAGTGGCGCACAAGCGGCACCGGATTGTAGGGCTCGAAGGTACTCCCAGTGTTCGAATACTGCGAATGCCGGGGTTGGGGTGAAAGAGGCGGCGTTCCCGTATAATCCGTCACGTCCGTCACGGTTGTGTATGGGACACTAGGGAGGTTGCCGTACACGCCGAATTGAGTCGGGTTCTCGTACTGGGCTTTGGGATACAAGCTCTGGGAGGAGGTACTGTTTGGCGATAACTGCGCCTTATCGTCGACACCGGCTGTTGATGCCACCCATGGTGGCAGACCACCGTTGTGGTAATGGGCAGCCATTTGGCTGTACCGTGCCTGCGAAGCGTTCAGCTGGCTGATAAGGAACAAAGCACCAAGACGGACCTTTCGTTTCTTCTGGCGCTGGAAGTAGACGATAGCAGCAATGATGAAGCCAAGCGCTAGGAAACCGGATGTGGCACCTATGGAGCAAGAAACAAAAGGGGATAAGCAAGGCCACAGGACGGGGGAGGAGCGGTGATCGAGCGATGGTCATTTGGTCGATGGCGGACTAACCGATTGCAATGTAGGCGGAGCTGGGGGGGGAATTGTTGGAAGGGGAAGACGGGTATTCGGTCTCGGGATAGTATTCGGTCTGGGTCTGGGTCTCGGTATAGGGGTAGTATTCGGTCTCGGTAACGTGAGGATAAGAGGTATATCTGGAGGTATATTTGGAGGTGTAGGTGCGGGTGTAAGTAGTAGAAGCGCCTCTGAATGTGGTAGTTCTCCGCCGGGTGTATGTCTGCGTCCTCGTCGTCATCTTCAGTCGACGTCGGTGGACACGCAGGTGCAGAGGAGCAGCACAAGCCCGCGCAGAGGGTGCGTGCGAGGTGCGGGGTTGTGGCCGAGCAGCTGGGCCAGTGGGCGCCTTTGTACCTCTAATACATCGCAGTCCAAGTCTTGGCGGCATACTTCGGCCGATGAAAGTCAAATCAAACTCAATCTCGTGTGTAATGTCGCATGCTCCATTGTAGAGTGCATTCAAGTGTATCGAATCATAATATAACTGCCGTTTGCTCCCTGAAGCTTCCTCAACAATGCACATATTTTGGACACTCTCTATTCATGTTACGTTATGAAAAGAATCAAAAATATCTTTTTTGGTGAAAATTTCGGTATGTCCAACGCCGTCAACAAGTCGTTGCAGGGAACGTAACGCTAATATGGTCCTCTGCCCAAATTGTGATATCAAGCATCTCGATCAATTTCCAACAATTGTGTATTATATATTAGACAATAATTTACATATTACTGCGATTACAGGGGTTTAGTTTTCATGTTTACTGGCTAGTCGGAGACGGCAGAGCCAAAGTAATGTAATATTGAACAGCGGCATGGCCGGCGAATATAAAGGAATACAGAAGTACCGTGGCATATAAAGTATTGGGTGCATATCGTGCACATAATTAAGCGAGTACATTCGCAACCGACCATCACCTCTCCCTATTCCAGGCTTGCAAGACCCCCAGACCCCCGGGACGTTCAAAAGCCTCCCGTGAGAGTAATACCCAGCCGTTCGCTCATTGTTTTGGTGGATGCTCAGCGGGCGTCGCAGTATACTCCCAACCCTTTTCCTTTGGGTACTCGTTTGCGTCATAAGGAGCACCAGAGTAGGACGGGGCTGGTGTAGAACCACTCGCCTCGGCGTGTGGGGCTTCTTTCGGAGTAGAGTCGTAAGCCGGTGCGGTGTCGTAGGGGGCTGGTGTGCCAGGAGCGGGGGCCGAAGGCGCGCCATACTGCGTAGGGGGTGCGTTTGGGGTGGCGTTGTACACATTTGAAGCCATCGTGGTCGAATAGTGCGAATGTCGAGGTTGTGGTGAAAGAGACTGGGGTGGGGGAGACAGGGGGACGCTGTTGGCAGTGTGGTGGGTCGCAGCCATATAACCCGTTTGACCAGTCGCGTTTGAGTATGGGCCGGTTGATTGTGTGTTGGAGGGAGGGAGGTTGCCGTACATGCCAAATTGGGATTGGTTGTTGTACTGGGCTTGAGGGCCTGAATTCTGGGTGTTGTGAGTGATCGGGTAGGTCATGCCCGAATTTGCATTGTAGTTGTTGTGCAACGGAGCCATCCCCGATACCACTGACAACGACTGTTGCAGTCGCCCACGGTGGGAGACCACCGTTACGGTAATGTGCGGCCATTCGACCGTACCATGCCTGCGAAGCCGCAGCGTTCAGCGTTCAGATCTGGCAAAAGCAATGAGGCAGACTTTTCGTTTCTTTTGGCGCTGGAGGTAGATAATGCCGACGATGATAAGGCCGAGCAGTTGGAGACCGAATATGACACCTAGAGAAATCGTAAATTGGGGGGGGGGTGATGGGACGAGCTGGTTGATAGCCGACCAACCGACTGCGATGGCCCAGACAGCGAAGACATTTCGTTCGACATTCGAGTAATAGGGATAGTCACCGGGGCTGTAGGTGGGAAAGGTGTAGTCGGGAGGGGTAAAGGTCCAGCCGCCAAGGGAATAGGTGATGGTTTCAGTAGAAAAAATGCCAGGAAGCGTCAATGTATAGTACTCTGTTCGTCCTGTTATCGGCTCCTCCGTTCGTCTTGTTACTGTTACCGACTCCATCTTTGTCGAGACTCTGTCGTCAGCGGCAGTAGGCAGGTGGGTAGGTGGAGGGTGCGGGAGTGGCCGAGTCCAACTGGGGCACTATTCAAACCAAATTGAATATTCCAGCTGCGTTGTCCAGTGTCGATGGGTATTCTTTCGATGTTAGCAACCCCAGAGTCACCCTGAAACCCTGAAACCCATCGCCAACGTCAACGTCAACGCCACGCGCCGATTGTGGTAGCGCGGTGAGCCATCTGGCCTTCCTCCACTCCAGTGTTTTGTTGGGTACCGGATATTGAGCAGTGTATGCATTTCTGAGGAAGATTCCTCAATAGTTGCGCTTTCCATGGTCATTGATACTGCGATTAAAGCCCATCGTCTGCACTATAATCGCCAGCGAACTAGCGGAGGTTGAAAGATACTGGTAAGTGGACCACTCGTGAGACCTAATCGCTCATACCCCAATCCAATGGCATATTTACCAACATCCATCCCGACACTAGTTCAGGTCTTCGTAGGGTTCCCAGAAGATGGTGTTACACGATTTGCAAATGTGAGTATTGTGCTGGATCTCGCCATGCCCAGTAGCCGGTAGGTCATTTCTTTCTGTAAGGTTCTCCGAACATTTAACGTTTTAAAACTCCCAAGTACAATCGAATCCCTGTGTATTGTGTGTGAGGTGATTGAAACTAAGAAGCGTATAAAATGAGGATGTGGCCCGGTGCAAGTTGAGGATTGCCCAAACAAATGGTCAGCGTGTAGCCAAATAATACATTATGATAAAAGACCGTGTATGAAATAGAACATTATATGGCGCACTTACACTTCCGTTTCAAGTATGACAACCTGCCCATGCATCCTCGGATGAATTTTGGTTTTCTCGGAATAGGTGCTATAATGCCTCTCCCCATCCTCGGGTATAGTGGTGTCGAAAGAGAAGATGAAGGGTACGCTTCCTCTGGATGTCGTGCTCTATTAGGGCCGTACTGGAGGGGTGGATCATAGCAGTATTGCCACTGGCCGCAGAGTGGCCCAGTATTCTGAGAACACCGATCGGGTACATGCGACCGAGAAAATACTGACTAAATATGGTAAAGGGTTCGTAACTGCGTTGCGGTCAGGGAATGGAAGCCTTGGGCAGTGGCTACAGGCGATGAGGCGTGGGAAGCGCGTTTATCTGAGATGGGTTAGAGATACCGGTTTAATTCATCATTCCGGTTGCTGGAGGGTGTAGGCGGTGGTGTGGATGCTTTGCCTTCTACTCGATGGGAATAGGATCGTAACAGGATCCATTCTTGCGAATGCCAATACCCCTTGTAGCCACCCATCGCGTCTCCCGATTCCACACTTGTAGGACCTCCAGGACGTTCAAAAGCCTTTCCGTAAGAGTAATGCTCAGTCGTTCACTCATTATTTCGGTGGATACTCAGTGGGCGGAGAAGTGTACTCCCAACCCTGTTCCTTTGGGTACTCGTTTGCGTCATGAGGACCACCAGAGTAGGAAGGGGCTGGTGTAGATCCGCTCGCCTCGGCGTGTGGGGGTTCTTTCAGAGTGGAGTCGTAGGTCGGTGCGGGGGCTGGCGTGCCAGGGGTGGGGGTCGAAGGCGCGCCATGCTGCGTAGGGGCCACCACGGGGGGTGCGTTTAGGGTGGCGCTGTACACATTTAAAGCCGTGGTGGTCGAATAGTGCGAATGTCGAGGTTGGGGCGAAAGAGACCGGGGAATGCTGTTGGCAGTATGGTAGGTCGGGGCCATATAACCCGTTTGGCCTGTCGCGTTTGGGTATGGGCCGGTTGATTGTGTGTTCGACGGAGGGCGGTTATCGTACATGCCGAATTGAGACGGGTTGTTGTACTGGGCTTGAGGGCCTGAGTTGTGGGTATTGTGAGTGATCGGGTGGGTCATGCCCGAGTTTGCATTGTAGTTGTTGTGCAACGGAGCCTTCACCGAGCCACCCCCGATACCGCTAACAACGACTATTGCAGTCGCCCTCGGTAATCCCCCACCGTTACGGTAATGTGCGGCCATTCGACCGTACCATGCTTGCGAAGCCGCAACGTTCAGCGTTCAGACCTGGAAAGAGCAACGAGGCAGACCTTTCGTTTCTTTTGGCGACGGAAGTAGATAATGCCGACGATAGTAAGGAGACCGAATATGACACCTAGAGAAGTCGTAAATTGGGGGGTGATGGGGCGAGCTGGTTGATAGCCGACTAACCAGCTGCGATGGCCCAGACAGCGACGACATCTTGTTCGACGTTCAAGTAAAAGGAATAATCATCGGAGCTGTAGGTGGGAAAGGTAGAGTCGGGAGGGATCAAGTTGTAGCCGGTAGAGGTATAGGTGCTGGTGATAGTAGTCGTAAGGCCAGTCAGCGTATGTGTAAAGTACTTTGTTACTCTCGTTAGCTGCGACATCGCCCTCAGCGGCAGCAGGCAGGCGGGCAGGTGGGGAGTGGTCGAGTCCAACTGGAGCACTATTCAAACCAAATTGAATATTCCAGCTGGATTGTCCAGTGTCGATGCGTATTCTTTCGATGTTAGCAACCCCAGAATCACCCTGAAACCCATCGCCAACGTCAACGTCAACGCCACGCGCCGACTGTGGTAGCGCGGTGGGCCATATGGCCTTCCTCCACTCCAGTGTTTTGTTGTGTACTGGATATTGAGCAGTGTATGCACGTCTGAGGAAGATTCCTCAATAATTACGCTTTCCATCGTCATTGATACCGCGATCAAAGCCCATCGTCTGCACTATAATCGCCAGCGAACTAATGGAGGTTGAAAGATACTGGTAAGTGGACCACTCGTGAAACTTGATCACTCATACCCCAATCCAATGGCATGTTTACCAACATCAATCCCGACACTAGTTCAGGTCTTCGTAGGGTTCCCAGAAGATGGTGTTACATGATTTGCAAATGTGGGTCTCGTCGTGACCAGTAGCCGGTAGGTCATTTTCTTTCTGTAAAGTTATCCGAACTTTTAACGTTTAAAACTTCCAAGTACAATCGAATCCCTGTGTATTGTGTGTGAGGTGATTGAAACTAAGAAGCGTATAAAACGAGGATGTGGCCGGGTGCAAGTTAAGGATTGCCCAAACAAACAGCCAGCGTGTCGCCAAATAATACATTATGATAAAAGACCGTGTATGAAATAGAACATTATATGGCGCACTTACACTTCCGTTTCAAGTAGGACAACCTGCCCATGCATCCTCGCACGAATTTTGGTTTTCTCAGAATAGGTGCTATAATGCCTCTCCCCATCCTCGGGTATAGTACGTGGTGTCGAGAGAGAAGACCTCCTCTGGACATCGTGCTCTATTAGGGCTGTACTGGAGGGGCGGATCAGGAACTTTTCTAGCAGTATTGGTACTGGCCGCGGGTCTCGATCGGATTAAGAAGGGGCACGAGTCCAAGTCGAGAATTGGGTTGGAGAATGTAAAATTATTACAAGGTAGAAACTTGTAAACAAATTACATGTTCCGAGAGCGGAGTGGCCCAGTATTCTGAGAACACTGGTCGGGTACATACGACTGTGAAAGTACTAAATATGGTAAAGTGTTCGTAATTGCATTGCGGTTCAGGGGAATGGAAACATTGGGCGGTGGCTACAGGCGATGAGACGTGGGAGGTGCGTTTGGGATGGCTAAAGGTCTTCACCGAACGAGATACCGGTTTAATTCGTCATTCCGGTTGCTGGAGGGTTTAGGTAGTGGTGTGAATGCTTTGTCTTCTACTCGATGGCAATAGGATCGTAACATGATCCATTCTTGCGAATGTCAATACCCCTTGTAGCCACCCATCGCGTCTCCCGATTCCACACTTGTAGGACATCCAGGTCGTTCAAAAGCCTTTCCATAAGAGTAATGCCCAGTCGTTCACTCATTGTTTTGGTGGATACTAAGCGGGCGGAGCAGTGTACTCCCAACCCTTTTCCTTTGGGTACTGGTTTGCGTCATAAGGAGCACCAGAGTAGGAAGGGGCTGGTGTAGAACCGCTCGCCTCGGCATGCGGGGGTGCTTTCAGAGTAGAGTCGTAGGTCGGTGCGGCGTCGTAGGGTCCTGGTGTGCCGGGGGCGGGGGCCGAAGGCGCGCCATACTGCGTAGGGGGGGCGTTTGGGGTGGTGTTGTACACATTTGGAGCCGTGGTGGTCGAATAGTGCGAATGTCGAGGTTGGGGTGGGGGAGACAGGGGGACGCTGTTGGCATTGGGGTAGGTCGCGGCCGTATAACCCGTTTGACCTATCGCGTTTGAGTACGGGCCGGTTGGTTGTGTGTTTGACGGAGGGAGGTTGCCGTACACGCCGAATTGAGACGGGTTGTTGTACTGGGCTTGAGGGCCTGGGTTCTGGGCGTTGTGAGTGATCGGATAGGCTATGCCCGAAGTTGCATTGTAGTTGTTGTGCAACGGAGCCTTCACCGAGCCATCCCCGAAACCACTGACAGCGACTGTTGCAGTCGCCCACGGTGGTCCCCCACCGTTACGGTAATGTGCGGCCATTCGACCATACCATGCCTGCGAAGCCGCAGCGTTCAGCGTGGAGATCTGGCAAAAGCAACGAGGCAGACCTTTCGTTTCTTTTGGCGCTGGAGGTAGATAATGGCGACGATGATAAAGCCAAGCAAGTGGAGACCGAATATGACACCTAGAGAAGTCGTAAATTGGGGGGGTGATGGGGCGAGCTGGTTGATAGCCGACTAACCGACTGCGATGGCCCAGACAGTGACGAAATTTTGTGCGACGTTCGAGTAATAGGGATAGTCATCGGAGTTGTAGGTGGGAAAGGTGGAGTCGGCAGGGATCAAGGAGTAGCCGGTATAGGTATAGGTGCTGGTGGTAGTAAACCCAAAGCCAGTGAGCGTATGTGTAAGGTACTTTGTTACTCTTGTTAGCTGCGACATCGTTGTCAGTCGCAGTAGGCAGGCGGGCAGGTGGGGAGTGGTCGAGTCTAACGGGGCACTATTCAAACCAAATTGAATATTCCAGCTGGGTTATCCAGTGTCGAACCGTTTTCTTTCGATGATAGCAACCCCAGAATCACCCTGAAACCCTGAAACCCATCGCCAATGTCAACGTCACACGCCACGCGCCGATTGTGGTAGCGCGGTGGGCCGTCCGGCCTTCTTCCACTCCAGTGCTTTGTTGGGTACTGGATATTGAACAGTGTATGCACTTCTGAGGAAGATTCCTCACTAAGTACGCTTTCCATCGTAATTGATACCGCGATGAAAGCCCATCGTCTGCACGATGTTCGCCAGTGAACTAGCGGAGGTTGAAAGATACTGGTAAGTGGACCACTCGTGAGACTTAATCGCTCATACCCCAATCCAATGACATGATTACCAACATCAATCCCGACACTAGTTCAGGTCTTCGTAGGGTTCCCAGAAGATGATGTTACACGATTTGCAAATGTGAGTCTCGCCGTGGTCAGTAGCCGGTATGTCATTTTCTTTCTGTAAAGTTCTCCGAACTTTTAACGTTTTAAACTCCCGAGTACAATCGAATCCCTGTGTATTGTGTGTGAGGTGATTGAAACTAAGGAGCGTATAAAACGAGGATGTGGCCGGGTGCAAGTTAAGGATTGCCCAAACAAATGATCAGCGTGTAGCCAAATAATACATTAAGCGACCGTGTATGAAATAGAACGTTGTATGGCGCACTTACACTTTCGTTTCAAGTAGGACGACCTGCGCATTCTTGGACGAGTTTGGTTTTCTTGGAATAGGTGCTATAATTCTTATCCCCGTCCTCGGGCTCTGCGGGTACGAGAGCCCGAGTACGCCTCCTCTAGATTTGGGGCTGTACTGGAGGGGCAGATCGGGAGCTTTTCCAGCAGTATTGCCACTGGCCCCGGGTCTCGATCGGATTAAGGAGGGGTTACAAGAAATTGGAACAAGAGTGGAAACGATTCCAAGTCGAGAATCGGGTTGGAGAACGTAACTTATTACAAGGTAGAAACCTATAAACGAATCACATGTGCCAAGAACGGAGTGGCACAGTATTCTGAGGACACCGATCGGGTACATGCGGCTGAGAAAGCACTAACTAAATATGGTAAAGAGTTCGTAACTGCATTGCGGTTCAGGGAATCGAAGCATTGGGCGGTGGCTACAGGCGATGAGACGTGGGAAGGATTTATCTGAGATGGGATAGCTAAAGGTCTTCACCGTACGAGATATCGTTTTAATTCGTCATTCCGGTTGCTGGAGGGTGTAAGGGGCGGTGTGGATGCTTTGTCTACTACCCGCTTGGAATAGGATCGTAACATGCCCCATGTCAACATCGTGTCTCCCGATTCCACGCTTGTAGGACCTCCAAAACGTTCAAAAGCCTTTCCGTAAGAGTAATGTTCAGTCGTTCACTCATTGTTTTGGTGGATACTCAGTGGGCGGAGACGTGTACTCCCAACCCTTTTCCTTGGGGTACTGGTTTGCGCCATAAGGACCACCAGAGTAAGAAGGGGCTGGTCCAGAGCCGCCCGCTTCGGTGTGTGGCGGGGGGGCATCGTAGGCCGGTGCGGCGCCGTAGGGGGCTGGTGTGCCAGGGGCGGGGGAGGGGGACGACGGCGCGCTATACTGCGTAGGGGCACCCGCGGGGGGTGCATATGGGGCGGGGGTGTACAAACCCGGCGACCCGCTGGGATTCAACGGCGCATTGTAGGGCTCGAAGGAAGCCGTGGTGGTCGAGTAGTGCGAATGTCGAAGATGGGGTGAAAGAGACTGGGGTGGGGGAGACTGGGGGACGCTGCCGGCGGTATGGTAGGACGCGGCCGTAAACCCCGTTTGACCAGTCGCGTTTGAGTATGGGGCGGTTGATTGCGTGTTCGAGGGAGGGAGGTTGCCATACACCCCGAACTGGGACGGATTCTCATGAGGGCCCGAGTTCTGGGTGTTGTGAGTGACTGGGTAGGTTACGCCCGTGTTTGCATTGTAATCGTGGTGCAACAAGGGGGTCTTGACCGGGTCGCCGGGGGTTGTAGCTGCCCATGGTGGGAGACCACCGTTACGATAATGTGCAGCCATTCGACCGTACATTGCCTGCGAAACCGCGGCGTTCAGCGTTCAGCGTCCAGAAATAGAAAAAGCAATGAGGCCGACCTTTCGTTTCTTCTGGCGCTGGAAGTAGATGATAGCGACGATGATAAGGCCTAGTAGTTGGAGACCGAATATGACACCTAGAGAGCAAGATGCAAAAGGGGTTGAGTGTGAATGGGCGAGCTAACAGATAGCCGACTAACCGACTGCGATGGCCCAGACAGCGACAACAGTTCGTGCGACGTCCGAGTTGTAGGGATAGTCTCCACCGGTGTAGGTGGGATAGGTGTACTCATCAGTATAGGTGAAGTCAGGATAGGAATAGGTGGTGGTGTAAGTAGTCCCAACGCCAGCGAACGTAAATGTGTACGCATATGCCGGTGCTGGTGCTGGTGTCGGTGCCATTGTCGTCGAGAGTCTGTCGTTGTCAGCGGCAGCGGGCAGCGGGCACGCAGGCAGGCGAAGGCGGGTGGAGAAGCTCGGAAGTGGCTGAGTCCAACTGGCGCCTATTCAAAACGGATTCAATATTCCAGCTGTTTGTTGACGGGTTCTCGAAATTAGGAACCCAAGAACCAGGACATCCTGAAATAGCCAGGAACCCGTCGATAACGTCAACGCCAACCCCGCGCGCCGTTTATGGTGGCGCGGTGGACCTCCTTCCACTCACGGTACTACCAGTGTTTGTGGGATACTGAGCAGCGTATGTATGCACTTCTGATTCCTCAAAAATCTCGCTTTCCATTGTCATTTACCCCGTAATTAAAGCACCGTCGTCGACGGCGTGTTTAAAGGTGCTGGTAAGTGGACCACTTGGAAGACTTAATCACCCATACCCCAATCCAACGGCACCAACTTCAACCCCCACACTAGTTCGTGTCTTTGTGCGGTTCCCAGAAGATGATGTTACATGATAGATATTGCGAATGTGAGTCTCGCCGTGACCAGTAGCCAGCAGGTCATTCTCTTTCGTTCAAGTAGGACGACCTGCTCACCCTCTGACGAACTTTGGCCTCGGTATAGGTGCTATAATTCTCATCCCCATCCTCGGGCTCTGCATCGGGCGGCGTATTGGTGTCGAGAGAGGAGACGAAAGGTACGCCTCCTCTGGATATCGTGCTCCATTCTTGCGAATGTCAACATCCCTTGATTTTGGCAGACGCGGAACAGAGCAATGCCGGCTCACTACCAGAAAGGGGGCCAGCCACCCATCACGTCTCCCGATTCCACGCCCCCAGGACCCCTGGGACGTCCAAAGGCCTTTCTGTGAACGTAATGCTCGGTCGTTCACTCATTGGTTTGGTGATGTGGCGCCGAAGGGGGCAGGGACAGGGACGAAGACTGCGTAGGGGCGGCCGCGGGAGGTGCGCATGGGTCGCGTTGTACACGTTCGCCGGCGCGCTGTTCACACTCGGAATCGCGTTGTAGGGCTCGAAGGGAGCCGTGGTGGTCGAATAGTGCGAATGTTGAGGATGGGGCGAAAGAGATTGGGGTGCGGGAGCCTAGGGGATGGTGTTGGCAGTGTGGTATATCGCAACCGTATAACCATAACCAGTCGCACTTGAGTACGGGCCGTTTGATCGTGTGTTCGAAGGAGGGAGGTCGCCGTACAAGCCGAATCGGGACGGG
>Ga0307515_10009404_pt1 | contig 18907 bp, 6 predicted proteins | sample 17_EM_MG_FD_194513 | JGI IMG/M metagenome (GOLD analysis project Ga0307515, IMG submission 194513) | Populus trichocarpa ectomycorrhiza microbial communities from riparian zone in the Pacific Northwest, United States - 17_EM | ecosystem: Host-associated > Plants > Roots > Unclassified | place...
AACAATTAATATGTTATTTTATCAAATTACAATTTTTTTCAGAAATATCAGAGTTTTATCTGATTATTGCGTTATTCTTCAATGCATGTATCCTTTCTATACGTGTGTGTGTGTGTGTATTTTATTATACTCGCTGGATATAAGTAATTAAACTTATAAATAATGAGTCAGATAATTCTAGGAAAATTCCTATAATAAAGCCTTGTTACGGTCCCAAGCTGCTATGCATGGTCCCAAATATGAGGCCAGTGACCCACCATGGAATTCAGGGCTCAATGCTATGTGAGTAAAAGTGTGAGGTGATGCCAAAAGCAAAAAGGTGGGAGGAATGCTGGATTGGCAATCTTTGATGTAAAACTGAGGGAAAAGGGCAAACACAGGCACATGCAAAGAAAGGCTCTATATTCTTACATTTTGAAAGGAAAAAAAAAAAAGGCTCTATGATCCCTACTTAAACTTCTCCAGTCATTGGTATAAAGCACACTCTCGTAGCATTTATTCTATATCCAGGGGCTTCTTATTTGCGATTGGTATAAAGTGCTCGTCTGTACAATATCTGAAATTCTTTATATTTTATACCAATATGGACAAATAAAATTTCAAGCATCACACCATCACCAAAAGACTAAAAAAATACAGAATAGTAGGCTACCTTTGTATGTAAGTCGAAATTTTTAAGCTTGACGACAAGGAAGAGAATAAGTATCTAAAGGAAGTAAAAATATTAAATTAAAATAATGTTCCTATATTTCCAGCAAATTCTCAGGTATATAACTTAGTTTTAAGGGCATCATATTCAGCATGTCAATTAACTTAATATTAATACACAATTGCAAACACATTCTTTATAAGTTGAAACCCAGCATGCATAAGTTGCTCAATATATATGCTTGTTGGATTTCCTGAAATACATAAATACAACGAAAACAATAATTTTTTTAAAAAAATTTGGGAGTCTCAGAATCTTATTAGATAATCTAAGCTAGTTTAGGGTCTGACTGAAGATTACCGGAAGATCAATTCTTTTTATGAGGTTTGATTAACTTTTCAAGGTTAAGTTGTTGCAAACAACAAGTTATCTAATTGTTTGACCTTTAATAATAATTCACATGAACTACTAGTGATAAATATCCTAAAACCTTTTTAGAAGAAAAAAAAAGGAATGCTATGTCTTGAGTGCTAGTGTGTGTGTGTGTGTGTGTATTTGGTGTTTTCATGTGTATTTGATCACATAAGATTTTTCATTATGAAGTCATTAGAAAATATATGACATAACATTTTATTTATAGAGAATACATGATGACCCTAGAAATGATAAAATATCACTTTTCCCTATGAAAAATATCACATTTAAAAATTTATTCAATCAAGTCCCTACTTAATTTTTCTAAGTCTAGAATTTTAATCCCTCATTTAAATTATATTTTAGACCACAATTCTAAAATTCATTTGCAATCAAATCACACTTGATTAATAATCATAGTTTAATTTCTTATTAATGATCTTAATACGTGTGACCCATTATATTCTTTAATATGTTGGCTCAAATAAAAATCACAATCCTAAACAATGTAAGATTAAATAAGTTAAATAATTCAACTTATTACCAATTCAAAAATTAATTGATTTATATTTGAATATTAAGTGCAATGTCTAGCAACATGTTATGATCCCTCAAATTTTAGAGAATTCATAAGTAATTCGACTTAACCTTTCAATAACTAGTTTCTAAGTCTATTATTCATTCATCAAGAATGTTTTGATTTATACATTGAAGTTGTCATAACCTAATTTTTAAATTTCCACAAAAATAAAAAATGAATGAATGAAAAATAATTTGAGAATTGGGTCAAGACCATACAAATTGAAGGTCCGGGGACTAATAAGGAGGAAATTATAGATTTGGAAGTCAATTTAGCTGAAAAGTGGAAGAATTGATAAGCTTAGGGACTTAATTAAATTTTGATTTAGTTTAATTAATGAAATTAGGGGTTTAATTGAAGAAATATCAAAATTCGAGGCTGATTTGGGTCAAAATTGCAAGAAATTAAAGTCCAATGATCAAAGCGAATAGGCAATGATACTATGGGGGTAATTGATTTTTTTAGGAGTAATTTTAAAAAAATTAAAAGTTGAAGAGTCAATTAAGGACTGAATTAATTAAATTAAAAACCAAGGACTGTTTTTGTAAATGACACTGAAATCCAGGGGTCCAATTGCATTTGATCTAAGGACAAAATTATAAACAAAAAGGAAGATTTCCATGAATAAAGGCCTAATTGCTAAATGTCAGAATTTCAAGGGGCAAATTAAAGATAGCCATTTTGGTCGAGAAAACGGCGCCGTTACAAACCCACTGTTCATCCCCTTCCTCTCCTAGAATAGAGGAAGCCACATGCAAAAGAAAAAAAAACATCGGTGTGCCAAGATCCCATCATCTCAATCCAGGCAGAATGTAGACCAAATGGTCTACCACAAATCCCGAGTCAATCCAATCTCCTTCGTCCCACGACACGCCTCTGGTGTCCGGGATAAAACCCATCACCAACAGTCCAACCATGGCAGGATTGTTAGTGTCCTAATCCCAGCAAAAAACTAACACTCCCCAACCACGTTTATCCTCTTCTTAGGAGAGAAGAGAAGTTTGTTAAGGAACAACCAGGGGTTTGGTGCTATAAAAGCCAGACAAAAGATCACCAGGAAAAAAAATGAACGAAAATAAAGAGAGACAGGGGAGAGGGACTATAGAATTTCCTTCAAAACTCCAGCAACAATAATCAGGGGATCACCTCTAAGCATAAACCACGCCAACCACACAACCCTTCCCTGATGTTTCATTGTCATCTTGGTTGCCCCCTAAACAGCAAATCATTGGGATCAACCAAACACAAAAATGAAAAAAACAGAAGAGAGACAGACACGTAGAGAGATAGGGGTACTACAACAGAGACCAGAGAGAAAAAAGAAACATAGAAGAACAAAAGAAAAGACAGAGGAGGGACGTTCAGAAAGTTGCTCAGCCATCAGCCACCACCATCGCTCTCAAGCTTTGTCTTCATCTCCCACAACAACCAAACCAAGTAAGTCTCGTTTCCCTCCCCTTGAATTTTAATTACCTTTCTACTACGCATGCACAGGTGAATTAATTCACACGTGCTCGCTGACAATGGCTTGGGCAGTGATCAGGCTGGACAACCTGTATAACTGGGCTAGATCCAGTTCTAAAAAAAAATAAAAAATAAAAAATAGGTTTTTACTTTCAATCTAAATTTTACTAATTTATTCACTGGCATCAGAATTAAAAATACCACACTTTTTTTGGTTACGTAATATTTATCAATGCTAAAGTTGGAAGTATTCGTAGATGAATATTCATTGGCATCAGAGTCAGAAATACTATAAGAAGACCACCAAAAACAAAACAAAACAAACCCTTAGTAATTTAAAACAAAAGCAGCAATGCATACTATCTCAGGTAGGAGGCTTAAAGGTTGATAGTATCTTCTCTTTCGCGTAATTAGTCTTGTACCATAGAATCTTTGTTGATCACTTAAGGTTCCTAATGACCATAATAATAGGCGATGACTCCTTAAACAAGACTTTTTTTCCCCTGTAAAAAACAAGATGCCAGATATCAGTTCTTTTTCATAGAAAATTTTAAAGGTCATTGCGATATTTAGTGTGACAGAAGTATAGAGTGTATCTGCTCTATCAAATCATGTTGTTCACAACACCATAGTCATTGATTCTTTTAATAAGATTTAAATTCTTAGAGATTGTGATATGTATTTGTGTTTGTGTTTGTGTTTGTGTTTAATGAAGAAAATAAGAGTGCTAGAAAGTTTAAATTATGTTCTGCCTTACCTCATGGTTCATGGATATTTATATATCTATGAACCACATTAACTTTCATACTGATAAAGGAAATAGGGAGAAAAAGGTGTGACACCTGATGTAATTTCAATCAATTAGGTTTCTAGACATTAATGGTTGATGGTGTACTGTTAAGTGAAAAGGATCTTGTGATGGTCGTCCTCCAACTAGGCGTAAATAATGCACGACGTTAAATGACAGGTTTTCCTTCTAGATCAAGGGGGTTTTGGAAGTGTTGGGAATTAATCATAAAGATATGATTAATAGGGTTTAAGAGTCGCCACCTAGTACGTATTATAGTCAATGGGAAACCTAATGGTCCGCGAGAGTTTGGGTTAGAGGACTAGTTGTGCATGGGGAAGACGCATCACCCCTAGTACACCCTACTTGTGGTAAGCTGTATTATTTATTGATTTTTTTTTCTAAGATCGTGTTTCTATTTGTTGGTCTATCTAAGGTTAAAAAAAAAATCATTCTCAGTAAAGAGTTTTTTATCTTATCAAACAAAAACCTAACCATTCTAAAGCTTCAAAAAATTATGTAAAATACATATCATAAAAATTAAATAAAATGATTGATTTTTTTGGGTATTTTTGAAATTTTGGTTAAATCCTAATGGATAATCATAAACTTGTTGTGACTATTAATTGAAATTTTTTTAATTTTCCAAATTATGAAAAAAAATACATTTTTTTTTATAAAATATGCATGAAGTTTTTTAGAACTTGGTTGTATGAACAACAATAAAGACAAGTTTTTATATTTTTTTTCAAATAAGGAGTTTTTTTATTTTTTGTATTTTTCTGAAATTTTGAAGAAAAAAGCAAGTATATTTAATGTTGGGTCAGTATGTTACAGTGTAATTTTAAAACCCAAATATTAAATAAAATTCATTGGAAAACATGTGAGGGACTCACAAATAAATTTGAAATGGTTCTTGAATTTTTTAATATTTTTTTGTAAATTATTTGAGGTCTGTTTAACAAAACAAAAAAATAAGCTTTGTTGGAAAATCAGTATGGCATGTGTGCCAAACATGCCCTAAACTAAAAATCAGAGGCTTAAAAAATATCTTTAAGTTGTGTTTGGCAAACACGTCTTAAGAACAAAATATTATGTTTTTTCCTTTGAGAATTTTAAGTCTGCCAAACACAACCTTAGTCATATGGGTTATGCTTCTTAGCCCAAGCCCAAAAACACAGTCCAAAAACATAAATAAAAAATAAAAAATCAAACGAGGTTTTTTGGCTTAAAATTGACAATGAACACGAAGAACATAATGATGAAACCTAAAAAATAGATTTGATTATAGAATAAATCAAATCAAATTAAAGGCATAGAGACATGTAAAATATCATTCAAACAAGATATTGAGATTAAATTAACATAATAATCAACCTAATATCATGATTATTTGATTTTATACAAAATAAAAAATAAAAAAACAGAATATCAAATGACAACATTTCAATATTTTGTAAGTCATTAGGACTCTAGATTAATTATCAACAAACTTATATGCATATACAAGAACTAACAAATGATAAAAAAGACAAGCAAATCATGGACCCAATGCAATCTTCAACAGATGAACATGAAACCTAGAAATCCAAAATCTGCCAAAATGCAAAAAATGAAACAAAACCCATAATAAAGGCCTAAAACCTATTCAAATACATCACATACGCTCATGTGTATATATTTAAGCCTTCAGAAACAACAATAAACATGTAAATATTAAAATGCATAGGATTCAAAGCTTATAACCTGCTATTAATATACAAACATGCACATATGATGTTCTTATCAATTCAAAAACTCATTCAACATCAAAATGTCTTATATGAACTTTCAAAATTGAACAAAAACACCTGAATATGCAAGCATTGTTATATATCTCATTTTTATATATAATCATCAAATCATAACATACACTTTTCATTCATAAAAAGCAAGTATTCAAGCATCAAAAGCATATCAATAATCATCCATTAAACACCATAAAACACATGATTAACAACAAAACAATCATATATATATAACAAACTTGTATTCAAAACAAATTGAAAATATATGCAAAAACAAACCAAAACATAGTCAAATCATATCATAAACATCATGAAAAATACTTGAATGAAAGAAAATTAAAGCTTACAATCCAGAAAAGAGGGGTATTCTTAATGAGTTATACCTAACCATCAAGTTGAATATCTCACCTTCAAAATATTATTACAACTGGTTTTCTGTCACTTTTTCTTGATTTGAGTATATTTTAATAGCCCTTTCCAAACAGATTTTGACCTTTTTATCCAATAATATCTTCTTTATTTTATTTATTTCTTTATTTCTTCTTTTTTTACTGTTGAATTGGTTTTTTTCTCAAGGTTTCTTTTTTCTTTCATGGCTTTTCTCTTTTAGATTCCTCCCTATTTCTCAATGATTTCTTCTCTTTTTATAGCCCCCGGATGGTAGGTGGTTGTGAAACCATTTGTGGGTTTAAAGGTGGTTTTTCAAAACTAGATCATAAGAAATTATTTCCTATTTTTGGCCCTTAATCTATTAGGAGACTGTTCTTCTCTTCTGTTTTCCCTTTTCCTGGATGTCTAACAAACTCTTGTAACTTCTAATCATGTCTCTCACACCCAAATAGAGGGAAAAGGCTTTCACCGAATGGTGAATACACACTTAGACACATTCAAACTTTAATTTGTACTGGAAAAAATAGTGAAAGTCTCTTGAAAATCATGGATGCGTTATTCAAATATCATGATCTACACTGGTATGTTATCAACATAGGTTTTTATGTTCCTGCATAGTTAGTCCTTAAAAACCCGAATCACCTTTTTTTGATAGGTGGCTCTTGCATTTCTAAACCCAAAAATCATGGCCTTGTAACAAAATGTTTGTTTATCTGTAATAAATGATGTCTTTTCATCATCTTTAGATTGTTTGGAGATCTGATGGTAACCTAAGCTCACATCCAGTAAGGTTAAAAATCTGAACCTACTCATAAAGTCTCTAACATGTCTATCTTTGGTAAAGAGAAGTTGTCTTTTAACCATGCTTTGTTGAGGTCGGTGAAGTCCATGTATATTTTTCACTTCTCATTGGCTTTCTTCATCATCACCATATACATATAGATCAACCATTTTGGGTACATTACCTCCCAAATAAGGCCTACATGTAAAAGTTTATCCATTTCCTAATATATGGCTTTTTATCTTCTTCCCATAAAACTTATTTTATTCTAGTGGACAAGAGGGAAATATAGATCATATTCAATCTATAGATGACCATGTTTGAGCTGATGTTAAGCATGTCTAAGAGCCCTAAGGTAAAGTTATCTTTTTGGATAATGAGGAGCTTTATCAAGGTTTGGTCATATCAATGGTCTAAGATAAAACCTATATTAGTGGTAGTACTTGTATTTGTCTAATTAAATTTAACCTTTTTATAACTCTTATATAGCCTTAGTACATCTTCTTCATTTCTTTTAATGATCCTATTTAGGCCCTGATCACCCACCCATTTACCAAGGCCTTTGTGGTAACTTATTCTAACAAGCTCTCTACCTTTAACATCTTTTCATTGAATCTACTCAAGTTAGCCTTAGTGCTCTCATTCACCTCATAGGTAATGGGGAACAACTTGATCAAGCTTTTCTTGGTTGGAATACTTGTGTTAAAGTAGACTATGAGCTTTACACAAAGATTCTTAAAACCAAGATTGGATCCTAGATCTAAATTATGATATCATGTTTGAATTGATTTTTAGAACGTAGTTGGGAGAATATTGCATATAGTATTTGTGTCTTGCATGAACAACTCTAGATTATTATGCATATTCTTTACATGTTTTATTAGGTTTAGGAGCTTATCTAAGTTATCTAGTTTCATCTTAATAGAGATGAACTTTCTAAAGTGATGCGTGTCCAATATATATTTGGCCAATAGAGAACCATTTACCTAGTAAGGTTGTATACCGCTATATATAAAGCCCTTATCACCATGGACTTAACTTTCTTTTGGATCTTTTTTCTATTTAGGATGTCCAAAAGAGACCTAAATATAAGGTAATGGTGATGGCAATGGTTATTTTAGTGGTTGTATGTTGACTTATCATTTGAGTCTTTCTTTCCATATTTGGAACATGCACTAAAGAATATTTATAATAGTGTAAGCAATTTTTATATGGACTAAGAGAATAGTGGAACTCTTTTGCAGCTCTTTTTGGCTTTTCTTCTATTCAAATTAGAGTTATTTGCATGCACTAGTTCTATGAGGTGGAGTTGATGAAGGAGTCACTTGTTGTGAAAAAGGTAAGGCTCTCAAACATTTTTATATGGACAAAAGAGCCTTTATGAGCATTTTTTACTTGCTTGGTAAGCTGGTATAGATCTAAAACAAACTTACAAAAAACTTACAGATAGGTTGAGATGGTGCAATTAGACTAATTTCTTAGGATCACAAGCACTTACAAAACAAGTTCTTTGTTGGACTTAAGGAACCATTCGTGTTTAAGTTAGCAAGGTTGTAGAAGAAACATGACTTTAAAGGTTGTGATGTGTATTTTTATTTTTGTTTGTGTTTATAGAGAATAATAATAAAAATAAGAATGTTGGAAAGTATAAAATTGTGTTATATTTTACTCATGGTTCATGGGCATTTATATATTCATAAACTAGCGAACTTGCATAATGATAAAGGCAAAGGGGAGAAAAGACTATAATACTTGATTTAATAGCAATCATTTGGGTTTATAAACCCTAACAATTGGTGTTGTACTGTTAAGTGGGAAAGATTTTGTCATGATAGACCACACATTATGCATAAGTGTGTCAAATACCATTTTATGGGCCTAGTTATGGAAAAAAGATGTGAGCATTTAATATTGGATACCAACTATAAAGAGGGAGGGTAGGTGAATATACTCGAAGGTTAACATATTATGTCTGACCTTAAATGTTCTTGGGGCAAGTGTACCTAGATACGTACCTTCAATTTCTTAAGGGGATCTCGAACTCACACCAAACCAATCAAGAAGTTTAATGGTTTATAGACTCTTGAAAGTCATGATATCCTACCTAGATCCAGTAATGTGTTAGGTCATGCAACATAATAGGCCTAAAAATAAATGTGAATCACATCCAAATTTATACGCTTGGATGCATACCCTAATCCATTAACTTACAGGCTAGGGTCGTGCCTCACACGCTACACCTTGAGGCTGAGCTATTGGTGTAAATGCTAGACCCATCAATGCTATTTGATTTTTGTGTCTCTGTAGTTTTGTATCTTTGTTGGCAATTATATTGAGCGAGCATACATTGACCCAAGGTCCTCCACTAAGGACACACCTCTCACATGAAATGATTAGTTACTAGAATTGTTCTTTTGTAAATTTAATTGTTAAAAGTTAATTTGAATCGAGGTCGTTTGGAATTGTGTTCCAAACAGCGTTTTTAAAAAATTTAATTTTATTTTTATTTAAAAGTAATTTTTTTATATTTTTAAATTATTTTAATGTAATAATATCAAAAATAATTTTTAAAAATAAAAAAAATATTATTTTAATATATTTTTAATTTAAAAATACTTTAGAAAACCAACAACATAACAATTCCTATTTAATATTAAAGAATTTTTTTAACAGAGTCCCATCAGTTCATTAAATGATGTCAATCTTGAGAGAGTATACTTGATGGATTGTGCACTGTCACCAAGTTGAACTATGTACAGAAAGTTACCTTCTTCTCGCTACATACAAATTGCTAGGATATGAAAGGTACCCAAGAAAAAAGCCCGCGTAGAACGATAAGTCACAGTCATTACTTGCTGTAGATGTGGTCCAATAGAGACAAGAAATCGGACCACTTCTATTGGCTCCCCTTCTTTTAAGCCCTTCTAGCATGAGTAATAACACACAGATCGGTTCCAGCAATTTATTTTTTAAGCTAAGAATTTAGGAAGGATTGGATTGAATGGTATAGCCCCATAACATAAAATGAGAGCATGAGACCATAACCAACTGATGATGACAAGAAGATTGGATTCTGCTGTCTGGTTAGCAAGGTCACTGTCCTGTCTGGTTAGCAAGGTCACTGTCTTGTTTCCATTCGTTTTTCCAGCTATTTTTAAGAAAAATTTGGTCCCATCAAGTATGGAGCAAATAACCATTACTCGAAATCTGATTGTTGTTATCTTTTCTCGGTTGCTGTCTCTTTGGTGATAAATTCCACTGGGCTCTCTTCTCTCTCGTCAACATCACCATTTCATGGACCAAAAATCCGTCTCAGCTGTACGTCCTCGCAGCTTTAACTTCAAATAATGGCATGCAGCAGTCTTGTGGCTCGCCCCTTCTATTGTGAAAGTTACAGCTTTCTAACAATCTTTATAGTAAAATGGTCTACCATGCTAATTATAGGCTTGTAAGCGTGCACGCCTGTGTATGCACGTGCATTAACAGTTCGTAGAATACTGTAAGAAATCGACAGGCAAATTGCACTCTTACAAAATATGCCAGAACAGTCAGCCAGTTTCACAGAGATGGCGGGAAATTCTTCTGTCACGAGAAGCAAACTTTCTGTGGGGACACAATTCTTAAAACGAAGCATCAATTGCAGCACTTGTATTGCATTACTGGTAATTACAACCCTCTAACCCACGGACTTCCTTAAGTTCCCAAGGAAGGTCCTTAAAATCTGAGAAATCCTCAGATGTCCCTAGCGTACCGTTAAGTCAGGTAAGACCCACAGCAACATATCCTCCAGTTCTTCCAGCTACCTTATCACAAGCATTGCATACTTGACGTTTCAAGTCTCGACAAATTGTTACATCTACACCATACCCTTCCATGCTCATGCACATGGATTTGAGGGGGAACTTCTTCCACTGTCGGATCACTTTCATACAGCATGTCAACCAAAGGTGCCCTTACTGCTACAACAAATGAAGAACACTCCTATTATAATGAACAAGAACATTAACACCATGCAAACACAGCTCAATCATATTTAACTTATATCCTTGATACATGTTTAATGAGAACTAATATCCACGTTTTCATCAAATTACAGAGTTATATTACTCTTTCTTTCTGCAGATTGGGTATCCTTGAGTCAAACATCTACAAGAGGCTAAATGTTGCAACAATATTTCATCCACCAGTATACACACATCACTATCAAAAGTGAGAAAGAGGCATTAATACGCAAAATACATGCACACAAACAAAAAAAAGTCGAAAAAATATTCTGTAAATAAACACAAGCACTGCAACTATACAAGTCCAGAATGTTTTACATCTGAATCCTTTTCCCCTGCTTTCAATTCGCATACACTCACCTTAACTGTTGCTGCTGCTCTTGCACTGCTTGCAAATTTCTCAACAATCTCAATAATCCCTTGTAATAATACAATCAAGAAAGTGTGCGTGCCTTGTAACCGCATGTGACAAACATACAAGTGTTTTTGAAATAAAACAGCATGCACGGGAACAACATACTAGTCATTTAGCATCATAAGGAAACTAAAAGGCCATCTACGCACATCTTTTGAGAACTACTGTTGTAATCAATTCCTTTGATATTTGGAACTGCATGATTATCACTTAGTATGTAGTAGTACATGATACAATCAAATAAAGTTTTCATATTTGATTCTAACACGTCCTTATCACATCCAGACTTTACTCCTCATTCCTACATTGCATGTAAATGGATGCAGATGCACAAAGATAACTGACTCAGAAGTCAGGTATTGCATCCTAGGTTGAAGGTTTCATTTAACTTACGCTTCATTTCTGTAATCATGATATTAGATCATTACAACTTGCAAGAACAGGGAGTTCTAAATGAACAATAGAGTACCACCGTCCAATGCATTGGCTGCTAGGTTTTATGTTTAGTATCATTATTTCCAATTTATCAAAGCCAATATGAGCATACTTCTTTCTCACTGAAAACAGTCTAGGAAAGGACCTCCAACAGGCAAATAAAGAGAAATTCTGTTCAAAACATTGAGATTGAAAATAATAGTTCAATAAATTTTAAAAAAAAAAATTGAAAACTGCAAAATTGGAAATATATAATATATATAATCCATCACTATATAAAGGTGAGCATACTTATATGTTAGTTTTCCAATTTCTTATTTACCAATTGCAACAAAAAAAAACAAACAAACAAACCAACCTTTTAAAAAGAGTTCAGAGAGTTAAAGGGAGCCAAATGTATTTTAATTATTTAATAAAATTTTATTAACCCTCTTGGTGAAAGGAACTCACAGATTTTGGTTGAGATTTTTCCATGAGGGCTTGTGGACCCCTTACAAAGAAGGTATCGGAATTGCCTTCTGTTCCTATTGTTTTCATGGTTGTATCCTTTGGACTACCCGCTAAATAGAGACCAGAAAAATGGTCACCCCAGATATCATATGTATATTCATCCCCCACCTTTTCATCTACTTCAACACTTCTTTGGTTTAAAAGTTTTGCCCCAGGAGCTCGCACAATAGGTGCAATTGTTGATGTTGATGACAAGGGAGAAGAGTAATGCAGAGTGGGGGCAGCACCACCAGAACAAGGAAAGGCAGCAGAAGGTGTATTAAAGGTCTTGTTGGGCACTGAAGGTCGCTCTTGAGTAGCCGAAAAGTAGTTGTAACTGTGGTATTTAATTGAACCCTTGGGCTCCACGACAACCGTCTTGGAAGCAGATTTAGAAACTTGAAACCTCTCAAACTGTTGGCATGCCGCTAGAGTGAATGGATTTCTAACCCCAACACTTTCCACGTCAGAAGATGGTGACCACAGTCGATTGGGTGTTGCAGATACAGGCGACAAAGGAGATGAAGGTGTAGAATTTCCACTTTGACTACTCGAAACTTCAAGCAGTCCTGTTAAACATGCACTAACACCCTTCCTCTTTCTTCGCCTTCTTCCTTTATCTTTTCCGGTCCTGACTGTAAGGTTGGGAGGTTGGGGAGCATTGAGTGAATCAGAATTCTCAACCGCCACAGATTTGTCCTCTTCAGTACATGACAAAATGTAACCTTGTTTGTGATTTTCTAGAGTTGATGCCAAATTCTTAATGGTTAGCCCCTGTTCTAAGGCTCCATCATGACCATCAGCATATTTACCAATAGATTCCTGATTAGAGGCCTTGTCTTCCCCGACAGACGATAACAAACTGTCCATTCCCCTAGACTCAGAGAACTTACTCTTTCTCTGGTTACGATGCACAGACGATAACAAACTGTCCATTCCCCTAGACTCAGAGAACTTAATCTTTCTCTGGTTACGATGCATACGAGAAGCTTTTCCTGCACTTCCTACAGTAGTAGAGGAGCTTTCCTTGCTGTTAAAATAGTAATCCTGGGAGCCAAAAGCAATCACTTGGGGAAATAAGCAACAGAATATCAGAACCATTAAGGAAGCGGCGAGGAGGACTGCTGCAGAGAATTTCTTCAACCGCATCCAGAATACTGATTTTTTACAGAGATTGTACATGTACAAAGGAAGACTTGCCTTTATGGGTATCACAAGAATTCCACTAGCCAAGGCCAGTTCAAGATCTCTGTGCACCATAGCTGCAGAAAAATCAGACTGGTATGAGATCAGAAGCTTTGTTGACTCCCCAGGTTCAAGAGAAAATCCTTTACAAGCATGAACCATAAATCCATCCATCCCACACTCAGACCCAGAAACTTCAATACTTTTCACCTCAAGTGGCAAGTCTCCCATGTTCTTGGCATACAGCTCTTTAGACGAGGGCACAGAACAAATATAAGTAGTCTCTTCCATGTTAAATAGCCCATCCATACGAGAGATATTTAGGGGCATTGGCAAGTTCAGATTAAATTCTATGCTCTGAACAGGCTCTGAACCATCAAGCAGGACTAGGGAAAGTGACCCTCCAAATCCTCTCAAAGATAACCACTCCACACCAGAGAGATTATTTCTTATCAGGGCTGAACTTCTCCACCCACAGCGATTTGAAGGGTAAAAGAATATTGGCCCAAAATATGCTTTACCATAAGGGTGAACATAAGCTTCTGTTAGTGCACTCTCTGCCATTGAGAATCCATACCTAGTAGGAGGAGTCAATTCAGTATGGACAAAAATATTCGATGAAGGGGGCTCCAAAGAACCATCTGTGCCCCTACACTCATCAATAATTTCTCCTGAGTTAAGAATGAGCTGCATTACAACTGGATGTTCACTAGGATTCTTTACAGTGATCCACCTAGGGTGATAAGTTCCAACCTGAACCATTGGGAACAACACCTCATGATCATCAAGCACGGACATGCCACTTGTGGTGCCTTGAGATTTCCAATTACCCAGTACAAATTCATCTGCTTCTGCTATTTCCAATGCCTATAAATTCACATAACCATTTTAATCAGCCAGCAGGTATAACATCAAAATGAGAAAAAAAATACTAAAATACAGAGAATGAAATCCCTTGTTTGCATGTCCTTGGGGAGCTGCGTCACACAAAGGGTAAGATGCTCTAGGATGTGTGTGAATGTGTGCATTTGCAGACAGACAGACATTCACTTAGACACAAGAACATGCAGTGAGAGTGTCTGGAGCAAAAAAGTGACCATCCATTCTACGTTCTGACAGTCGTAAAAACAGCAGAGATTGAAGCCCTTGAAAAGTAGGAAACTAAATGCCATTTTTATTTAATTCCTCCATATACTTTCTCTTATCACCATCACTTCCCATAAATGATTGGACAAATGAACTCAGAAAGTGGAATTGTTAGATCCTGAATAACTCTGCTAACTTACCACAAACATGAAATTTAACAATTTAGTAAACATGCAAGGCATATATATACAAGTCACATTAACATATAGTAACAGACAGGAAGCAAATATCTAGTAAGGCCATACATGTAATAGACAAATTTCATTGAATACGTGCAGTATTCGAAAACAGATGTTCACTAAGCAAGCAATTTACATAAATTAAGGCCCCATCCAATTTGGACAGCAGTCAAAGTTAATCTAGCCAAGGAAAACAAAGGACACTGCTATTATATTACTAGCTGTTCTCTAATATTCTTATGCTATGCACATAAGGGTTTTAACACATTAGTTAGCTGCTTATGCATAAATCACTGGCTACGGTGATTACTATTTCCATCACAAGAAAATCACAAGAATTCAAGGCTTATAAAAAATTATACAGACAATTTGAAGAGAAACAGTGGAATAATACAAAGCCAGTACGAAAGATGAAGAAGACCACAGATTAGAAAGGATAAATCAGAATCAGCATACCTTAATCTCTGACAGTGACTGCTTGCCACTGCCCAATGACCCTGTCCTTCTATTTCCAGTTTCAGCCCCGCCAGAGTGATTGTCGTATCCAATGAATGAATCCTTTTGACGTTTCAAACAAACATGGAATATATCCTGGCAAGGAATTTCAATCTGAGTACTGGAGTCATTTGTCAGTAAAACTAGTTTGCAGTCTTTGTTCATATTTGACATTTCAGATGGAGAATCATGTAATTCAACAAGTAGCTGAGTACATGTAACTGTAGCAACTTGTGTGACAGTGCCGGGGAAAAGCAACAGTCCTTCAATGTACTTGATCTGGAAAACCTTTGCTGCTGCAACTTCACTGATTTTGACAACACTTAACACATGAGGAGCTCTATTTCTCAGTGCGATAGCAACAACAACAGTGTTGCCAACATCATATGGAACCAGAGTTTCAAAAGAAACTGAACCAGAAATGCCATTGTATGCTACTTTTCCATCCAGTTCAAGTTCAAGAGGAAACATAACAGTGTCGGTCCTGTCTTGAGAGGACCTTAGCAACTGCATACAAAATGCACCGAAAACATTTCCTTCAGATTCAACTGAGAAGTCTATCTCCATAATGGTTTCACTGCTATGAGGACCAATCTCCCAATTTTCTTGGGGCCTCATAGCCATCCATGGAAAACCATTTTGTGCGCTTCTAACAACCAACCAATCCTTAACACCCAAGTGGCTGAGCCCATCAGGACCTCCCAAATTTTCTAAACTGCAGGTTGCTTCAGTGTTATGCGAAATATTCCCTTGAGAAACTGATATCCATGCATTTACTTCCTTCACGTAGAGGATTTCATCAAAAGGGTTCAACAAAGAAAAATTCTTCCTCAACCGTCCACTAGAAGGAGCATCCAGGCTGGATAAAGGACTAATATTGTATGGCGACTCAACTGCATAGCCCTTAACCGGTACCAGGAATCCACCAGAGCTCGTTTGCAAGATCAGATGAGCTGAGGACAAACCCAGCCACCTAGGCAAAAACACAAAACAAATTGAAGCTACTTCGCCTGGTCCTAACAAAACCTCACTAAAATTGCAGGGATAGAATTGTGTATCAGTGCTAAATGGTTCGTAGACATGTAAAATGCTGTCATTACAGGTATTTGCCACTGTTAAGGATGCTACTGAGGGAAAATATAAATGCCTCTGCCCCCAGTCAAGTACAGGAGGGCTAATTTCTACATTGGGAGGAGAAGCATCAAAAGAACTAGATTTCATCATCTCAGACTTTTTCCTCAGGCTGACACTTGTTCTCTTCTGATTTAATAAAGGACCTTTACATGAAGAAGGATCGCATTGGTCACAACTATTGGTTTGCATTGATGATAACTCATCAACATCTTCTCTAGAGTTCATAGAACAGGAAACAGCCTGGCCATTTAATAACTGGAACATACCATAATCCAATGACCAGCTCTTGTTCTCTGCCCACCTGCTACCCTGAATTGATCCTACAAATAATGAACCATCAGACGGACTCCCAGAAACTTCTAAAGAAGCTACTTTAAGATTGTGCTCTTTTGATGAAAAACCAGGTAATGTTGAAAGGAAGCAGAATGAATGAGAATTGGTACAAATATTCTCAAAATTTAGAAGGGCCATAGAACTTCCTGCCGCATAGCCCAAACTAGTATCACCAACGCTAATATCTTGAAATCCCACAGCACCATTATCTCCATAGGACCCACATGAATCATATTCTGCTGGTTTCTGCAATCCATTCGTCAAGCACGGTCCGCACATAGAAAAGCATAAAAGGGTACATGACAGAACCAGAATAACATGAAATGCTTTGACCTGGTGAAACAATCCCCTGAAACCAACCACCACATCAAAGGCCATTAGCAATTCAAGAAAAACTGTAAATACGCCATTCCAAACACGGGAAGATTTAAAAAAAAAAAAAACACAAAGAACATAAGAAAGCACTATAAACAAATAAAATACAAAAATCAACCTGTTCATATTATTGTAAAACACTAACTTCACATAACTTTTCCCTTAAAATCATAGAAAAGACATTTTTCCCACTTCCCACCATTTTCTCAGCAAGCTAACAGACCCAATACGACATATTACTATTAAAAAAAAAAAACTAACCTTAATTTATTACACCAACTCAAAATTTCCAAATCAAACATTAATCCAACAGAACAACAAAAAAAAACACTCACCATAAATAAAAATACTAAATAACAACTAACCATTTTCGTTCCCATAAATTTGGAAGCTACACTTATCCTAATAAATATTTAACCAGAACTTCATATTAACAACCCAATAGCAACTATTACTACTAAAAAAAGTTAGTAACAAAAATTAATCATCAAATACTCATCTTTATCACTCAAAGCCACAAACTTTGCGTTAAAAATAAAAATCCAACAATACTAAAAAAGAACCATTTTTTAAGAATATTGAAAACAGAAACAACAATCAGCGTAAGAAAAATCGGCGATTAAAAAATAGACGAATATAAAGTACGAGAAAACCAAAAACTGATTTTGAAAAACACTAAAAATGTGAAAAAGAGTAAGAGATAAAGAGTTACCCGAGGCAGAACATGGAGAGGTTGTGCTTATGTTGTTGACGAGGTGTGATTGTTAAGGTATGGAAGTCATCCATGTCCAGAAAGGCAAGGAATCAGCAGATGATTTTTTTTATGGTCTGATTTTCAGAAAGCAAAAACCAAAACCAAAAAAAAAAAGAAAAAGAAAACAGATTGGTTGGTTGTAAGAAGACGAAAGAGGAGAAGAGAAGAGGAGAAGAGCAGTAGCTCCTGATATTATGAAAAATTTATATAATTAAATTATATTGTATCAAAAAAAATATATATAACAAAAAAAAAAAGTGAACGAATGAATAGCTTTCAAAAACCAAACCTGAGACCAGGGTGTTTTTGGTACTCTGTTGTTCGGTACCATATTATAAGCTAAAAATAGTATTTGAAATGTTAAAAATATTCTAAAAATATATTTTATTTATATTAAGCAATGTATGATTTTTTTTTAAACTCATATAACATTTATAAATAATTTTATAAAAATAATTTTTAAATTATAAATAAATAAATAAAACGACAATATAAATAGATGATTATATATATACTTTTTTGAAAATCTAATCTATTAATAACCTTTTATTCTAACATAGAGCGAAAATAATAATATACATGCAAAAAGTAAAATAAATATTTATTAAATGTTTTTTTTTATTTTAACTATATGATCATATATGATTATATTTTATTATTTATGTTTTTATTATACTCTCTTTGAATTTACTGTCAGGATATTTTCTTTTAAAAACGATTTCTAATTTTTATAAGTAAAAGACGACATTCTTAAGTGAAATAAATATCGAGAAAATAGTTTTATTTAAATATATATGTATATATATAACATAATTTCAATGATAAAAAAAATAGAATTTTAAAATATAATTACATAAAATACTAGCATATTTGATATATATAATTAATAAAAAAAAAAAAAGTTACAGCCATGCTAATCTTGCACAGTCATAGTTTCTTTTCGCGGTACGAAGAACAAGAATTCAACCATCACCGTGCAAGAAATTCAAGAATGTTTAAATAATAATAATAATAATGGAAGAACTCTCACAATTATACATGTATAGTTTCTTGAGTGAAAATTATCAACCCTATTGTTGTATTAAATTTCTCCATATAATGTATCCAAAGA
>Ga0307515_10009405_pt1 | contig 18904 bp, 7 predicted proteins | sample 17_EM_MG_FD_194513 | JGI IMG/M metagenome (GOLD analysis project Ga0307515, IMG submission 194513) | Populus trichocarpa ectomycorrhiza microbial communities from riparian zone in the Pacific Northwest, United States - 17_EM | ecosystem: Host-associated > Plants > Roots > Unclassified | place...
TTATTTGAAGGCTTGAAATATGTATGAATTTTTATTTGAAACATGTTTTGTAAGGTGCTTGAACTATGTATAAATTTTTATTTGAAGCATGAATTTTTTTTTAATGTATTTTAAAATTCCTTACGATTTTACGATTTTACGATCCGTTTTTACGATCCGAGTTTGTGTGTAGCTTTCCGTGCCGTGTTAAAATCACGATTTTAACAACCTTGGGGTGGAGGATACCGAGGAATGTTAGAGCATTTTCAACGAACATATATGAAAGGTATTTAACCTCTCCCTTCATTTATTTTCTTTTATTTTCTTTTTTTTTATTATTATTCCATACTCTTTCCTTTGTAATGAGTATTAGAGCATTTTCACCGAACATACATATATAAAAGGTATTTAACCTCTTCCCTCCTGAATTTAATTTCTTTTATTATTATTATTATTATTATTACTACTCCATACTCTCTCTCTTTCTATCTATCTATTTTGTTACCCACAAATCTCATCTTTTCATATTTGATGGTTAGAGCATTTTCACCGTGCAGCATATAACCGTACGGATATTGTTTAACCGAGCATTTTCATCTTTATTCTTAAATAATAAATACAAAGGTTTTTAACCTCTCCCTTCCTTCCTTCATTAATTTAATTTCTTTTATTATTACTCCACACACCCGCTCCCACTCTGTATTTATTTATTTTATTATCCACAAATCTCATATGATAAAATTATTATTTTTACTTTAAAAGTTGGTAACATTTCTCAATTAACTGGGAGAGGGGTTCAGCCCCCAAGAAAATAACAAATTTCCCAAATTTTCTCAATTAAATGATAGTAACTACAAAAAGGAAAGCCTTCTCAATTAAACAAAAAGGAAAGCCGTTACTGGCATAGGTTATTGTCATAGGGTCTCACTGTAGATGATCGAAAAGGCCGATCTACAGAAGAAGACAGTTCTGCATATTGATAGTAAAACAAGTATAAGTTGTTTCATTTTGATCTATGGACAATATCAAGTAATCTCTCACCCCACTACCCTCTCTCTGCAGGAATCAAGTAATTCCATTATTTATCTTCTCTTCTTTTGTCTCTGGCAGGGAATCAATTAGATCACTTGATGACGACTGTCTGATATACATTGCAAGAGATGATTTTCACTATAAAGCCACCTGGTGAAGTTTAAAACCGCAGGAATGTTCCGACTATTTTTCTTCTTATACAAATCTTAACAAACTTGTACCTACAAGGATCTGTACTTTTGTACTGATACATTCTGATGTGATCTCTGAGAATGTTAATGGAAAGCTGCTATTCATAACTTGTTCCTCATTTGCTGTGAGTGAATCGATAAGACGAGCAACATCAATCTCATGGATTTCACCAACTGTGTTTATGTTTTTCACCTTTTCGGCTGTGTTTTCTGCAAGTGCTTAATAATTTCTGTTTCTTCACCTTATGTTTGGAAATGAGAACATTGTGTTGCTATTTTCATTTTGGTTTTAACTAATTCTCTTTATGTTCTTTGATTTTCTTTAACTATTTCTTCAGATTTAATTTGGTGTGATTGATTTCTTACAAGCAAACCGAGGAACTACTAACATAGTTGAGTGCAGTCCAATTAACTTGGTTTCGTGTGCGTCCATCATTGTTTAAATAATTGAGATTTCCTTGGTGCCTGACTCTTTCATTAATTCTTTAACAGATCAATTAGTTTTCATAATGTAAAGATTTTGTGTAGACAGACAATTTATAGTCCTATAATTCGAAATTTAAGATGCTCTGTACAGAAAGCAACTGACTTCAGAAAGCAAATGTGTCTTAATAGTGTTAGGAATTCAGGATTTGTTCTCTTTTCTGACTGCTAAGAAAGCAACAGAAATACAAAATGTGAAACCTAGCCTGTGATATTTCATTATTAGGCGTCAGATACTAGAAATGCAAAACTCGTTTTCTTTCATCTGTGAAACAGTTCTGTCTGCAGAATCCCCATTTCTAGAGCTTCAAAAATGTTTGCCAGCAGCTACTTCGCTTGATGGAGGCAAGTCTATAGAAATGATGGAAAATCAATGTGTTATTAGTGATGTTTCTCCGTTTCGTTCCATTTAGCCTTGATCCTTGATACCCAGGCTCTTATTCGATCCTAGAGATTCCACATGCCCTCCACCGTGAAACCAATACTCGTCCTGTCTGATGATGGATCTGGTGTTTCTCAACTTGGATCTTTTCTAAAGGAATACCTGGCCAAATATAATTCTGACAATTCTTTTTGGTTTTTTTGCATGTGAATATCTTTCAGTATACTATATATGTCAACATCCTGACCCACCGGATCTGCATTATTTTTATCTGCCATTATTGGATTTTGATCCTGTTTTTGAAGGACGGGAGACCCCGTGCCGTTTTCTACTTCCAGTCCCACCCATCCACAATATAGAAGAAAGTAGAGAGGCAGGGAAAGAAGAGAAAATGATGGAATGCAATTATAGTCAAAGGGAGTTAGCTGGACTCGATAAAAAAAAATCCTACTTTATCTTTTTCATAGCTGTCATATGCGTAGGTGATTGAAGATCGCACAAATAAATTTATTTTTTGAAGACAAGTTTAGAAGTGTACAGCCGCCGGTAAGATATTATTTTCCGGAAGACTCAATTACTCATTAAATAATAAATTTAGGCAGAAGGAGATGAGACTGTCATGTATGTTTGCTCTGATACCATGTTTGAATAGAAAAAGCTCACTGAATAATGTATCATATATAAATGCAGCCTGACGATGTCACTAGTGTGCTGCTTCACTTTTTCCCCCACCGTGCCTTTTGAATTTACTTACACTTTGATAAATAAAAAACACTTTGATAAATAATTATTACTTACACTTCAAAAATAATAATAATAAAGCTTTAGCTTTAGACATGTCCAGCACTCCACTGCCATTTTTTCTTAAGATATGTAAAGGTTGCTAATGCTTTAACTACTTTTGCCTAAAATAAAACTTTAGCTTTAGACATATATTTGCCTTTTCTTATTAATATATAAAGGTTGCCGTTGCTTTAACTACTTTTGTCTAAAATAAACTTTTAGCTCTTGACATATTGTGCTTGCTTTATAAATAATTTGTAAATATTTTTGAAAAAAAGTAATTTTTATTTTATTTTTTATTTTAAATTAATTTTTTATATATTTTTAAATTATTTTGATACGTTAATATTAAAAATAATTTTTTAAAAATAAAAAATATATTATTTTAATAAATTTTTAATTAAAAATTATTTTTAAAAAACAATTATTATTATAATTTCAAGGAACGTCTGTTAATAAATTTAAGCACTCTGCCAGCCTCTTATTGGTCCCACGTGCTATGTTTGTTAGTCCCACAATTATCATGCTCGTGTCTCTCGACTTGTATCTATCTATCTATCAAGCTTCAGGAAATATTTGAGATTATAATAGTTTTGATAATTTAAAATATTTTTTAATTAAAAATATATTAAAATATTTTTTTTATTTTTTAAAAATTATTTTTGATATCAACTCATCAAAACGATCTAAAAATATAATTTATTTTATTTTAAACAAAAAAAATCAAATTTTAAAGGAGCACAATTTACACCGCATTCCCAAATAAACCCTTACAGAGTATGCTTTGTCCTCCTAGTTTTATGCTTCGTTAGTATAAATATTTTTATTCTAAAATGATTTTTTTAATTAATAAAAATATTATTTTAATATATTTTTAATTAATTTTTTTATAAAAATATTATATAAAAAAAATTGATTGAAAATATAAAAATAAAAAATAAATATATTTTTAACATAAATTTTTATACTTTTAAAATAAAAAAATAATAAAAATTACTTGAAAATATATTATATCCCGCTTTGTTGTCTTCATGGTTTCTGATTGAAAATAATAACCAAGTATTACTGTAAAAAACTAAAAATATTGGTATTGCCTTAATCCTACCAAAAAAAAAAAAACATTTAGTGTACCAAAGAGCTTTGATATTGGTTTTCGAATATAATTTAATAAACCCCGAATATATACTAACGTACGCATGAGGTATTAAGATTTACTTGATATTAAAAATGCTTGCTTTATTCTTAACTTTTGGAATTTTAATCTTAAAACCACTAATAATAAGATTTATTAAAAAAATTTGAATGTATTATATCGATAAGAAGAATTGACCTTAAAGAAGAATCTTTTTTAAATTGTGGTTCAAATCAACTTGAAGATGCATTTTACCGTACAATAAAAAACCGAAAGAAAAGATATCAGAAAAAGAAAAGAAAAGAAAATTGATCTGTTCAACATTAATTTTGATCATATGAACGTAGGATGGTTACTCGATTCCAATAATGTCCCACCACTATTTGTACTATAATCTATTAATGTAAAATATTGTAGGCATACCACATAGAAAATATTGTAGTCATACTTTTGCATGTGTTGTAACCTCACCATTAATATATTGTATGTTGCCCTACATATATACATAGACAAGGTTGACTAACAAATAGGTTAAGTTTCCCAATTATTCTCAACTTGGTATCAGAGCCTTCTGCTATCAGAACTCTTCTTTCCCTCTCCCCCTATAGCCGACCTCCTCTCTCCCTCTCCTAAATGGATTTTGTTGCTGCCGTCGCCTTCTCCCCCCACCAAACTGGTGGTGCAGCCCAGCCAGCTAGCTAGCCACTCAGAAGTTGTTGCCGCTGGTTCCTTCTCCCATGCAAATCCGCCTCTGCTGCCCTTTGCTCATCTTACCCAGCAGCAGCATAACTCCAATTTTGGTCGTAACAGAGATCGGTCCCGCGGCAGCTGGCGCTCCAACAGTAACAAGTACAACAGTCATGACATGTATGATTTTTGTGGCTCTCATTCCTTTACTACCACGAACTAGAAGTAAAGTCATTGGCAGCAGCCTAGATGACCTGCTGCTAGTGGGCAGTGGCCTCCTCACCGGTCTTTTGAGCAGAATGTCAAGTGTCAGCTATGCTTCTCCTTCAGCCACATAGCCCCACAATGTGCTTAGTTTCACAGCAGTGGTCACCAGCCCTCTACCTATCTTGTTGTTGGTCCGGTTTCTGCCCCTACTTGGTTCTCGGACACCTGTGCAAACAACACGTTACGCCTGATCTTGCGACTCTGACCGATTCTGCACCCTATCTTGGTAATGATCACTTGCATGTTGGTGACGGTAAGGGTCTATCCATATCCCATATTGGATATACCATGTTACGTTCCCCTAAACACACTTTTACATTATTTAACGTTCTTCATGTTCCTCACATTACCAAACCATTGTTATCTGTTCAGAAATTTTATCGTGATAATAATGTTTATTTTGAATTTCACGCCTCTGTGTTTTATGTAAAGGATCTCACCACCAAAACAATGCTCCTTTCGGGTTATAGTAATGATGGTCTCTATGTTCTATTTGAGTCTTCTGCCACCACCATTCCTCAAGCTTATTGGTCTCTTTGCGTCTCTGTCACTACTAATCGATGGCATCGTCGATTAGGTCATCCTACTTCCTATATTTTCAATTTGTTAGTTTTCAAAAATAAAGACGCTCACTTGTTCAATGTCAAGCTTGTTTGCTTGGCAGGTCTTCGCGTCTGTCATTGCGACTTACGGGTCATAAAATTACTGCTCCCCTTGATTTAATATTTAGTGATGTTTGGGGCCCTGCTCCTATGTTTTCTTCTGATGGTTTTCGTTACTTTGTTATTTTTATCGATGCGCATACGAAATACATATGGTATTTTTCGCTTGTTGTAAAATCTGATGTGTTTTCTATATTCCAATGTTTTCAAGTGCTTGTTGAGCGTCAGTTTTCCTGCAAAATTAAATCGATTCAAACTAATTAGGGTGGGGAATATCGTAAGTTAAATAGTTCTTTTCAAACTATTGGTATTTATCACAGGTTACTCTGTCCTCATATGCATTAGCAAAATGGTAGTGTTAAGCATCGCTATCGTCATATTGTCGAAACTGGTTTTACACTTTTAGGCCAATGTAGTGCTCCGTTATGATTTTGGAATTATACATTTGAATCTTCCGTATACCTCATCAATCACATGCTTGCTCTTGTCCTCCAAAATCAGTATCCCTTTGAATGTTTGTTTAATCATACTTCTGATTATGATTTTCTATGTACTTTTAGGTGTCTTTGTTTTTTGTTTTTGCGTTCGTATCATGCTCATAAGTTGGATTTTTGTTCATCTCCTTGTGTGTTCTTAGGTTATAGTTCCTCGCATCTTGATTATTGTTGTCCCGATTTCGCCTCTCAATGTATATATATCTCCCGTCATGTTCGTTTTCATGAAAATGTGTTTCCTTTTGCAAATTCTGAACAACTAGCTCAACCCCAGCCACTCCCTCATAGCCCACACACTTGCCCACTTTGATCACCTCCCACAACTTTCACTGGACTAACCTGCCAAACGCCTCACCCAGTTGCTTTGCCACACCTCCAGCTTCACCCAAACAGCCCCACTGTTCCACAACCTTGTTTGCCACCATACCACTGCCACTTAGCCCAACCTATATGTCACCATCTGCACGTTTCTCTAATGATCATTATGTCGGAACATGTTCACCTCCTTCAAGGTCGTATATTTCTAGGTTTGTCACTGCAGCCACCTCTGATTCTGCAACAAGTTTTCCTGCATCTGTTGTTGTGAGCTTCTGTCCTTCATTTGATTCTCCTGAAAGTCTGTAAATTTTTGTTGATCTTTCATCTTATCCTCTTCAACAGCTCTCTAGTTCAGATCCTTCTACCCCTTGGTCTGCACTACTCGTCAGCATCTGATGGTTCTTCGTCCTCGGTTACCGAAGACTGCTCTTCTAACAATGTCTGCAGCAGCTTTTGCTGCACCCAACTATCGGGTACTGTCTTCTCCTGCTTATAAGCCCCTTACATTCTCTGATGCTGACGGGTATGGGGAGTGGCATGGTGTTGTGCGTGATGAAATTCAGGCCTTACGCTCTAATAACACCTGGTCATTGGTTCATTTTCATCCTTCGATGAATGTTATTGGTTACCAGTGGGTGTACAAGATAAAACACCATGTGGATGGTATTGTTGAGCGGTATAAGGCATGTTTAGTGGTTAGAGGCTTTACTTAACAGGAAGACATTGATAATTCTGAAACCTTCAGTCCGGTTGTTAAGCATGCGACAGTCATATTAGTGTTCTCTATTGTGGTCTCGCGTAATTGGAAGATTCATCAACTTGATATTCATAATGCCTTCCTCAATGGTGTTCTTGTCGAAGAGGTCTACATGAGACAACCTCCAGGTTTTGTTGACTCTGCTCTTCCCTCTCATATGTGTTGGTTGCATAAGTTTTTATATGGTTTAAAACATGCTCCACGGGCATGGTACACTTGTTTGATTGATTTTCTAATTTCTATTGGCTTTCATGCTTCTAAGGTTGACACCTCCTTACTTATCTTGTCTATTAGTGTTGATATCTTCTATCTTATAGTTTATGTTGATGACATTCTGCTTACAGGTAGCAACTCTGTTATGCTTAATCGCCTAATATAGTTACTAAGTTCAGAGTTTAAGCTTCGTGACTTAAGCGCCATTCACTATTTTTTAAGCATTGAGGTTCAGCCCACTGCTATGGGTCTGATGTTATGCCAGCATAAGTATATTATTGACATCCTCACTCGAGCGAGTATGACCTTTTGCAAACCGGTTGATACTTCTATCTCTACTTTTAAAGTCACCACATATTGCCAAATCCGTTGTTTTATGACCCTACATGGTTTTGCCACAAAAAAAGCAAGTGGTACAAGGCAATAAATAGGAATGTCATGCTGCATATAATGATGTGATCGAAAAGACTAAGAATAAGTTACTTGAGGAGAGAAAGAACAAGGTAAAGGAGTTGGTTGGGGCATTTAGGATTGATAGACTATGAATCTAAATGAACCTTACTGATGATAACATACAGACAATTCTCGATTGAATTGGAGTAACTGAAGCTTAATTTTCAGGTTGCCAATGTGTTTGCTAGATTTCCTTTATAGCTCGTGTGCATATTGTTTCCTTTAGAAAGGCATTGATGATAATGTGCTAGAATACATAATTCCTGTTTGTTTTCTCTTTTCCATGATACATGGCTAAGAAATACATGTACTCAATTTGTGATTTTTCGAATGAAAACCTTTGTCATAGACCGATACATATATATTGTTGCTGATAATTCCTGACAAATAATAATTTAATTGATTTTTTTTGTAAGACCTAATTTTTAGTACAAATCTAAGCCTAAGTCAGCCCAAACTTAACATAAGTTAACTAAGGTATATAAGAAAAAGTTGCAAGAGAATTGTTTTTCTCTCTTCTAATTCATGTGGCCGTCGTGACCTTCCCCACTACCACAATCTTTATATTTACCGACAGAATTTTCCGTCGGTATTTGTACTATCTCCCATTGGTAATTAATTTACCAATGAATTCAACGACGGAAATGCTCAATCGATGAATCTTTTGTCGGTAATTTTTTGTCTGTCGGTAAGTCCGTTGGTAATAAAAAAATATTATTACGAATGGATTTACTGACAGAAAAGGTGCGCAAAAAAAAATTACCTGCTTTAATCTGTTGGTGATTTTGTCTGTAAAGAACAGTAATTAACAGTGCAATTAGAAAGTGAACAGTTCTAGAGCTCTCTGAAAAATACCGATGGAATTTTTCATTGGTGATTCCCTTTGTAATTGACGTGATGAATAGTGTTAATAGTTTACCATGATTTTACCGACGGAATAAATTCCGTCGGTAATTCCGTTTGTATAAATGACATGTCATCATTTTTTTTGCTTTGTTTTAATTATTTTTTTCTCATTGTAATTCCCTCGGTAAATACCAAGGGAATATTGCCGTCGGTAAAATCCATCAAAAATTTACCAATGAAAATATTCCCTCAATATTTCCGTTTGTATTTATCAATTTTCTGATAGTGCCCCTCATCAAACCAAGAATTTTAGTTTTCGATCTTGAGTTTTTGGGTTCAAAAAAGGTGAAAGTAGCAAGTAAGTAGTTCTCTCTCATGTTACTTTCGATTATGGTTTGTTTATGAAAGGATTAAAGAAGACATTAGGTTTATAAGGATTTGAAATTTATGTTGTTAAGATTGATTCATGATTATTAGGGGTTTAATGTTAATTGATTGATTCTGAATAGGTTGTTAGAAATAAGTATTTGTGAGTTGATTTGTTTAAATTGATTTTTATGGGTTAAGAAATTCATTTCAACCTTGCTGGAAAATTTGGACAGAATGGTCTTGAGGTTGAAGATGACAATTTTATTTTGGTCCTTGATTTATAAAAAATTACAATTTAGTCTCTAAACTTTGAAAAAATTATAATTTGACCTCTATATGTATTTTGAGATTCTGAGCAATGTTATTATGAGGTTAAGGATGATGAATCTCAATTTGATAATTGATTTGGAATATTTTCAGTTTGGTCCCTCAATTTTAGGAATTTACATTTAGTCCTTGAATTTTTTTTTAAAATTTAGTTTGGTCCCTAGTTCGTTTTAGAAAGAATTTAGGATGGTTTATGGATGAAATTTCAGTATGGTTATGTATTTACAATTTAGTCCTCTAGTTTTGGTAAAATTACATTTTGGTCCTTGTTTTGAAAAATTGTTGCTTTAGTCCCTAAACATAGGAGACTAAACATTGTTTTCTTTTATGCATTAGAATCTTTAAATTTTTTTGTTTTGGGTTTTTTTTAGTATATTTTGTATATTTATTTTAGGTTCTCATAACAATTCTCAATATGATTTTCAGGTTTTTCATCTGATATTTCTTTTAGTTCTATATTTTTCGGGTAAGTAAAATAATCTTTAATATACATATAATATAAATAAATAAATATGTTGATTATATGATGAATACAACTAGTTAATTTCTTGAATATATATATATATCGCTTTAATTTCTGAGGACTCATTTATTCTTGAATTTACACTCATATTCTGTTGAGCTAAATTCTATTCGAGATGATATACATTTCTTTGATGATTCTGTAAATATCTATTATGCCTTGATAAAGGACCTGCCAGTAACTCCATGCTAACAAAGAGTAGTTAGCCTATGTGCATATAATATTTTGTATATCTAGCTGGTGAGAGAGACATCAGCCTGTGGTGACTGATCCTCCCACAGTGGTTACCTTTGGGTGGTATCTGATCTCTAACATGTATATCCACTGCCTTATGATAATATGCTTAATATGTATATGTATATCAAAATAAATCAACTTGCAAACTATTAATATCTAAAATGTATATTAAATGTTATTCCCTCACTAATTTGGTTGAACTCGTCCTTCATTCTTAATATTATTTCAGTTTCTTAGTTTATGTTAGCATGTGAACTTTGTTGAGTGTTTCTGCTTCTTCAGTTTTAGTTGGTATGTCTTATTTGTTTTGCGAGGCTTTTTTTTTAGTTTTGATTCGATGTCTTAGACGCTCAACTATTACCCTGTTTGAATTAAGTTTGGATTTTGATAATGTAATGAATATTATAGATTATTGTTTTTGTTTTAATTACTAATGAGAAGTTTTGAACTATCATTTGGTTTTAATAGTTTTAAATAATATAATATTTTTAAAGATTATAAAATGTCATGTACTTTTAAATAATTTATTCTTCTAATATATTTATTTTGAAACTTAACATAAAGAAATTATTTTTTTAACACTGCTCCTGTGATGCCATTATAGATCTGGGATTCGGTTATCCTGATGATATTTTCAAAGATTGTTCTATTGAATCTAAATGAGTCTACATGGACAGTATTCACGTGAACCGGTCACCGGATTTTTCAAAATAGTGATTCTGTCTAAATTAATGGAATATTAGTACAGGAAAGTATGCATCTTCTGAAGACTGAAGCGGTCTATTTTCTGGTCCTTCTGCATCTTCTGCTCTGCAGCATCTACATAATTGCTTGCCAAGTTATTGCTTGCGAAATTATTGCTTGCAAACCGACTATTCCAGGTCTGTCTAAATTATTGCTTCCAATCAGTGCTAACCAAGTCATAACTGGCTGGCTTGACTTAGACTTCGACAGATTCTATTTGCCCCCTAATCTTTGTTCTTGGGACCTACAATTAATACAAGTGTGGTCACCTAGGCTAATAGTTAATTATTAAGTAGAAATATTGAGACTAAATCATTCTGCAGTCCTTTGGCTTTGAATGTGATTATAATAAAGTCATTTCAATTTGAAAGGCTATATATTTACAGCTTAATTCTTCAACGCTCGGAGGCCATTTTCTTAATGAGTCCCAGAGATTAAGTTATAGATTTTTAAACAAAAAAGACTTAAGTTATAATTTAGCTCAAAACCAAAGGATTAAGGGATATTTATTGGTAGCTTAGACAGTATCCACACATTGCTTTGAGTACTGTTTGGTTAACGTCGGAATCTACTTCACTATATAAAACCCTTTAGCATACTAAACGATCACCATTCCAAACCAACTACATATTCTTTCTTCTTCTCCTTTGAGTTTGTCTTCTACCCACTCCTTTTTAACCTACAAAGAAAAAATGGCTGAAGGTGTGCTCTTCAGTATTGCGGAGGAAATAATAAAGAAACTTGGTTCCCTAGCTGTTCAGGAGGTTGCACTATGGTGGGGGGTCGAAGATCAATTGCGGAAGCTCAATGACACAGTTACCAGGATTAAGGCTGTGATTCATGATGCTGAGGAGCAGGCACAGAAACAGAACCATCAAATCAAAGACTGGCTCAAGAAGCTGCTGGAAGCTGTGTATGATGCAGAGGATATGCTGGACGATTTTTCAGCACAAGTTCTGCGGAATCAGTTGATGCCGGGGAATAGAGTATGGAGGGAGGTACGTGTTTTCTTCTCAGAATCAAACCAATTTGCGTATGGTTTGCTGATGGGTCATAGAGTTAAAGCACTTAGAGAGAAACTAGATGGCATTGATGCTGACAGTAAAAGATTCAACTTTGATGTTCGTGGTCAGGAGAGAGCTTCTTTGACCACTGTCAGGGAGCAAACAACCTCATCTGAACCTGAAGTAATAGTTGGGAGAGAAGGTGACAAAGTGGCAGTTAAAACTTTTCTGATGAATTCCAACTATGAACATAATGTTTCTGTCATCTCCGTAGTTGGAATGGGTGGGCTGGGGAAGACCACAATAGCTCAACATGTTTTCAATGATGAGCAAGTTAAGGCGCGCTTTGGTGTGAGACTCTGGATAAGTGTCTCAGGCGGCTTAGATGTTAGAAAGATTATCAAAGGGGCTGTAGGTACTAGAGATTTTGATGATCAGTTAGAGAGTCTGAAACAAGAGTTCGAAGAGAAAATAGGAAAAAAGAAGTATCTTCTTGTATTTGATGATGTGTGGGATGGTGAGGATGGTAAGGATGATGGTGAAAAATGGGATAGGTTGAGGGAGTTGTTACCACATGATGCAGTAGGAAGTAAGATAGTGGTAACTACACGTTCTCATGTAATTGCCAAATTCACAAGCACAATAGAACCACATGTTTTAAAAGGTCTGTCTGTAGATGATTCATGGGATCTGTTTAGAAGAAAGGCATTTCCTCAAGGCCAGGAGTCGGGTCATGTAGATGAGAGAATTAGAAAAGAGATTGTAGGGAGGTGTGGTGGAGTTCCTTTGGTTGTAAAGGCAATTGCGAGGTTAATGTCTTTGAAAGAGAGAGCCCAGTGGTTGTCCTTTATACTAGATGAACTTCCGGATAGCATTAGAGATGATAACATCATGCAGACCCTTAAGTTAAGCTATGATGCTCTTCCATCATTTATGAAGCATTGTTTTGCTTACTGTAGCTTATTTCCCAAAGGTCATAAGATAGATGTAAAATATTTGATTCGACTTTGGATTGCACAAGGGTTTGTTAGCTCTTCAAATTCAGGTCGGAGGTGTATTGAGATTGTTGGTCTCAAGTGCTTTGAGAGTTTACTGTGGAGGTCCTTCTTTCACGAAGTGAAAAAGGATAGATTTGGTAACATAAAACGTTGCAAAATGCATGATTTTATGCATGATCTTGCAACCCATGTCGCTGGTTTAGAGAGCACCATAGTAGATCGACAAGGAAATAGGATTTGTGATTTGACTCGGCACGTGTCATTTGACACGGAATTGAATTTGTCACAACAAATTCCAATTCCTTTGCCTTTTGCAAAACGTCTAAGAACACTTGTATTATTGCAAGGTGGCGAATGGGATGAGGGGTCATGGGAGTCAATTTGTCGAAACTTTAGGCGTTTACGTGTGCTTGTTTTGAGTGATTTCAGAATGAAGGAAGTGTCACCTCTCATTGAATATATCAAGCATCTGAAATATCTTGATCTTTCGAATAATGAGATGGAGGCCCTTCCTAATTCTATCACCAGTCTGGTAAATTTGCAAGTGCTCAAGCTCAATGATTGTAGGAAACTTAAGGAACTACCTAGGGATATTGGTAAGCTAATTAATCTGAGGCATCTTGATGTTGGTTGCTATCTTGATGATGATTTATGTGAAAATTTAGAGTATATGCCTCGTGGGATTGGGAAATTAACTAGTCTACAAACGTTGTCATGTTTTGTGGTTGCAAAAAAAAGAAGTCCTAAATCTGAGATGATAGGTGGATTGAATGAGTTGAGAAGGTTAAATGAATTGAGAGGGAGCCTAGAAATAAGAGTCAAGGGATATGAAAGGAGTTCTTGTATATCACAATTTGAAGGAGCTAGATTGATAGATAAAGAATATCTTCAGTCGTTGACCATACAGTGGGTCCCAGAGCTGGATATTGATTCAGATATTGATTTGTATGATAAAATGTTGCGAAGCCTCCGGTCAAACTCGAATCTTCAAGAGTTGATAGTTGAAGGCTATGGAGGTATGAGGTTTCCAAGTTGGGTTTCAGATCTCTCAAATCTTGCAAGGATTGATCTAAATCACTGTAGAAGACTTAAGCATATCCCTCCCTTAGATGGAATCCCTTCTCTTGAAGCATTAAGTATTGGGAGCATGGATGATTTGGAGTACATAGATAGTGAGGGGGTTGGAGGAAAAGGAGCGTCGATGTTTTTCCCATCCTTAAAGAGACTTGATATCTTTGATTGTGGTAGACTGAAGGGATGGTGGAAGAGATGGAGTAGAGATGAGATGAATGATGATAGTGATGAGTCAACAATAGAAGAAGGGTTGAGAATGCTCTGTTTTCCACGTCTTTCTTCCTTGGCAATAAGATATTGTGAAAATCTGACTTCAATGCCGTTGTTTCCAACTCTCGATGAAGGTCTTGAATTGATCTTCTCTAGTTCAATGCCATTACAGCAGACAATGAAGATAACATCACCAGCCTCTTCTTCTTCTTCTTCTTCTTCTTCATTTACCCGTCCTCTCTCCAAATTGAAGGAACTAGATATGTATTCAATTGATGACATGGAATCTCTTCCGGAAGTAGGGCTGCAAAATCTCTCTTCTCTTCAACAGCTATCGATTAAGGGATGCGGAAGATTGAAGTCTCTGCCATTGCCTGATCAGGGGATGCATTCTCTTCAGAAATTAGATATCCGTATCTGCAGAGAATTGAAGTCGCTATCTGAATCTGAATCTCAAGGGATGATACCCTACCTTCCCTCTTTGCAAATCTTAAGAATCGATTACTGCAGTGAAGAGCTGAGCGGAAGAACAAGAGATGGGGAAAGGAGAGCGAGGAGTGGCCTAACATTAAACACATTCCATATATTTTAATTGATTTGGAATACATTCAAAAGGACGGTCGCTATGTAAAGGGTGAAGGATTGAGTTACTAAGGAGTATTTTCACTGAACATACATACACTTATAGGTATTTAACCTCTCCCTTCCTTCCTTTATTTATTTTCTCTTATTTTTATTATTCCATTCTCTCTCTCTCTCTCTCTCTCTCTCTCTCTCTCTATATATATATATATATATATATATATATATAAAAGATATAATATCCACAGATCTCAACTTATCAGATTATTACTTTTTTCTTTAAATGATGATAACATTTTTCAATTAATTGGGTTCAGACCCTAACCAAAATTACCTTTCATCCAAAATACATACTATTCTTAACCGTGGGGCTACTATTCTTAAATATAAAGGTTCTTAACCGCTTCCTTCCTTCATTTTATTTCTGTTGTTGTTATTATTATTATTACCTACTCTTTCTCTTTAGTTTTTTATTTTATTATTCACAAACTTTATTGATAAAATTATTTTTTTATATAAATAATGGTAATATTTTTTTAATTAATTAAAGTTCTGTTTGTTTTTGTAGTTGGAAAGTATATTTATAAAAAATAATTTTTTTATTATTTTAATATGTTTTTAAATAAATTGTTTTTTTAAATAACTGCTAAAAAGAAGCGGGGTTCAGCGCTTAACAAACAAAACGACAGATTACCCAATATCTCTTCCCTACCTGCACAAAGTAGAGCCTTCTCCAATCACCTCTTCTATCTTAAATTTTTTTTTTTAAAAAAGGAACTAAAAAAAAAATAACTGAAGGTTCTGCTTGTCTGAAACCAAAATTTCATGCTACTTTGGTTTCTGTTGAGACTAATGCAGCTTCTGTTTAACCTTTTGTTTTCGGCCCCCTTTTGACATCTTCTTTGTGCAGGTATGGTGGTTGGACTGGGTTTGATAAATCCGAAAAGGTAATCAATGCTGGGATCGTCATAGAGGATGGAACAAGCTGGATCGGGTACAGTACTGAAGCTATCTCTTAATGCCTTTTTGTTCTTGCTTTATGGAGTTTAGTCGATGAACATGTGTGTACAGAAACTAAATTCTATGCCTAAATAATAAATCTTGATCCTTCCTTCGTTTACTCTCTCTCTCTCTCTCTCTCTATTTATTTTGTTACCCACAAATCTCATCTTTTCAAATTTGATGCATTTTCACCGTACGGATATTATTCTTAAATACAAAGGTTTTTAAACTCTTCCTTCCTTCCTTCCTGAATTCAATTCAATTTAATTTATCATATTCTCTCTATCTATTTATTCTATCATCCACAGCCCTCATCTGATCAAATTATTATTGTTTTTCTTTGAATATTCGCAACATTTTTTCATTTAATTGGGAAAACAAATTACCCAACCTCTCTGCCCTAATCCATCCTCAAATTTCTTATTTCTTCCCTTATGATTATTTTGTTTGAGGAAAAACCCATTTTGCTTCCATACTACAATCTTTCTTTCCTTCTTTTTTTTTAAAAAAAAACAGAACTCAAAAGCTAACAGAAGGCACATTAATGATGGTATTGGAGCTACCTAGAGACTAACATTGTTTTCGTGTAATACCATATTCTGATCGATACTTTGCATTCATGGTGTTTTCCAGGCCATTATCAAGCTAGAGATGAATGTCCGATATACATTGCAAGTGATGCCAATGGAGTTCAGAGGTGGAAGCTATCGTAAATCCCAGATATGATGCTCTTTGCAAGACCTGGAACTTTCAGTAGCTTGCTCTTGATCCGTAGCGTTTGATAAATCTTGAAATATCAATAAGATGTCTGGAGTTGATGGCCGATAAGCATTATGCGCACATGTTGCATTTCCCTGTTGGTTCATACCTGGAGTTGAGTATTTTCTCTGGTTGAAACTGCATAGTAATACTTTGATTCAGACTCAGATGGTAGACTCATCACAGTGCACTCCTGTGTGGCATGGATCAAGCAAACATCAGACACCCACATGTAGAACATAACATTTTTATTATTTTATTTCTTATAGTGGCAGTGAAGAAATGGTGTTGTAGTTTTAAGAGGGCGAATGAGCATTATGATATAGTTGAGAGAGGAAATTTGATGATTTATGATGGTGCTTGTCTTTTCGTCAAAAATCTGCCTTCAAAGCTAATATCAGTGCCTCGATGTTAAAGTTTGATCATATTCAATTTATAAATTTTAAATATATGTGGCATTCAAAATTTTAATCTACTGTGTTTTCTAAAGTTTGATAATATCCAGTTCATGTTCCATTAGGAGTTTAATATTGCTTCAGAGCATCTTTGTTTGGACTATTGATATGGTAAGAGTGCAGTAGGATTTTTGGAGCTACAGTTTGTCTCTCTGATTCTAGGAGCTGCTTTTTTGCAAGGTGGCCATTTAATTTCAGTGGAAAATCTCTTGTTTAGTTGTGAACTATTTCCATGTAAATGTTGCCCTCTCCCCACGTCTCTCATATATTTTTTCAAACAATTCTGTCTCTAACTCCTCCGGCATCCAGTTCGGAACCTCCTCCGCTGCCTATGGTGATGGATTCATACCTATCAGTCAACTTAGCTTGCCACAAAAGACCACTCCTCTTCTAAAAGTAAGGCCTCTCATCTCTCCATCTCAAATCCCCTCCTTTTCTGTTAATCATTACTACCTCTTTTAGACCATTTGTTGTAGCTTTCTTGAAAAAGCTGTCTTATTACTCTGCTTTCATATTTCTATTCTAGGAACTGAAATTTATTGATCTTGTCGGTTTCAGTTGAAATAAACACAGTAATTGTTTAGCTTATTTTTCTAACAAGTTTTGACATCTTGTTGATTTAGGTTATGGTAAAGCTGAAAAGGTTATTGATGTTGCTCTCATTGTAGACGATGGAACAGGCTGGATCAGTTGCAGGAAATGGTTCTGTGTATTGACAGAAAAATTCAGTGCAAGTCTTTTAATTTTGATCTTCAGTTTTACCTTCTCCTTTTGCTTTATGGAGTTTAAGTCAGAGAAAGTTTTGTGCTCCAGAAATCAAATCATGAACTTAAAACTTGTTGATATACTAAATCAAATTTGGGGTTTTTCTTTGTTGTAGAAACTAGTTTTGACTTGTGTTTAACCTTAGGAGGGTGCATGAGCACTTTGACAGTGGAAATGTAGACAGCAGAGTAAGTCATCTGTCCTCTTCATTTCCCCTGCTAATGCCAGGTGGTATGATTTCTTTAACATTTTAAATCTTCTGATCATACAATAGGGACAGACTATCATTGTTTTCATGGAGGCCATAGGCTTTCCTGACCAGTCTGAGATTATTTACTGCTTATCCTGTTGTTAGAAGAACTGATTTTGGAATCCTTAGTTTATAGAGTGTGCTTTGTCCTCCTAGTTCTATGCTCTGTTTGTCTAAATACTTTAATTTGATTTACTTTAAAAAATATTATTCTTATATATTTTTAATTAAAAATACTCTACATTGTATTACGACACACCACCAAACGTAATGCTCTCCCGATAATAATGAATATATATATATATATATATATATACACACACACATCTGATTAAAAAATAAAGATGAATATATAAAATAATGATAATGAGTTATGTGACTCGTGATTTGTTGTAAGTCCAATACTTGTCCGATAATAATGAATAAATACAAAAATTATATAAATATATTTGATTAAAAAATAAAGATGAATATATAAACTAAAGGTAAAGAGTTATGTGACTCATGCTTCACTGTAAGTCAGATTTTTTTATTTTCTATAAAACAAAATTATATAAGCATGTTTTTCAATGTATTTATATAGTTTAAAAAATTTAAGTACAAAACAAAAAGTTTATGTATATTTGTAATCAAATAAATTGAAAACTATGTATGTTAATAGATAAATAAAAAGTCATTAACAATATCTAAAACTAAAAGTTGAGAAGTCGAGAGATATATATAGATCAAGATATTTAATATCGCAAGACATGATATTCACCCGTTTATATTTGCTATATTTTGTTTATTAAAATATTTTAAAAAAAAAAGAAATGCTGAAAAAAAGATATCAATAAAAAAACAAAATTAGAAGAAAACAAATACTAGCTTAGGAGTTTGATTTAACTTATCAAACTTGTGATCCAGATCATGGACTCAACTGAGAT
>Ga0307515_10009406_pt1 | contig 18901 bp, 24 predicted proteins | sample 17_EM_MG_FD_194513 | JGI IMG/M metagenome (GOLD analysis project Ga0307515, IMG submission 194513) | Populus trichocarpa ectomycorrhiza microbial communities from riparian zone in the Pacific Northwest, United States - 17_EM | ecosystem: Host-associated > Plants > Roots > Unclassified | place...
GCTAATCTAAACGGAAGCCCTTTGCTGCCCGGAGCGTTCGAATTCTACGAGCGATGCAAATCAACACGACGGACTGCGGCAAGTCAACCGGTTTACGGTAATCACAATCAAGGTCAGATCAGCCCTTGCGCAGCGGCCGAGACATCGACAAACTCGCGTCGCTAGGGCCTTGGGGGAGACAGCATGATTGATCGAATCTTGTCGGATGACGATATTGAACTTCTGAAGCGTGCGCTTTCTGGTCGATGCATGCACCTCGGCATAAGCCCTGATGGGGTCGCAGCACAATTTGCCGCCAGTCAATTGATGGAGATGTTTCAGCTCGGAGTTATTGACGAGCAGCAATTGGCAAGGGGACCGATACCCATCATCGCAGCAGCGGGCAATCTACATTGATGTCGCGGGGGCGAGAGACGCCGTAGCTCAAAGAGCCTGCCACCCATCAAGGCAGCAGGCTCTAAAACGCCTCGCAAATACAGACCGCTGAAAAAGCCCCACATTACGGAAAGTCGAAAACGCTTTCGCTAGAAATGCCGTTCCGGTTTCAGCCAAGGCAACGGTGCACTAAAATTAGGCCAAGCTCATGTATAAGTCCAATCACTTTATTTGGACGCGTGAAAGCCAGCGCGACTGCTATAGAACTTCGATAGCTGCTGGGACCAGCCCAAACCACCCCCATAACGCAAAAAGCCCCGCTCGCCGGTCAGGGTGAGCGGGGCTTGGTGATGGAGGTGTTGCCCCCGCAATAGATCAAGGGGCGCTGGGTTTGCAACGCTTGTGCAACGCCCAGATTCACGCCTTTCACAAACCTGTGCTTAAATCCCTCTGTTTTGAGGTGACGCCTCCCAAGGCACTATTTCATCACGTGTAGCCCCGATCTGTTTTGACCGCCAGATCGGGGCTTTTCATAACAAGCTATAGGGAGATGACCTCAGGGTGATGGGGGCGGCGACCGCGGAACCCCGAAGAAAGCTAGGATCTCTTCAAGAAGATCGTTGGCGCTCTCCTCGTCGATTTTGATGCGCTTTCGCCCCTGGTCAGTTTCCAGCGTCAAGAGTCCCAGCAACGGCTCCCTCGAAAAGGGGGTCACGCGCGTTTTGACTAAAGTCGTGTTGTCGAGATTGATTGGCATACAAACACCTGATGAAAAATAGATTGGATTTAAATTGACCTCTTGGTCGCCAATCATATTAGACACATCTAAGGCGCTTGAAACCCTCTTTTTGGGATAGGCCTTTCAGATCTCAGGATGCCGGGGTTAGCCGAGCGCCAGGGATATTCCCCAAATCACGGCGGCCCACACGACCAGCGACACAGCGAAAGCGATCAGCAAATATTTCATTCGGTTCGTCATGCTGTGACGATGCATCTATCCGGGACATGGTTCACGGATCGACACGATGGATGGTAAAGGCCGGCTGAAAATCCACAAACCGGAGCCCATTTTGGGGCAGCGCCGGAACGGCAAAAGGATTACCGCCCTATCGACGGGAGCTTGGCGGCCATGATCATCGCCGCCATCAAGCCCGCCCGATCGGCGCGATATTATTCCTTTACGGTAGACGTGGACTTGGCCGGGTGGCGCTTTCAGCCAATCAATAGAATCTCGCGATTGCGCTGGGGGACGAGCGCGTTCCAAGAAACGCATGGGGCGGCCGCTGAAGTTGACGCCGGCGCAGCGGGACTGAAGCTCTGGAGCGGAGAACCAACGACGAGGCTTGCACCGACATCGCCCGATCTTACAATGTCAGTCACATGACGATTTAGAGACTTGAGCCGTAGGAACTCTTTATGCGCGATGAAGCTGCAGATTTGATGAAAACCTTGCCTTCACCTTGGGCGTCATCGTCGAGAGCGAAGGTGCAGTGAGGAAACGCATTGCGACCGCTTATGGGGAGGCGCAACAGCTTATCCAAAAGAGCCACGGGAGAGCGGCACTGCCCGCCCTCGTGTCGTTGCAACGACCCTGGCTACGATGGGATTCGCTCTATGACGTAAAACGGATCGTCTGCTGCGCCTCCCAACGTACAGCGGCCCGTTTCGGTGATGGTCTTGCAGATCACATTGACCTTGGCTTCGTCGAAGTCATCCACCATCAGGAGCGTTTCCCGCAAGCCGATGATGGTCAGCACGGCCGGAGCCCGCGTGAGAACGCCGTTTTTAAACACGCTCAATCGAATATTCAGATGCAGGGCGGCCTCCTCGAGCGTGGAAATAGACGAATGGGAGGTCAAGCCGCCGTTTTGGGGCGCAACTGGCCAAGCCCGATGTTTTTCGCAAGCTCGGAGCGCTTGATCGCATAGGCTGGCGCCACCATCGGATAGTCGTCGGGAAGGGTCCATTTTTCGCGATATTGTTCCGGTGTCATCTGGTAATGGGACATCAGGTGACGCTTCAGGGTTTTGAACTTCTTGCCGTCCTCGAGGCAGATCAGATAGTCGTCCTGTATCGACTTGCGCACCGATACCGCCGGCTTGGGCTTTTCGGCGATTTGCGGCAGTTCCGGTACCTTGTCCGCGCCGATCGTGGCCAGCGCGGCATACACATCCCCGATCACCTTCGTGAGCTCGGCACTGCGGACAACGTGCTTCTTTATATAGGCCGAGACGATTTCGGCCGTCAGGGTCGCGAGCAGGTCGGGGGATGTTGTCGTCAATGGCATGCGGATCTCCGGATTGGATTGTTGCAGTGTAGATAGATGAACCGGCGCCTTTTTCAAAGGCATTGCTGGTGGGTTTGGTCCGGGCAGTGCGCCGCTGGCGCGGATTTGACTGTCTGGAGGGAAAGAGGCGCGCGGCCCTCTCTCCCAGCAAGCACGGCCACGGCCTCCCCCATCTTCCCTCGCTGCGCTCACTGCAGACCGGGGATACCCCTCCGAGCCCGCAGCTTGCCCCCTCTCTCACCCTGTTCGCCACGTGGCAGGGGTTCAGGCGAGCCAGAGCCCCATGAAGGGACTGGTTTTCCTGAGAAAACCCAACAGGAGGTGGCATGATAGAGGCCGCGCCCGTTGAGAGAACGAATCACTGAGATGCCAGTGATGATCGAGGGACAGTCACACTTCGAGCCTTTCGGCTTATCCTGTTGGGGTTTCGCAGATATCAACAAGGGAGTTGGAAGCATGACTGCCTCTTATGATTACCACATCGGCGTCGATTACCACAAATCCTATAGCCACCTGGTCGTGCAGGACAGCAGTGGCAAGACGCTGCGCTCTGGCCGGGTGAAGAACGACCGCCAGTCACTCGGTGGCTTCCTGGAGCGGTATCGCGAGAACTCGCATGCTGTTGTCGAGGCAACGCGCAACTGGATGGTGATGTACGACTGGCTCGACGACATCTGTGATGATGTCGTCCTCGCCCATCCCTTGAAGGTCAAGGCGATTGCTGACGCTAAGATCAAGACCGACAAGATCGATGCGACGGTGCTGGCGCACCTGCTGCGTGCCGATTGCCCCCAGCGAGAAATCGCAAGATCTTCGTGTCGCGCTACGCGAGCGGATGTTTTACGTACGGCTGCGCACGATGACGAAGAACCGCATCGTCACGGTATTCGATCGTTATCCGGAGCAGACGGCACAGTTGAAGAAGCTGGGTGACCTGTTCGGTAAAGCTGGTCGCGTTCAGCTGGCGCAGGTGAAGGTCTCAGAGATCGACCGGATTCAGATTAACCGCGGTCTCGACTTCATCGGTGACATAGACGCACGGATCAAGCAGTCGGAAGCGACGATCAGGGCGATGACCAAGGCCAATGCCAATGTAAAGCTGTTGAAGACGATCCCTGGCATCGGTGAGTTCTTTGCCCGGCTGATCGACGCGGAGATCGACGACATATCGCGGTTCCGCAACCCGAAGAAGCTTGCCTCCTACGCCGGACTTGTGCCCTCGACCTATTCGAGTGGCGGCAAGACCTTCCATGGCAAGATCATCAAACAGGGCAACAAGTGGCTACGCTGGGCGTTTGTGGAAGCGGTCGCGCCTGCCATAGCCAGCGATCCGCGTCTGCGCGTCCAGTATGAGCACCTGAAGGCTATAGCACCAACAAGGCGCGTGTTGCGATCGCGCGCAAGCTTTTGACGATCGCTTTCCAGATCCTGCGTGATCAGCGCGCCTACGAGCAGCGCGACGTGAATGGGAAGGAAAGCACGTCAACGATATCCCGTTTTGTCCTGATGGTCTCTTAGCGAGCCCGGCAACGCCGGACTGCGCTCTTACAGGAGAATGGGAAACCGGGAACCGAACGCCACTCTGTGACCGAAGCCAAGACGGCATCATGGTCACGAATTGGAGAATGGTTCGAGAACCGAAGGGCAACAATAACCTGTCCGGCGGACAGGAAGACTTTGCCGATCGGCGTCAATGCCGGTTAAAACCACCCGACCCCTAAAGAAACGCCGCCAAATTGAAGTGTTTCGCCCGTTGAGTTCTTTCATTGGAGACACCATGACACAGACAGCCCCTAAAGGCGTATTTAGGTCTGCGGGTGACAACAACCCTGAACTTGGGCGGGATGACATCGAGCCGCTCGGATCGGTCTTAGCCGATCAAAACCTTTTCCAGCCCTTGGCACTCTTCAGGGATTTGAGGTTCAATGACCTCCTCAATACGCTCGAGACGAGCGGCTTTTTAAGAAAGCTTCCCTCAAGCGCTCAAATCTTTTCGAGGTCGGGTGCTAAACCCGATTGTAGGTTCAGTGATGCGCGAGCGAACAGCGCATATTTCCAAAGTATGCGCCGGGTGCCGGGAGAATTGGTTGAGAGCGATCGGCACTTTGAGAACCGGCATTCGTCAAGCCGGGTCGCTACACGACGATCTTGCGATCGATGACCTTCGGAAATCGATTGGTTGCCTTGTTGCATGCTTGCAATCGACCTTTATCCGGTTGAAATTGGTCGTCTGCACTTAGACCGCGCACAAGGTCGTCGAAAATCTTATCGCTCGAAGCAATGGAGACGCCGCATGCCCCTTGAACGTCTGAAGAGATTTTTCATTGAAGACGCTCTGCCCGCCTGGGCCGATATGGCGTTTGATGCTGAGCACGGTCACTTTGTTGAGGCGTTGCAATTGGATGGCAAACCTGAACAAACAGGCGTCGTGCGCACGCGCACTGCAGCGCGACAAATCTATGTCTTTTCGCATGCATGCTTCCTGGGGGTCGCGCCCACTGGCTCTCTTGAAAAGGCCGAGACGGCATTTAGCAACCTTCACAACGTCACATGGATGGGTGGCGACAGTCCCGGATACACGCGTGCGTTCAATCGCTTCACGGATCAGATAACAGACCCGGTTCGCGATCTCTATGATCATGCTTGCGTACTTTTGGCACTTGCCTGGCTAAGCAAGGCAACCGGGAAACACGAATATAGAACCTATATAGACGCAACTATGGATGCTATGGATCGGACGCTTTGCGCGCCAAACGGCGGATGGGCGGAAGACAATCTTGGGTCTTTGCCGCGTCGACAAAACCCGCATATGCATGTCCTGGAAGCTTGCTTGGCGCTGTGGGAAACCGGGGGATATCCCCGTTCCGTCGAGCATGCGGAAAATCTGATAACACTATTTAAGGAAAGATTTCTGGTGTCTGGGATGCCACCGCTGCGCGAATTTTTCGGGCCTGCTTGGGAGGTTTCGCCCGACTACCAGTCAGAGCGGCTCGAGCCAGGTCATATGGTCGAGTGGGTATGGCTCCTCCGCCGGTACGCGAAACTCACTGGAAGCAATGAAGATCTACTCTGTGAGCAATTGCTTTCAACGGCGTTAGCGGTCAGCGCCGAGAGCGGGAATGCGTTTCTCGTTGACGAGGCTTTGCTAGACGGGACAGCATTAAAGCAGACCCGCCGTCTATGGCCACAGGCGGAGCTCCTGAAGGCCTACCTCGAACGGCATAATGCAACGGGAATTCCCCGGTACCTTCATCAGGCGGAAGCCCTCGAAGAGGCGATGTTGAGCTCCTATTTGGCGGACGCGCCGGAGGGATGCTGGCGAGATTGTTTCGATTTGACTGGGCGGTTCGTTGCGCCGACAATCCCGGCGAGTTCACTTTACCATCTCTGGACTGCGGTTGCCGAAGTATTATAACACCATAAGTTGACCAAAGGCACGACGCGGAGAAGATCCTCCGCCAAGCCGCCTCGGCGAAATGAGTGCAGTTCAAAAAGAAGCCAATCTGCGCCATTCGATACGTGGCGTCGGATTCACGTTTTGGCCCGAGACTGCACCATTTCTGGGGTGAACATGGACAATCAGCGAACCAATGCAGAACATATTTTTGCGGCGTCCGCTTAGCTAAGCTTACCCCATAGCTAGCGTGTCAGCCAGTGTGCGATTGGTTGCTGTTCAGGCAGTATATCCCGGATCATTATACAAGCTCCATTCTTTTCTCACTGCATTTTAGGTATGGAAACAGGTTTTTCGCGCAGCTGTTTCCGACCCTTCCAGGGCCACACAAGCCTCTTGGACTTTCGTGTCTTGGGTTACTTGGATTAGACTCGATTTGGTAACGTCGCCAGGTTTGTCGTCAAAGGTGTTTGGAGCTCATATATCCTCGCGCTAGAGCAATTTCCCGTCTGATTGAATCGATCAGGGTTTTCAAATCAGTGTCGAACTGATTCAACCTCCATGCTGGTGAAGGAGGCCAGCATGGATGGCTAGAGCTCTTTCACTCGATCTTCGCCAGCGCGTTGTGAATGCGATTGCCACCGGTATGTCCCGCAGACAAGCGGCTGAGCGGTTTGGTGTGAGCGCCGCCAGTGCTATTCGCTGGCAGAAGCAGTTCAGCGACACCGGAACCATTCAATCCGACAAGCAGGGCGGCGACCGTCGTTCGAAACACATCGACGCCCATGCCGCCACGATCCTTGCGCTTTACGAGACGGCGCCGGACATCACCCTTGCCGAAATCAAAGTGCGATTGGCTGAGAGTGGCATACGGGCCGGGATCGGCACGCTCTGGCGGTTCTTCGACCGGCACGGGATCACGCGTAAAAAAAGACGGCGCACGCGGCCGAACAGGAGCGACCAGCCTTGATGCAAAAGCGCCAGGAGTGGTTCGAAAGCCAACTCGACCTCGATCCCGAGCGTCCGGTGTTCATCGACGAAACCTCTGCTTCAACGAAGATGGCGCGCCTGTATGGTCGAGTACCGAAAGGTCAGCGGTGCCGAGCATCCGTTCCGCATGGGCATTGGAAGACCACGACGTTCACCGCCAGCCTTCGACTGGGCGGCATGGCAACTCCCATGGTGCTGGACGGCCCGATGAACGGCGACGCGTTCCTTGCCTATGTCAGCCAGGTTCTCGTTCCCGAACTGACGCCTGGCGATATCGTCATCATGGACAATCTTCCCGCCCACAAGGTTGCAGGCGTTCGCGACGCCATCGAAGCGGCAGGAGCAGGCCTGATCTACCTGCCGCCGTATTCACCCGACTTCAACCCGATTGAAATGGCATTCTCCAAACTGAAGGCCTTGCTTCGGGCCGCAGCCGCCAGAACCGTCCCTGACTTGTGGCAGGCCATCGCCGACGCCATCAAACAGTTCAAACCTGACGAATGCCGGAATTACTTCCAGGCTGCCGGATATGATGCTTTCTGATGGGAAATTGCTCTAGCTCAAAGGCGGATTGAGGTCTGAAATTGCTTCCTGAACGGCATTCAAGCTGAAGCGCTTCAAAATATCGGTCGCTATCGCTTCCGATATCTCCTGCATCGCAGACTCTTCGATCGGCCACGATCCGCTGGCAAAAGCCTTTCGAACTTTAGAGGGTACATCGTGAAGCGTGCCAGCAATTGTTAGGGTCAGGTTGTCATCGCTCATATAAATCTCCATCGCTCGCACAAAAAATGCGCAAACGTTGAAAATGTCAACTACATTGAGCTACTGGATCAAAGTACGTAGGCTAATTCCATGACAGCTTTCAGCACGAAACCCCACATGCAGATAGATAGCGCGGTGGCCATCAAAAAGGTTTCAAGTCGATCGGAAATTAAACTACCCTCCCCTATCGTCCTCCAACGACGTCAACAGTGTACACATTTGACACATATATGACAATCACTGATTCTAAGCTCGACTTTGTACAAAATCGGTGGTGATTTCGGGCCCTGCTGAGCAGCTCGGGTGAATCAATTCGCCGCAGGTTTCGACCTTGCGTCATTTGTTTGATCGGATTCGAACGAATGGATGAGCAAACTTCATGATCGTAGCCGTGAGCCGGGAGACGCAGTTCCCCATAGTCTTCGCCAGTGGCTGTCGCCATTTCGTTGTTGGTTTACCGCGCCGAGTTGGGAGCATCTGCTGGTCCTGGTGATGGGTGCGCTCCTTTCGCCTGGCAAGCGAACGGTAACGGCCTGCCTGTGGATCACCGGTCGGGCGGAGGCAAGTAATTTTGCTGCCTATCATCAGTTACTTAACCGTGCCCGCTGGAATCCCCGCCTGTTGTCGGCCCGTCTGCTCTCCATCATCGTTGAAAGGTTCGTGCCCGAGGGACCAGTCGTGATCGGAATGGACGATACAATCGAACGGCGTTGGGGCCAACGCATCGCCGCTCGTGGAATTTATCGTGACCCGGTGCGCTCCAGCCATGGCCACTTCGTCAAGGCCAGCGGCTTGCGCTGGTTGAGCTTCATGGTTTTGTCCCCTGTCCCGTGGGCCAGATGCATCAAGGCCCTGCCGGTGCTGACGATCCTGTGCCCGTCCGAGCGCCATGATTCAGAAGAAGGGCCGCAGACACAAGCTGCTGACAGACTGGGCAAGGCAAGGTGTCTTGCAGCTTTGCCGCTGGCTGCCGGAGCGTGAAATCATCTTTGTCGGTGACAGCAGCTTTGCCGTTCATATACTGGCCGCAGCGCTTCCCGGCACGGCCACTCTCATCACGCGGCTGCGCCTGGATGCCAGTCTCTTTGCTCCACCAGATCAACGGCACGAACATACTCTGGGGCGACCGGCGCAAAAAGGTAGGCCATTGCCGAAACTGAAAACGCTTCTCAAAGACGCAAAGACAGAGTGGCAAAGCATCGTCGCATCCTCCTGGTACGGCAAGCAAACCGACAAATCCCTTGAGGTCACCTCAGGAACCGGCCTTTGGTATCGGCGTGGAACGCCGCCGCGATCCATTCGCTGGGTTCTCGTCAAAGATCCGTCAGGCCGTCGGGAACCCCAAGCGTTCATGAGCACCAATGTCAACCTTGAGCCCGCCCAGATCATTGCCTGCTTCGTTCGGCGCTGGCAGATCGAAGTCACCTTTGCTGAAACGCGTGCGCATCTTGGCGTGGAAACCCAACGGCAGTGGAACGATAAAGCCATCATGCGTACGACACCGTCGCTGCTGGCGCTCTACAGTCTCGTCACACTCTGGGCATGCGATCTACTCGGCCGAGGCGTTCTTCCCTATGCCGCAGCATGGTACAAGAAAACTGATTTCACCTTCTCCGATGCCATCGGCGCGGTTCGCATGGTTCTGTGGGACCAGGACATTTATCGACAGTACCCGCCAGACCCGGACATTCCTGAAACCCAACCAAGCCGCCTCAAGCGCATGACACAGGCTCTTTGCTTCGCCGCATAATGTACAAAGTCGAGCTTAGACTTCCAAAACGTTCAGCCTTGCAGCAAAATCATCTGCGGCTGCAAATATACGTGATATAGATTGAAAGCGTTTGGCGGCGGGCTACTCATCTTTTAAAAGTATATCGCAGCCAGCATGGCTATCACCAGTGTTCCAACCACTAAGAAGACGGCAGCCCGCAGCGGCGCGGAATATCGGCGACCCGGAGCCCCGAACTGCCGATGATCTTCCTCGAATGGCGCGTAGGCGCTACCTCTATCTTCATGTTGAGACATAATATTGATCTCCATACTCCGGTGTCAGCGCTGGCATCATAATCGTTGATAATGTGAATACAACTTAAATGCCTAGCGGGCCTCTGATTCGACCCGATTGGTTAACCCCAATGGAGATGTCCCGCAGGGCTGAACGACAAGCCGGGTGGGTCAAAAGGACACCTCGTTGCAGGATGTTGAAGTGAACGACCTCACTTGTCAGGTCGACATCCGTTCAATGGCGCCAGGGCGGTGTGTTCACACAGATTGCTTTTACAACTCTGCGGCGATGCCCTTTTCTTTAAAATGAAAGACCTTTGGGTTCGGGAGATTAAGGCTATCAGGTAGGGTTATTTTTGATCTGAGTTTGCTTTGTCATGCGTCGCTGTCATTTTTCTTTCTATATTGAAGAGGGGATTTTCATGCAAAACGCGTTTTCTCAGTATCAGCATGTGATCGCATTCAATGCGAACTTACCTAACGAAGCATCCTTGGAAGTCAGGTCGTTTGAAATGGGCCTGGAGCGTGAGGCTTTCTCCATATCCAGAACTGGCCTTCAATCGGCAACATTGACATTTTGGGAACCGGATCGATTTGAGGCACTTCGGCATCTCGCCTAGCTCGAGAACATCTCTTCACATTAGTATGCAGCTCGCTCCGAAGGCACGCCTATAGTAGAGAAAGCACTTCATGTCCGTTGACGTTACATTGCGCCAGCCGTCTGTCTGCAACGTTTCCCTCAAAGGCACACTCGAAGGATCGCCCACGTAGCGCGTTGTCAAGGGCTTTGAATGCTTTCAGCCCGCATGCAAATTTTCGGCCTTCGGAGTTGACGCAGACCTTATTTCTCTCGAGTGCGGGGGCGCCTACCAGCTTGTAGTCTACACCGTCGATTTGAAAGCTTGCGCTACTAAGCACCTTAAACGTAGATCCAGCACGCAGTTTTAGTGGGAACGGGTCCGGTGGTGTGGGAAGTCTCTGAAAGGTTTGAGACTCTGGGTCGACGCGAGTTGGGAGACTGGTCCAAACACCCTCCGATTCCATGTTCAGGAATTTGTGTGCGTCCGGCTCTGTCCCTATAGCGTTAGCCAGAGAAACTGCCGCCCAGACGAATGCGAGGCTGGCAACAATGCGAGCTATAACGGGATAAAGCATCTGCATTGATGTTCTCGCTGCTGTAAATTGTCCTTAGAATGCGACCGATTACCATTTGGATCCAGAAGCCACTCGAACAGACGGCTGCTCACCCACCGTTGAAACTATCACGGCAACGCGTCCTCGCATTGACGGTTTTCCATGCGGCAAGCTTAAGGAATGTCGCCGTTAAATCGGCGTTCTGCTTTCACACCTTTGTGTTGAAGAAATCAATGGCTAGAGCACGCTACGCCTGAGGCGATGAGCCGTATATATCTTGGTAAAATCAGCAGATTGAAGCCATAACATTGACAATCGCCGACGGGCGAAGCCATGTTCGCGGTAGAAGAGCTATAGTCGGCACATTGACGGTGTCGCCACCTGGCTGCACGCGTCTACCGCTTCCTGTCATTCCAGCTGGAGAACGTGCCACCGCCTGGCCCCTCAATGTGGCAACGTTGTACGGACTATGCCGCTCTCAATTGCGTGTGCGGCGGCAAATGCTGCATCCATCATCGGAAATGTCGCATTGCCGGCTTTCCAAGCCGAAAGCGCGGCGCTCCATATATCGGGCTCGCACGGATTCCCATGAACACTGTAATATAATTCAGCGAAAATAATTTGCGCATTCTTCTCAATAGCAGCGGAGATGTTTGATTTATCAATCATGCTGGTCTCCATGTATTTTCACTCATCCCAATTTCAAATTGTAAAATTTATGTAAGCGAACATTCGGTCGGAGCTACGGAACCGATCGTTGGGATCGCGCTGAACAAACGGCACTACGGTGTTTCCGCTGCTATTTCAACGCAGAACCATAACGTCAATTGAACCGGGGTGAAAGCGCGGAGGCGCTCGTGCCGCGTCGGTCGTTATGCTGCGCGCTTGAACCGTTTCTTGAAGTCATTCATGTAGTAGGTGCCAGGTGATGGAGACGCAACGAACGCCAATGCCTCACCCGCGGTCACGCCTTCGAACAATCTTTCCCGACCGTCACTTAATCGGATCCTCAAACGCCCATCCGTTTGGCTGAAATGCATCGACTGGATGAGGCGGGATTTCACGGGCAACGCCATCATTGAAGGCGCTATGGGTATATGTGTGAACTGGACGGGCCGCACTATCACATTTTTGGAAGCAAATCGCCTGCTGAATAACTGGAGAAACAGCGCGATAGCCACGCCGGCGAGGCCGCCCAGCGCTTTTACAACAGCGTCATCCAGGCGCGGGTGTCGTGTCGGCGAAAGCATCTGCAGCATTTCGATCGCACACGGAGCCAGCACTGCCGCGACCAGCACCCAGCGCCAGTTTCTCGGATAAGCAGTTGCGAACAGCGCGCACAATATCGCAAACGCAAGCGCTCGATCGACATCCGTGGGCAAGATGTCCCTCGGCCTCAAGTCGATCGGCGACACAGTTACAAAAACAATCGCTGCAAGGACAGACCATGCCATGACAAGGGGGACAGCTTTTTTCATAGCCTAATGATACGCGCGGCTGTTTCATCAATTCTTATCAACGTTCAACAAACGGGAATCGTCGTTAACGACGCATCAATAGGGTCATTCCCCCCGCCGATTGTATGGCAGCGCGGATTGAATCGCGTGCTGAACGTCCGTGACATAAATCCATTGTGTTTTGAACAGTCCTCACCGATTACAACAGTAAGGAAGGTCACGCGATTTTTCATACTTCAGGGTAGCTGCATCCGTAGTCAAGGAAAGCCTGCGGCGTCATACGCGGGTTTTCTTTTTATGAAGCAGATGAACGGATTCTACCAGGCAAGAGCCGCACGTCACGAGACATCCGCTGAAACGGCGCGTGCTTGCAGACAAAATTCGGGATCGGCCATGCTGCAGATCCACTCGCGCGCCACTTGGCTCACGCGTTTTAAAGCAAACTCACGCGCTCCTGAGACGCAGCCTGCCCATGAGCGTTTTCAATGATTGTGAAGCGTCTTGAAATTTCGCTTGAAAGAGCGTGCGCGATCGCCTGCATTGCGTCCTCTTCGACCGGCCAGTTTCCGCTCACGAACGCTTTTCGTGTCTTCGCGGGCACCTGGTGCAGCGCTGCCGCGATTGCGAGACTAAGATTGCTATTATCCATGACGTCACCCTCAAACCACTCTTGGCAAATTGAGCTGAGATTGGACATGTCAACAGACGGCGCCAAACCAAGGTTGAATTTGCATGAGCCATTCAGACCGCGGAAAGGAGATACCAAGGCTGGCCAACGCCAAGGATGCGCAGTTTCTAAATGAAAGCAAACCGGTTCAGCGCTGTTCTCTTCTATCCCTCGTTGTCGTCATCTTGATTTTTTTTCCGAGCACTCGGCGTGTGGAACACATCGTGGGTAGGCCGCGTTAGCGCAGTAAATGTGACCTTGCCCTGTCCCGTGCCGACCGCGCGTGCCTTCGATCCGGGTTCCCCTACCTGAACATAGGCGCCGGCTTTAAAATAAAGATCTTTATCCACCCAAAAGCGGCTGATTAGATCCGTCGCGATGTATGTCTTGCCTTGATGTGTAGCCGTAACAATGAGCGATTTGCCGTCTACGTCGATCGCGTAGGAAAATTCATCGCCCAGACGGATATTTGTCGTATCTCCCGCTTCATCAACGAGGTCGAACTGGGTCTCCTCCATCTCGTCGCCGGCCTTATCGTCGATGAAGTATAGCTTGCCGTTATCGAAATAGAGGCGACACAGCTCGTCATCGGGACCGTGGATCTGCCCAATGATGATACGCCCCGGTTTGTTGGCGCTTGTCATCGGCAACTCGTTGACGGCAAGCGTCGCCGCAAGATGGCCGCCATCGGCGATACGCCACTGGTATTCGTCGCCTTGTCCGTCCATCTCACGCAATTCGGAGCGAGGATAGTTGGAGCCGCCAGTGCGTGCACCGTTTGTCGGTGCCATAAAACTAATCGAGTTCGATGCAACTTCAAAGTAGGGTGGCATAGCGAACCCTTGGAGTTCGATGCGTTCTGTCGCATCGCCAACCCCTGAAACAATGCCATCATCGTTCACGGGAAGGGTTAACTTCCAATAGGCCAGGTCTATATTGGTGGAAGTCGCAATCTTGGCCTTGACCTGTGACTGGGATGGTTTGGCCTGGGGTATGACAGCTTCTGGCTGTATCTGTGGCTCGAGTTTAACGACCTCGGTGTCGGATTTTTTCGCGCGTTTCGGCTCAGCCTTTGACATTTGCGGCAACGGCTTCGCCACCTTTGCGCCAGCTTCGAGTCGCGGAGACGCCGGCTTCCAAACGGCATGTGTCAGGACGCCCGCGCCGAAGGCGGCGATCACAATGAGCGCCGTGAGAGCTATATGCGTTGTTCGGTTGGCCTCACCCGACATCCGACTTTTCAGATCGGCACGCAAGCCCCGCAGCTCAAGCAGCAGCGTGTCATCGGTCGCGGTCGGCGTCGCTTCGGTCACGGCTGTTTTCCTTCAAACAGGGATAGGAACGATATGCGCGCCCAAAATCGGGCGCGCCCTGCGTTTGGCTATTGCGTTACAGTTCCGGCTTTCTCTAACCATTGGCCGGCTTCGCTCATATTGACTGGTGTTCCGTAGCCAATCTGTAGTGCTATCGCGTAACGCTCGAACGCGGGGGGATAACCAGCTTTTGCGGCCTTGGCGAGCCATTCGGTACTTTTCGCATCAGATTGATCAAATCCGTTCGAACCGGCGGCATAGGCGTCTGAGATGAAGACCATCGCCTCACCGTCGTTTAGATTGCCAGCCTTCAGCATCCATTGTTGCACCAGTCCTCCGTCCGCGTTGGTGCTGGCATAGAGTTCAGCAATAGCCTTGGCCGCCGATCCCGAGCCAGACGCCGCGGCAAGCTTCAACGGTTCCAAGACGGCCTTTAGAACGACATCAGGCGCTTTTCCGGTTTTCTTGTAATCCAAGGCAAGCTCAGCAACCGACTTGATTGCACCCTGGTCCCCGGCCCTTACGGCGAGGGTAAGCCATTTTACCGCCTCATCAAAGTTTGCGGGTAAAACCGCACCTTCGATATACATTCGTCCCACCTCGCGCATGGCCTCGACTTTGCCAGCTTGCGCAGCCTTCAACATCACGGACGGTCCCGACACCGCGTCCCTGCCAACCATCTCGGCATTCATCAAAACGTTTGCAAGCTGATACAGTGTGCCCGCGTCGTCGGTTGGTATTGTCAGCGCTCGATGCACGAGGGCCTGAGTTTGCGTTTTCAGGCTCGGTTCGTTGATGATTGCGGCCGCTACGGCGACCTGCTCCTTGATATCGCAAAGCGGCTGTTTCAGGGCAAGCATAAGCTTATCAACGCGTTGCTTCGCCTCTGTGGCAATGGAAGCTTCCTTCAGGATGGCTCGAATGTTTCCCGTTTGAGCGGCGCGGTCGAGCCATTGGCGCCAATCGCGCCCACCACTTTGCTCCGTGGGCACGCGGTAATCGGCCAGTTGCAGCATCGAGCCGCCATGCCCTGCCATTCCTGCCTGGACAAACAGTTCCAGTGCTCTGGGTGCGTTCGGAGGAATTCCATCTGCCCCTTTGCCATAGAGCTTCGCTAGCTCAAAAAGGATCGAAGAATCTCCGGTTGATAGGCCCTCAAGCAAGAGTTTTTCGGCGGCGATCATATTGGCCCGCTCACCCTTGGCGATTTCCATTCGAGCGAGCAGCAGGAGAGCCTGGCTTCGCTCGTTGCCCGGTGCAAGCGCGTCGGCATACCAGCGATCAGCCAACGCAAGATCGATGTCTGTCCCGATCCCTCTGCGATAGGCATCAGCCAGGTACACCATCGCCTGCCGATCACCGAGTGTCGCTGCGCGTCGCATATTGCGAAAGAAGGTGTTCCCCCCTTCTTCAGCATCCGCAAGGAGTGCTCTCTTGCCAATCTCAATCAGGCTCGGCCGGTTGCCCGTTGCAGCCGCACGAGCCAACCAGCGAAAGCCAATTTCGGGATTGCGATCGACACCAACTCCACAGGAGTAGGCGTCGGACAAAGCGGCCATGGCTTCACTGAAGCCGTTGTTCGCGGCGCGGCGCAGAACGGCCACAGGATTGGATTTGAAATCAACGCTGCCCCGGTTGTCGTTTATCAGTGTGAACATCTCAAACGAGGCAGAGTCAGAACCCATGTTCGAGGCCTGGCTCAAATATTCGATCGCCTTTTCCAAGTTCGATGCCGTACCCAGTCCATGGGCATAGGCAATGCCAAGCTGCTTGAGCACGTCAACATCCACAACGGCATTATGGGAAGCTTTTTCAAGATTGATGAACATTGCGGCATTATCGGGTGGCCCGCCAAAGTCGCCACGTGCGACATTTGCCAATATCTCGTAGGCTCGCCCATTTCCCCGGTCTGCTTCAATCTGCAGCCATTGCTTGGCATTGTCGATCGCATTCGGGAGGTCGGTGTTCTCCAGATACAATCGCGCAAGCAACAATCGGCTTCCCGAACTGCCCTTTTCGGCGGCGTCGCGCAGCAACGCGACTGCTTTGGCTCGATCGACCGGTACACCTTCGCCGACCATGTACCGCCGAGCAAGACGTTCAATCGCCGTGAAGTCCCCTGTCTTGGCAGATGCATGCAACCACTTGGTCGCAATCACGGGATCGAACAGGCCAAAGTCGTCGCTAGCGTAAATCCCTGCGAAAATATTCAGGACATCACACTGTCCTGTATTGAGCTTCTTGGAAAGATTGGTGACTGCGCGATTGAAAAGTACTGGCACAGCGTCGCCACTCGGCGCCAGTTCGGGCGCGCTGATGTAAAGCCTCGCCAACAGAAGCGAGGCATTCGGGTCGCCTGCATCCGCGGCCCTTTTGAAGTACTGTTCCGATTTCAGAAGGTCCTTGGCCACGAGTAAGCCATCGCCATAGAGGCGGCCCAGGAACGTTGCCCCTTCAAAGAACCCATGATCTATCCCCTCCTGCGCCAAGGTGACAGAGCGGGCGACGTCAACTGGCCCAGATGCCGGGTCAACCAGAAGTGCCCCGAGCAGAGCCGAAGCGCGTGGTGCGAATGAATAATTCTGCGCGCGCAAATACTCGAGCATGCGGCGGGCAACGACTTTGTCGCGTGGAACTTTGCCATTGCCAGTGATGTAGGATTGGGCGTCCAAAAGGATGTTGTCAAAGCTGGACACCGGGGGTGTCCGTCCGTCCCATTTCGTCCAATCAGCTGAAAGCCTACGGTCATTTCGTTTGTTGCAAATTGGGGCATAGTCGAAGTCGGCACTGAGCGGCACCACCAAGCTCGACGATGTCTGGGCTCGTGGTTCGGACGGATTGCTCGCAAGCGCCGACGTCGCAACGATTGAAACGACAACTATTCGGCTGACAACCCGCCCAGCACGACGAGTGAACATGCGGGAGAAATCAATTTTGGGCATAAAGCGGTCCTTCTGCCAATCGAAAATCGCAAAACGTCGATGAATTTCGATGCTGAGTCTTGGACTAAATTTCAGATGAAATAATTATGTTGATATCCTTCAATTTCATCATAATCATCCGCCTTTGGCAAGGCGCAAGACGTCTGGCGATAGATTCGGCGCGAGCTTCCGAGGCTGGGACCAATCATCATTTTGGTTTCTCTTGACAAATTTCTGGCCGCGGCGGTCACCGTCGATGTGCTCGCACTGTTTGCAAGGCACTGTCTTCGCCTTACTGTTGGGCCGGCACCGCCTCGGTGGGGATGTCGAGCGATCGTCGAAGAACTTTTCCGGCACATTCATGGTCGAAGGAAAACCTGACGCCCACGAGCTCCGGTAAGTCTATATCTGCAAAAGAGCTCGCCGTGAAACGCGGACTGGGGGGCTATAAGGGGCGGTCACTGACGCGGCGAGAGGCTCACTTGTCGTTGGCGTGTTTTCGGGAGTATTGGCGCGGCAGCTGTTACGAATGCCCGATGCATGGCGAGAGGTAAGAGCACTGCCCGGTTGACAGCAATCGTCAAGCGGTCCTCGTTAAAGGCATGAGTGGAATCGGCGGCACGTTGCCAAACGTTGCGAGGATGGAATGACTGTGTCCGACGCAATCTTCATAGGGGCGGGGCAAGCTGGGCCATTTCTTGCGGCGCGCATGGCAACGGACGGACAGAAGGTCGCTCTCATCGAACGGAAGTTTCTCGGCTCAACCCCGGCTGCATGCCGACCAAAACCTTGGTTGCCAGCGCCCGCGCTGCAGCCGTTGCGAGACGAACTGCGGATTTTGGCGTCATAATCCACAGTGCGGTGAGAGTCGATATGAAGTTTGTGAAGGCCAGGGCGGAAAAGGTCACGCACGACGCCCGGAACGGCTTGACGGAATGGCTTGACGGCCTGAATACGATGACAGTCATCCAAGGCCATGCCAAACTCGAAGATGCAAAGACCGTCATTGTCAACGGACAGGTCCTCACAGCTCCCGCATTTTCATAAATGTCGGAGCGCGCCCAACCATTCCGCCGTTTGCAGGCATCGAAAATATCCCATGTCTCACGAGTACCAGCATCATTGCCCTTGATAAGGTTCCCAAACGCCTCATTGTCATAGGCGGCAGTTATATTGGCTTTGAATTTGCTCAGATGTATCTCCGTTTCGGCGCTGAGGTTGCGGTTATAGAGCGCGGGCCTCGCTTGGCGTCGCGTGATGATGAAGATGTCTCAGAAGTGATCGAGGCGATACTTCGTTCTGATGGAGTGGAAGTCTTTACGAGTGCGGGAGAGATTTCGTTCCACGAGCGTGGCGGCGACGTCGAAGTACGGCTTGCCGACGGCACGCCGGTCCTTGGGAGTCATGTTCTCGTCGCGGTCGGACGGACACCAGCATATGGGCAATGGGCGATTGTAATGGCCGCGGCGCCTTCACCCATACCTCATACAACGACTTCGAGATTGTGGCTGCAAACCTTCTTGATGGCGGTGAAAGGAACGTTTCGGATCGTATACCGGCCTACGCGCTCTACATCGACCCCCCCTCTCGGCTG
>Ga0307515_10009407_pt1 | contig 18900 bp, 16 predicted proteins | sample 17_EM_MG_FD_194513 | JGI IMG/M metagenome (GOLD analysis project Ga0307515, IMG submission 194513) | Populus trichocarpa ectomycorrhiza microbial communities from riparian zone in the Pacific Northwest, United States - 17_EM | ecosystem: Host-associated > Plants > Roots > Unclassified | place...
ATGTAGTTGGGCGCTTGAGTATTCTTGTTTTCCACATCAAGGCGGCTAATACGTCGAAAACGAACCGTGACGTATCATTGTCAATATTTTACGATTAACAGTCGCATATCTGAATGCGACCATAAATGTGAAACCCGAAACGCAGAACCGGAGATTGGAACCGACGGGTCTAGCGAAACCCGGCGAAACCTGCGGGTTGACGGGTACGAGTCCGGGTTTGGCCCGCCAAGAGTCTGCAGGTCGGGTTTTTGGCCGGTTATGGAACCGAACCGACCCGTTTTTGCGGTCCAAACCCGGACCGCTGGCGGGTTACCCGGACCCGTTGCTAACACTAGACGGAGCGCGTCCATTGTGACGGAGCCATCCCGCCCGGACGGAAATGTTTTCTGCTGATGTAAAAGCTTTTCAATATCAAACGAACTGCTATGCTGGAACTATAGGATTTACGTACCCAAGGGACTACGTCAGCGAGTAATTCAGTCGGAACATGACTCACAGATAGCGGGGCATTTTGGAACAGAACGAACGCTGGAATTATTAACCAGGAATTTCTACTGGACGAATATGGAATGCGATATAAGGAAGTACTGCGGCAACTGCGATAATTGCCAAAGGACCAAAGCTCTCAGACACGCTAGGCATGGACTCCTACATCCTCTTGAGCTGGCATGTAAACCCTGGACGCATATCAGTACGGATTTTATCACTGATCTCCCTGAGTCCGAAGGAGCAACAATAATTCTAGTGGTAGTAGATCGATTTACCAAAATGGCACCTTTCGTCCTGATTAAAAGGAAGGATTCTCCAATGGTGGCAAGGGCCTATCTGGAATACGTATGGAAATATCACGGTTTCCCCGAAGATGTGGTATCTGACAGGGATGCAACATTTACAAGAAGTTTTTTCACGAACCTATATAATTACTTGAGAATTAAGCACAGCATGTCCACGGCTTATCACCCTCAAACGGACAGACAGACGGAACGTATGAACCAAATAATAGAATGCTATTTACGATCCTACTGTAATTACGAACAAAACGATTGGGCTTCGATGCTAGCGATGGCCGAGTATGCCTATCATAATTCAAAGCATTCGTCAACTAAGATATCCCCCTTTTATGCAAATTACGGTTTTGAACCTCAAACTACGTGGCCAACGGAAATACAGTTCTGAAATCCAGCATCGGAATGGTATTGGCGTTACCTGACTAGTGTACATACGAAACTTAAGGAACGGTTGGTCGAAGCGGTGGAGCTGATAAGGAAACACTACAACAACTGAAGGAAGTCCATCGAACCGTTTGTGAAAGGAGAATTAGTTATGCTCAGCGGATGAAACATTCGAGCAAAGTATAGGTTCAGGAAATTGGAAGATGAAATGCTTGGACCATTCGAAGTTCTATCGATATGAGGCAACCAATGGTATTGCAAGCTGAAGCTAGTACCCGATTCATGGAAGATTCATCCGGTTTTCAACATTGATTGACTCGAAGGATATAAAGGAGTCGACTATAAGAAACAGATAATCAAAATCGAGGCTGACGGAGAAGACTGGGCAATGGAGTCACTTATAGCATGTGGCCCGTCTGATGATAATCCCAAACAACATGTGTTTTTGGTCAAGTGGAAAGGTTTTGCGCAGGAAGAAAACATGTGGGAAACGTACGAAAATGTGGCAGAACATGATATGGGATCATTGAAGGATTATTATGAACGGAATCTGGCGATGGAAAGGGATGGGAGGTTTGGAGTAAAAGAAAGGAAAAATTCATACGAAAGAAAAATAAGGGTTAAAAAGATCATTGGTGGAGCTATGGATTTTACTTTGTTAAAAGTTATTTTTGTTTTAAAGGACAAAGCACCGTTGGGGTCACTGGTCTTAGAGAAGGGGGTGATGTTAGGGGTTGTCTCTTAGCAGCGATAATGATACTTGAAGTATGTACAAGATGCATACATATCTACGATATGCATAACACCTATGCATGTGCATTCAAGTGATCAGCAACATGCTCTTTAGCGGGAGTTCATGTTGGTCGCGCAAAGTGTGGGTAATTCGTTCACGCCTGGATACTTTGTGGGGCAGGCGGGGTAATCATGCCCAGCAGTTGATAGTCAATATGCGATTAAGAGAACTCTTTCCCCCAACCTGTAACGGGCGACTAGGATTCGGGGAGCACGTTCCGGTCTGGAGAACGGTCTCGACCGCAGCATGACGTCACTTTGGGATTAATGACGTAGGCACTGGCCTAGAGCGAACACTGCCCGTTGACCCAAGGAGTCTGGATCGCAATGTAACCTCGTGTGGGATACGAGCTTACGTGTCACAATCTACCTTGGCATAGTATCGGTTGGTCGCTGATTAAATCTATGACGCAATTGAATGACTCACTTGCATGAGGGATTTAAGAGGCGATAAGCATTATCAACTGGATTGGTAAATGTTCCAACTACCAACCTGTACGATTGCAAAGATGGCTGAGTGGGGAAAGGATAAGTTGAAATCGTGCGATGGATGGCCTGATTGTTATCAGGAGCGTAACACTTTCAAACCACATCAAGATGACGCGATCACTAGAGGGTGTCGTGGCAGGTCATTATCGGGCGCCATGGGGGCGTGGCCGAGATAACCCTATCACACCGAAAGAAGAGAGGAAGGCTATACAGAGCCAGCGTTGGTCGAAGAAATTAGGGGAGCACGCACAAAATCAGCTTTCAGAGAACACCGAAGACGATCTGAAAATATTATTAAGAATTCTATCTACCACTTTTGAAGTACAAATCATTACTTCTAGCATCCATACTCGAGATCAGGCGGCGTATGTCTGGTCGACGACTGACACAATCCGAATACGCTCTGCAACAAGTCGTCGTGTTATTCGGAGAACATCTTGGTCAACTGGCCGAGGCTGGGTGAACCCGCACCTACCGCGATGTTTTTGGTTTTCGCGAACTCGAGAATATTGACTTCTAGGTATTGAGATATCTGAATACCGGCTTATCACCATTCGAGGAGTGGGCCGTGGAGTGGCTCCATGAAGGGGAAGTTCCATCTTCCTGTACCAAGGAGAAGGACTGTGGAGGAGGTTCGATTTGGTGCGCACTTGTTTAGAGGATCAAGTGGTTGAGTCTTAGGATAAGTCGAGGAGAGAAAGAGATTTTTGATAGGCGGCCGTACTTAGTTCAATAAATGTTGTATTGATTATTGGGATTAAGAACCCCCGTAACATCATGAATGCACCTAAAGCAAGCTGAATGACATGCGCCATGCATGGTATGTGGTGTCTCAATGCAGGCCACTTGATTCCTGAGGCCTGAAGTGTGGATTGTAGTTCCCGAGTCATCGAGTAATTTGACGAGGCGTTATCAGTTGTGATTCCAAGCAAGCGGCCCTCAGTAAGCTCAAAATGATCTCGAACTTCCTTCAAATGTGTGGCTAGCCTTGCTCCAGTATGCTGACCCTTGACCTATTATCCTGAATTAGCTGTTGAAATGGAAAAAGAACAGGTTATTGACCTCATCGAAAGCGAGTTGCAATTCCTGCATTGCCCAATTGCAATCCATATAATATGCAATGACCAACGTTATTGCTAATATGTTTGTTGATGTCCACCCGTCCAAAGGTAAATTAACTTTATTCCTCGTTGGCAACTGCTTCTTAATTGCATACACAGTCGGTGAGTATTCCCTCTGACAAAGGTTGCTAAGGGTGCTCGCTGACGGTAGCACCAGCTTGCTGTGTAATGCGTTTTATGACTGCTGTAGCTCAGGGTTTGATATAGCGTTCCTAGAAATATGAGCGGAAACAAATCCTAACATCAGGTAGCGATTCCAAGTGTCTTGGTGAAATTCGGCGGTTATAAAGTCCTTAGCTGCTAGTTTGGAGCATTTTGTCTGTTAATAGAGTCAATATAGCTTAGAAGTCTATGTGGCGATTGAATTTCTCTTGCAAACTTACTATTGTAATCCCACAACTTCCTTGCCTCTTCAATATGGCCAGTGCTGCTTCATTGACCGTTGAGTTAGTCAATTCAGTAACCTCCAACTCTGTTAATTCGTTCAACTTTGCGATGTGCACTTTTGCCGGCAAGTGTTTGCCCATTGAGCTGATCCCATGTTCTGATGCATGGCAGAGAACTTGATGACAAACAAAACATATGATGCCAGGGCTGCTGGTCTCCTCAAATCCACAATGCAAATAGAACTGCCATGAAGGCACATTTCTAGAATTCTTCCAAGCAATAGAACAATTGAAGCCCACATTCATAGAAGCCCACCAAGCATCGAATATGATTTGTAGAGTGAGGTTGTTCAAATCACAAATAAAGACACGTTCATTTTTGGAAGATATCATTACCTCTAGCAACGAGGTATTCAAAGATTGTGAATCTGACATGGCCATAGGGATATGATGGCTGCGTAATTCGAACTGAAAGAAGGTCGATAGGTACAGTATAGTCGAGAAGATTGCCGGTTCTTAAATATCGACGCTAGAGCTACGAGCAACAAAGAAGTAAGCCCTGTGAGACATTGCATGCATAGTTGTGTAGTGGTATACAAGAAAGTATTTGAAAGACTGACCGTTAATAATTCAATTTCGGTACAACACAATCCAGTATGTTGCTGTGTAACTTACCGCGCCAGCACAAAAACTGTTGACGCTCTGTTGACGCTCATCAGTAGGAGGCAGTAGTGATATCGTCGCGGGCATTTTTGGCAATAAAGGCGGCCATCACTTCTATTATGGATTAACGCCGACGCACAGCCCTTTGATTATGCAAGATGCAGGACCAAAAATTGTTGACGCTGCATGGATGCTCAATTTTAGGAGATAGTCGCGATGTTCTCTCTAGCATTTTTGCGTTGAAAGGCAGCCGATACATGCAATGTAGGTAGAGGTCGTTGCGCAGCCTCTGGATTATTCAAAATGCAAGACCAAAACTCGTTGACCCTCCATTGATGCTCATTTTTAGGAGATAGTCGCGATGTTGTCCCTAGCTGATTTGCCTAGAAAGGCGGCCAATACTCCGATTATGAGTGAAAGTAATTACCCAGCATTCAGATTTTCCAAGATGCAAGACAAAAAATTGTTGACAGTCTGTTGACGCTCATTTCTAGGGTATGGCTACGAGCGTTTCACTTGTCTATTTAAACAGAAAAACATTGAATACATCCACTTTGTCAGGATGTGACTATGTAGCCGTTTGATTGCAGAATGTGAAAGACTATGAATCATTGACACTCCATTGACGCTCACATTACACACAGCCTAACTGTCATTGCATGCTCAATCATCGTAGTCCAAGCGTATATTGGAATTATTGACAACCAATCTTTCTTTTCTACGTATTATATTTTGCATCCCGATGTTTTGTCGCCACTCACTATCTGATTCACTACTTCATGCATGATATGAGCAATAAATGACGTAGCGATATCACATTCCAGCGCTTTCGGCCGGCAATCAGCGGCATGCAGACCCAGCCACTGATTTTTGATTAATATCGCCTGACTGTCCCACGATTCCTGCTCCAGCTCCTTTCCTCGATGTCCATGACCTACCATAAGCAATTTTCAAAATCTCGACCATGTGGACCAGGGCTAAGCGGAGTGTTGTGCATTGGAATGCATGGATGAATGCAGCATGACGGTTGTCATGCATACACGTTTGTTTTGCGCTTTGACTGCTTCTTCTATGACTCATATGACATCACTTACTTAAATGTTGTTGGTAAATTTCGTCACTAATTTAGTTTTTGCTTTCGCACTTAACAGTAACAGGAAAGATGATAACCGGCTCATGGGTTGTCTGGTCGCGTGATTTGGAGGTCAACACGTTAGAATGGTGTATACGACCCTTGCACATGCACAGATGATGAATTATCATGTCTCACAATTTGGTCACTGAAATCAAGACAAAGCTGACACGTAGCAAAATTGAAATGCAAATTGCTTTTCACAGCTCTACATCATCAAAAATTTCAATTTGGCTATGTATTCCTCCGCAGATGCAGGAGCTGTCACCATTTCTTCGTTCGAATCTGATCTCTATATGGTAATTAGCTCAGGAGGCAATATGGAGTGGTAGGCGATTACTGGTTGAACTGGCGTCGAATACGTAATCTGTGAGGAATCGGACTCCGCGCTGGGTGGGAGAGAAGATATGCGTTCGGGCGACTTTGGTTTTCCTGAGCCTACTCTCATATGGCTACTTCCCAGTCCAGAAGGACATTGTGGCATTCGCAATTTTCCGGGGACGATATCAAGAGTTTCCAATATCTGTCCAACTGTGGTTGGAGGAGGTGCCGCTGCAACATGATCCGTTTGGGACATAATGACGGCTGGAACCTTCAATTCAGACGTTCCGTACTTCTTATCTCATTCACGGAAGTAGTCGGCCGTGTCCCCCCATCCCGGTTGTGTCAATTCGTCAAGCTTTATCTGCTTCTGCCAAAACCTCTCCATGCGGCGTTGTAACATTTTGGAGATTGTGGCCATCACCCAGCCGGGTTCGTCATCTTCGCTCAGCTTGCCCTGCTGTGTATCATCGTCTTCTTCTTTGTCTTCCGCATCCTCCTCATTGTCGGAACTTGCAAGATCGCTCAGACTGTCTCCGATAGCATTCAGCATCTCTTCAAATGGCTTTTCAGGCTCTCTGGTGGTCAATCCTGCCATTTCGACATTGCTCATATCTTCTTGCTTCGGCTCAATCGCTGTCTCTGCGTCTTCAACTTTCTTTCTTGCCACCGCAGTGTCTATCTCCACATAATCCTCTATCCATTGCTCTTTCTCTTGGTTGCTCAAAAAGTGCGTTTCTCGTTAGTTCTCCGCCGCGAGCTTCTTTTTGGATCGCAAGCTACACAATTCTCAAAGGGCTCAGACACTTTCTGCCTCCAACCCACTTTTCCCTTCATTCGCTTGATGATGTCGTCGTGTGGACTGCTTTGTCGATTTGCCATATTCGCCCACCGGGAGAGGAGAAAGGTTCATTTTTGGAGCATTGACCATTGTATTTTGTGTTGACTGTTATTGGGAGAGATGTTGTATGTTGCAAGATATGGAACATATGGAGGCAAGCTGTGTCTTGTATGTCAAGGTAGGTACACTTGATCAACTTGAACAAAGCAAATTCTGTGTTTTGACTGTCACTAAATTGGGAATAGTTATGTTAACCGCACAAGATGACTAAATTTTTGGTGTCAGTTTCATGTACGATCCTGGTGATCTCTTGAGACAAACATCACCAGACGTCCTTTCCGTCGAAGAATATCCTGATTATATCTAACATTAATGAGATATCGGCTGTCGTGAACTTGAATTTATCCCTTTAGGCAAACATTCAACATCGGACTGACTCTCGGCAAATCACGGGACTGTTGGACACCCCTGCAACCTGCAGCTATACGCAGGCGGATTCATCATGAGTAGAATGTCCAAGTTGGCAGTCGGTCAGTCTATTTTGACTTGAAGCTAACTATATATTCCTCAGAACTTCCCACTTCTTTTGGTTATCATCTTCCTCTCCTTTTCCACACCAGCACGTCATGACTATACAAACACCTCAGACAGGCGAGAGCTGATCCGAATCGAGCGAAACGACGGGCGCTTCATACAACCCGTCACTTGAAGGTACACAGCAACAATGCAGTCACCAGGCAGTCCACCGCAAAGCTGCCAATGTAGCCACCGAAATTATGACCCAGAACGCACATTTGGAAATCATCCGTAAAACCGGAAGCAGCGCAAACAAGAAGCAGCATGCAATTGAACGTGAGTATGTCCATTTCATGGTATACGGCTATCAATTGATTGAATGATGAACAGCTGGTATACGGAGGGAACTACGTGACCAATATTTCGCTGCGCGTAACGGGAAACCCCCATTGTCGATAGTGTTAGCAACGATTCCAACCAGCTAGAACAGTTCCAGGTTAGTGTTGGAACCGGAACCGAACTGTGGCAACGGTTTTACCACATGAAATACCCCGCCCGTTGGCATTTGGGCCGGTTTCCACCTCAAACCCTGGCCTTTGCAAGCCTAGAAGTTTCGCTCCAATTAAGTATTTGAGTTCTGATTGTATCATGACATGATGTATACGCAGATTATGCAGTTTTAGCCGCTCTTTCACCTCCCGCTTTTAGATTTGCGATCCGACCAATATTCGTTGAGTCGCTGTCGAAAACCCGCGAATTCCGGTGAAAATCTACGCTTATTTGACAGCCACTCAATGAATATCACTCGGATCTCAATTCTGAAAGCAGGAGGGGAAAGATCGGCTTAAACTGCACAATCTACGTATACATCATGTAATGATACGATCAGAACTCAAATACTTAATTGGAGCCAAAAATGTAGGAACCGCAAAATAGACCCATGGTCCGGTTCCTACCTGCCCAGAACACACAGGGTTTCGGTTCGGTCCGGGTAACAAACTGGCCATGACATAGCGGTTTGGGTTTTTGGCCGGGGAACGACCCGAACAGAACAGAACCGCCGGCCAAAAACCGGACCACTGGTGGGTTACCCGGACCCATTGGTAACACTAATTGTCGACACAGGCCTTTTTCCGCACAGTACTGGAAATTGAACATCACGATGTTGTCAACTCTGGCATTTTCGCCGACAAATCTGGTGATAAGCATCTCCGGGAATGGACGAAAAAGGCTTTAAACACCTTAGAGGAGGCTATGGAAGCGTATATGGTAGAGGTAATCGCCGATTCTCACTTCCAGAAGCAGCAACTAATATCTAGTAGGTGTTCAAGATGTCTGCTACTATGGCAAGGCAAGAAGGTCGGGTACAGCTAGAACAGTGACATATGTGCGTCACCATGAATATGGCAAAAATCGCCAAAGGAGGGTTTTCGCGCGCCGCGATAGAGGAAACGCAACACCTGATCAAGAAACCTCACGCAGAAGTCCGGGAAGTGATGAAGTGGCGTGTTGAATTTCCGGGTGATGGAAAGGTGAAAGCTGCGATAGAACGACACCCGGCAATGGTTTATGAGATCAAACTGACGGCTGCCTTCCTTGCCAAAATGGCACTGCAAAGATTCCACGGGCACGCTGGAGGCGCAAAAGCACAGGTGCACCTGCTCAAGTCCGACGCAAATAGCTGACACCTGAGCTAATGCCACCTCCACCCAGAACGCCACCAGCGCCATCCGGTGACAAAAATTGTGCCCAAAGTTCCCAAATCCCAAATATGCCCTCTGGATATGAATATAAACATGCTCCCCTTCCCGGCGCTCAATCTTTCCATCATGACACATATGCTGAAAATAGCGAGCACGATGAATATTTTATTCCAGATTTGCGGAATGATGAAGCAACATCCACTGGTTAGTACACTATCTGCTGCATGGTAATACAGCTAACATCCATTTTGCAGATGACAGCAGCCAATTGAGTGGAACTGCCAGCGAAAACAAACATGGATCATAAGGAACGTAATTTTTGAGTGTAGTGTTATCTTTAATTGCCGGACACTTTATAGCATGTTTTAAAAGATCTATTTATATGTATTATTAAAGAACAATGAAGTGATAAAGAAGATAGTACCTGAAGAAGACAGAAAGGCTGTCAAAATATTGTTAAGGATATATTGCGCCAAATGAAATGATGGTATATTGTGGATATGCCCATGGCAAAATCAGCGTCAACAGAGTGTAAACAATTTTTGGTGCTGTAAGTTGGGTAATAAAAATGCAATTTGGTAGTGAATATACATAATGGAAGTGTTGGCGTCCGGTATAGGGGAAAGAGAATGCGAAACGCTCCCTGCACTATCTTGAAAATGAGCGTCAACGGAGCATCAACGATTGTTGGTCCAGTAAGTAGGGTAATAAAAACGGAACTTGGTAGTGAATACACATAATCGAAGTATTGGCATCCTTTATAGGCAGAAGAGAAAGGAACACGCTCCCTGCCCCATGTTGAAAATGAGTGTCAACGGAGCGTCAACGATTTTTGGTCCAGTATGTCGGGTAATAAAAACACGACTTGGTAGTAATTACACATAATTGAAGTATTGGCATTCTTTATAGGCAACAGAGAAAGCAACACGCTCCCTGCCCCATCTTGAAAATGAATGTCAACGGAGCGTCAACGATTTTTGGTCTTGCATTTCGGGTAATCTAGATGGCTCTTGGTCGCTGACACCTGTAAACGAGCAATTGGCAGCCATGATAGGCAGATATGCAAGAGATATTTGTGCGACAGCGTCCCTGGCAGTCACAACTTGTTTCATTTACAATGCCGCAACCAAGAGGTCATGAGCATTTTAGCCTATAGAAACAGTCAAAACATCGTATACAGACAATACCGGCCACATCACACTTTGATTGCCCATGATGAAACCCCAAATATTGTTGACGCTCCATTGAGACTCATTTTCAAAATGGGGCCGGGAGCATGCAGCTTTCTTTCTTACAAATAAAGGCAGCCAGTATGTCGATTATGGATCGCAATGACTAAATCACATTTTAATTACTTGACTCACAAGACCTAAAATCGTTGACGCTCTGTTGACGCTCAGTTTTAGAATTGCGCCGGAAGGGTGTCTCTCCTCGTTTCGAGTATAAAGGCAGTCAATACATCTCAAATAGTCAATGATATACCAAAGTCAATATTTTGCAATTAACAGTAGGATATCTGAATGCGACCATAATTAGAAAAACCTGAAATGCAGAACCGGACATTGGAACCGATGGGTCTAGGCAAACCCAGCAAAACCTGCCGGTCGACCAGTACGGGTCCGGGTTTGGCCCGCCAAGACTCAGTGGGTCAGGTTTCTGGACGGGTCTGGAACTGAACCGACCTGTTTTTGCGGCCCAAACCCGGACCGCTGGCAGGTTACCCGGACCTGTTGCTAACACTAGTAAGAGTCTATGAAGTGGGCGGATTTGTTGTTATTTTTTTAACCCCTGTTTCATCAGCAATTGTAAATTGAATTTGCTACTAGTATTAATATCAGAACATATATGGCATGCTGGGTGTCAATTGATTCTGGTCTTGGCATATTCAGGTTGGTAGTTGTTGAGATAGATATAATTTTGATATTATAATTCTGGAAGAGACTTTATAATAGTATAAGTTGGGTAATTTGTTAGGGGTTCCCTCCAAGGTTCCTTTAGCAGTGGCAATGATACATGAATGGATCGCAGAGGTTACATGCACTACAACTATGGTAGTTGTATGCAAAACACCTGCCTCTTAAAAAATGACCTCTTGCTTGTCAGCCAAGTGATCTTTAGCGGGATTACATGTTACAGGGGTTCATAATCCCCATAATCAATACAACATTTATTGAATTAAGTGCAGCCGCCTATCAAAGAAACCCTTCCTCTCCTCGTCTGATTCTAAGACTCAACCTCTTGCATCTGCGTTGCAACAGCGACGAATCTGAACCGATGCCAAAGTCCTTTGCCTCGATGGATGTATATTACACCTCTCCGTCGAACAACCACTCCTCAGAATATTCCTTGAATGGTAGTGCTCCGGTGTTGAGATATCTCAGTACCAGATAGTTGATATTCTTGAGTTTGCAAAAACGTAATACCACACGGTAGGTGTGGGTTAAATGGTGCTCTTCCAAACTGAAGAGAAGATTGCCAAAATGTTCGACAACTTGTTGAAGTGCGTACTCAGATGGCATCACCCTGTCTCAAGGCATATAAAGCGCAATCCCGAAGGTGGATGAGAGAAGTAATTTTGAACATTTCGAATAGATAGAATTCTTAAGAATATTTTACGATCGTCTTCGGTGCTTCTGTGTTGACTGAGGAAGGCTCTGTTGAGCGTGTTCATTTCATTGCCGCAGCAATGGTGTCGCTTTATAGCCAACGTCCCAGGTTCTGTGTTGCCACACCTAGTTGATATGATTACGCCGCTCATGATAGCGATATCGCAACCTCACCACTCAAGGTACTGGGCGACAACTGCCACGCTCCCCATAGGTTACGTGTTCATGCAACATGGTTTAAAAGCTTTCTCTCCTGACAACAATCTGGCCATCCATCGCATGATACCATATCAGCCACTAGATCAGACAGACTTGAACTTAGAAATCTTGCAATTGAACGAGTCGGTAGTTGGAACATCTACCAATTCAGAATTGATAGTGCTTACCGCAAATTAATTCTCTCAAGTATGAGTGATCAATTTAGACGTCATAGATCTAATCGGCGACCAACCGATACTATGCGAACGTAGAATATAGACGTGTAAGCTCATATCTGATATGCGGTCACATTGCAATCCATGCCACTTAAGTTGCTAAGTAGTGCTCGCGGTTGGCTTATCGCCAACATCATAATTCCCTCAGTTACGTCATCCTAAGGTCAAGACTTCTCTCCGACCGGAACGTGCCTTAATTCATCCGAGCCCGTTACGGGATACAAGTAACAAGTTCTCTTAATCACATTTGACTATCAACTGCTGTGCATGATAACCATGCATGTCCCGGTAGTATCAGGAAGGTGAATGCAACTAGTATGAACCCCCGCTAAAGAGCATACTCCTGGCTGACTTGGAGAATGATGATTGGGAGTTATGCATGTCACCATACCATAGTGTGTGACTAGTAATCATTGCGATTCTTTCTAACAAGTACCATTATTGCTGCTAAGAGACAACCCCTAACATTACACATGGGCCACCTGTCGATGAATTAGTCATAGGTACGCCCTGACTAGCGGATTCACTTATGATGATGCAGTTATGTCGCCATTCCTGGGAAGTGAAAAACCTTCAGCAGTGCGTGTAATTATTGGCCACACCAACTATATCTCATCTAGCGGGACAACACACAGTGAAGTTGAGATTACGCAGAATTACATATGCAGCAGACGAAACTGCAATTGCGAGTACCAGAGATCTGCAACCCCACCCACCCAGTGGTGGGAACCATGGTGGCACTCCCCAGTCAACAGCAGGTCGAGACCTAAGCATGCAGTGTCTGAGGGATTAATGGCTTTCGCTGAAGATAAGATGCCCGAAGCAAACCTGCTCATTGAGTTGAGTCAGTATGCATTGCAACGTCATAGTGATGTGTCATAATCTACATTGGCAGAGTATCGGTTGGTCGCCGATTAAATCTCTGATGCATTGCTGAATAGCCAAAATAAAGGCGAGGCATTTAATAGTGCGAGCTATGAAAACATATTGCGATAAGCACAGTCTCGGCTACATGTCAGCAGATGTTCCAACTACTGAATATTACGGGAAACAAGATGTCCAAGTTGAAGTTATGATATGTCACAATGTGCATTTGATATCGTGATATGAGGATGGCCCATATTGGGGGTGTAACGCCTTGAAACCACTGATGCATGAACACAATAACCTGAGGGAAGTGTGGCAACAATCAATGAGGCACTTAAGTTGTTCTCGGAGATAAGCTATCATTCAATCATGATGTCATAGACAAGATACCGAAGTCAAGCATGAAAGAAGGATCCGACTATAGAGAGATCACATCGTTCCGGCAATGAAAGCACAAGCTCCAGCAGCGAACAGTTAGAAAAACTTACCAGCAAAGAAGACCTTAAAATATTATTGCGTTTTTATGATACCTATATCTATTATTATTGTTATCAAATATTATTAGCTTTGTAGTGGCAGCCCCGCACCTCAGATGAGTATTACCTTTGATAACGAAGCCGACATTATCGTGTGGACTTTAGCAAAGGTACTTGTTATTGTTGAGCAGCGTCAGTACCTGTTCACTGCTCAGTGTATCTGGTGGATAGCAGCATTGGTACCGCTAGATCCAGCATTGAGATACATTATTGATAATCAGAAATTTCCTTCGGAATGTCATAAGGGAGATCAAATACCAGAGTTAGTCCTGGAAGTACCGAAAGAAATATCTCTTCTACACCATGTGATATTCAGCGTCGATCCATTTCCCAAGAAAGCGAGGACCCAGCTGAGGTTCAGTATGAAACAGATCCACTGAGATGTACTCGGAGAGGAAAGATCAATCAGTCACCCAAAACAAGGAAGCAACCTAAGGCTGAGAAGAAACAACTTGCCAAACTTAAAAGGAGATTATTAATTTGAGGCAATATATGTACTGTCAATATGGTTTGACACATGGGTTGGATTTGGTTGCCATTTAACTCGAGGCATCAGAAACAACAATTATCCTATGTCCACTTTGCATATTCGCTCTTTATCGATTGCCAATATACTTTAATTGGAGGTACGCCTAGGAAGGATATAGTATCTAGGGCCGTGCATAAGTATATATACTTTAAGGAAAGTACCCCCCTAACATAATTTTCACCCAAATATCATTTTACATGTTCTAGAAACCTCCAAGCTGACTCAGAATAGTATTCTAGCCTGCATAAGAGATACTGGCAGCAAAAACACTGAATTTTAATCAGAATTGATGGAGAAATCAAGTGGAGTAGATATTTCTCTGTCTCATTCTGCCCTTCTACCAACTGCCATATATGTCCACTAATCCAAGATCAAGTTGGATACAATTTCACATTTTGTCAGCCTATGAAAACTAGGTTAACTTGAAAGTATGAATAACCTGGTAGTGGTACTAGTTCTACAATGATGGAAGGGGGTGTGTTGACTGCATGCCCTTCTAGTAGACTTCTGCAGTAATTGTCAGCTCGTCCCAGCACCTGGCCAACAATATTGGAAAATTCATCAATATATTGTTGAGCTACTTTATGCCCAATGATATCCAATTTGGTCAACAATTGGGATTGCTATAGGGGAATGGTGAATTATCCTTTTCTGTTCTAGTCTCCCCTTTGGCTATTTCCATATATTAGTAAAATGTATGTTTGTCACTGGGAGTTTCCAGAAGAATATAATAGCAGGTAGAGGATATACTTACCAGTGTTGAAGATTGAAAAGAATTAGCCTCTAGAAAAGTGACTCTACTTGCATTCAAACTACCTTGATTTTCTGGTAACTGGTAAGGAAGCACTGTTGGAGCGATTGTGATATATTTGGAAATATTTTGAAGCACTGGAGGGAATATTGGAAGCGTCTGGAATGATTGTCTAACTAATGTGGAAATCACAAACAGACTCTAAATGATACTTGGGTTCTTAGTGAATGACATTCAGAGAACTATCAGTAGTACCAGAGTCTTTCATCAGCAAAATGTATTTTAGTCTCTGGAAGACTCCAGGAGTGTCTGAGAGGATGTGGAGTGTAAACTTAGCAGCGTCAATTTCAGGAGAGTATCAGACCCTAGGAGGGTATTCCGGCAGGCCTTCCGAGTCACAGGGATCTCTGACAACCTGTACAGGAGTAACTGGGATCACTGATGACTGATACCGGAGTACGATGGAAGTGATTGTGATAAGTTTGGGAGCACGTTGGGGTGCCAGAGAGAACTTTGGGTGCACCTGGGAGTGTCGCCAAACCAACGCGGGAATCACATACAAACTCTGAGAGATGGCTGCGTTCCGATGAATATTCATTCGGAGGACTGCAGAAGATATGTGAGACCCTTCGGATGTACATGAGCAATCGACTTCCCTCAACAGCAAATATGATGCATGGATTATTGTTCATTATCAATTCTGAATCATACTAGCCATCATCTTCTTCAACATTGTATTTTGTGCCTCGCTACATCAAGGAAACGAAAGAAACAGGTGAGAGATTCAAACATAAATCCAGGTACACCGAAACAATAACCGAACTAAGCAATCAAAGTATAATAATCAAACATGCTGTCGATGTCATCCACTCCATCTCGCATCTCATCAGGGCTAACGAAAGCAGAAACACACAATTCATCCACGGCGCAAAGAGGCTGGAGGCGCTCCTTGTATTTGCTGATTATGTGTTGCTGGGGAGTGGATGAAATGGAATTCCAATGTCGTTTGGCTCGATTTGTGATATCTAACACAGGTGTAATCAGATGTTAGCCAGCTGCGAATCTGAATGGGGGTATAAGAGGCAATATGATAGATTCAGATGTAAAATGGGGACAACTAGCAGGGGAAAAGAGGAGCGCCAGATGGGGAGTGTTGTGTGGACAAGAGTAGTACCCCAAAAGGTGTTGGAGAAGCGCGGAATGAAGAAGAAGAGTGTCAGATTTAAGCTGAGGAGTGCTGAAAGTGGAGGGGTTAAGGAGTACGGAATGAAATTGAGGAGCGCCGAAAGAGGGTGGGTTATGGAGTGCGGCATGGGATGAATAAGAGCCCATGCAGGCAGAGCGGAGCACCGATGGGATTGAGGAGTGCTTATCCCAGAGGAGGCGCGCCAAGAAGGGGAGGGATAAGGAGTGTGGAATGCATCATATGAGCACCGGTGGGAATCGAAGAGCTCCCATCCCGGGCTGAGGAGCATGGATAGGAGAGGCTAGAGTGCAGAATGGGATAGAGGAGTGCTGAGAGGAGGAATTGATTGTGGAATGAAATAGAAGAGGTTCAATCGAGGCTGAGAAGCTCCGACGAGGATTGAAGACCGCCTATTCTGGTGAAGTTGAGCCGCAGGGGGGGGGGGGGCGAGAGTGTAATGCGGCTGCTGATATGTGATTGATTGTGGAGTAGCTTCAAGAGTAAAATTGATCACAGGGGATGGGCCAAGTGTACCTCGATATTCATCTTGAGAAAACATAACCAGGGCCTTCTTTCCACTGGCATATTCAGACAGCGCACAATGAATAGCTGCAGCTGCCAGCGCTAAAGTCTGACGAGCAAGTGGTTGGAAATACTGGGGTGTTGTTGGCTGGCGCCCCAAGCGATTGGGGGTGAAGAAAAATTGGTCGTAAATTAGATCAAGCACTTCCATTTGCGTGAACCATGACTTCATATCATCGACAACCTCGGAGACGTAAGCATCATCAAACAGCAGTACGTTAACCTTGATATGAAGCCAAGTCTCAGAGCCCACATCCAACGGGTAACTTCGGACAACAGTTGGATGTGCCCCATCTACCAACTGTCCTCGAATGGTACATCAGCATAATGTATTTTTGTCTCTGGAAGACTCCAGGAGTGTCTGAGAGGATGTGGAGTGTAAACTTAGAAGTGTCAATTTCAGGAGAGTATCAGACCCTAGGATAGTATTCCGGCAGGCCTTCAGAGTAACTGGGATCGCTGATGACTGATACAGAAGTACGATGGGAGTGATTGTGATAAGTTTGGAGGCAGGTCGGAGCGCCGGAGAGATCTTTGGGTGCACCTGGGAGTGTCGCCGAACCGACACGGGAATCACAAACAAACTCCGAGAGATGCCTGGGTTTGTATGGATATTCATTCGTAGGACTGCAGAAGTTATCTGAGACTCTTTCAATGTACATGAGCAAACGACTTCCCTCAACAGCGAATATGATGCATGGATTATTGTTCATTATCACTTCTGAATCATACTAGCTGTCATGTTCTTCAACATTGTATTTTGTGCCTCGCTACATTAAGGAAACGAAAGAAACAGGTGAGAGATTCAAACATATACCCAGGTACACCGACACAATAACCCAACTAAGCAATCGAAAAATATCAATCAAACATGGTGTTGATGTCATCCACTCCATCTCCCATCCCGTCAGGGCCAACCAAAGCAGGAACACATAATTCATCAACGGTGCAAAGAGGCTGGAAGCGCTTCTTGCATTTGCTGATCATTCGGTCCTGGCAAGTGGATGAAATGGAATTCCAATGTTATTTGGCTCAATTGGTGATATCTAACACAGGTGTACTGAGATGTTAGCTAGCTGCGAACCTAAATGGGGGTATGAGAGGCAATATGATACATTCAGATGAAAAATGGGAACAACTAGTAGGGGAAAAGAGGAGCGCCAGATGGGGAGTGTTGTGTGGACAAGAGGAGTACCACAAACGGTGTGGGAGATGCGCGGAATGAAAAAGAAAAGCGTCAAGTTCAAGCTGAGGAGTGCCGAAAGAGGAGGGTTTAGGGGTGCAGAATGAAATTGAGGAACGCCGAGAGAGGGTGGGTTAAGGAGTGCGGAATGAAATTGACGAGAGCCTATCCAGGCAGAGCAGAGCACCAATGGGATTGAGATATGCTTATCCCAGAGGAGGAGCGCCGACAAGGGGTGGGGTAAGGAGTGTGGAATGCATCACAGGAGCACTGGTGGGAATTGAACAGCTCCCATCCTGGGCTGAGGAGCGTAGATAGGGGGTCTAGAGTGCGGAATGGGATTGAGGAGTGCTGAGAGGAGGAATTGATTGCGGAATGAAATAGAAGAGGTTCAATCTAGGCTGAGGAGCTCTGATGAGGATTGAGGAGGATCTATTCTAGTGGAGTTGCGCCGCAGGGGTGGGGGGCGGGGTGTGATGTGGCCGCTGATATTTGATTGATTGTGTAGTACCTTCAAGAGTAAAATTGATCATCGGGGATGGGCCAAATGTACCTTGAGATTCATCTTGAGAAAACATACCCGTGGCCTTCTTTCCACTGGTGTATTCAGACAGCGCACAATGAATAGCTGCGGCTGCCAGCGCTAAAGTCTGAGGAGCAAGAGGTTGGAAATACTGAGACGTTGTTGGCTGGCGCCCCAAGCTATTCATCAGCAAAATGTAAAATGGTTTGGAAGTCATAACCGAACAACTCAGCAACTCTGAACAGCCACACTGATCCTTGCAGATGCTCCCAGATGCTCCCAGATAGGCTGAATGCAAAGCGATGTGCTCTCAGGTGCTCCGAGACTACTTCACCGGTGCTCCTGAATACTCCGGAAGTTGTGAAACAGAATCCAAGAATATCCTGAAGAGCGCATAGTTGTCTTCAAAATGCTTCCAAATCAAACTATTAGGATGTGCAAATTTCAGAGCTATTGGGAGTATTGGCCGCATCTCCGAGAGTACTCCAGTGCACCTCGAACCTGGAGCCATACTCTCCGGGAGTGATTATTATAATGTTTATATCAACTAGTACAATTCAATTAAAT
>Ga0307515_10009408_pt1 | contig 18899 bp, 9 predicted proteins | sample 17_EM_MG_FD_194513 | JGI IMG/M metagenome (GOLD analysis project Ga0307515, IMG submission 194513) | Populus trichocarpa ectomycorrhiza microbial communities from riparian zone in the Pacific Northwest, United States - 17_EM | ecosystem: Host-associated > Plants > Roots > Unclassified | place...
TGTTGTTGATTTAGCGTATGTGATCTTTTGTTTTTTTTTCTTCTCTCTCCTACACAATTTTCTTGTTGGTTTCAAAAAAATCAAATCAACATATGAGGTTTGTTATTCTTAAGATTTCATATTTATTCTTTATATTATAATTTTTTTATTTTAAAAAATTTATAAAATTAAGGATTTTTTTTATTTCATCCCCAATAAATTTTTTAACATGTCAGATTTAGTTTCTATTATTTTAATTACTATTTGTTTTATTTAAGATGGGGTTTTAAAAAAAATTTACAATTTCATCCTTCTTGATTTTTTTTGCCTAACAAATATAATCCTTTTTTTATTATTGTTATTTTTTTACCTTGCGAGATTTTTTTAGAATTATTTTTTTATTATTTAATCCTACAATATTTAATCGGTGAGGTGTTTAGCTTCTTAGTTGAACTCAGATCTAGAATTTAATGAATTGTAGGTTTAAAAGATAAACCTCAGTTTACGAAGTTGACATAGACTTCCTTGGTTTTTTTCTTTTAAAAAACTTTTTTTTCACCTTTCATCATTTTTTTTATTTTTTATTCATTTTGTATGCGATTTTTTAGTCGTTTAGAAAATAACATAGATTATCTTGGGTTTTTTTGTTGTTGTTAAATTTAGCTTTTTAAAAGGAACTTTGTTTTTAAATTAAATTAATTGATATCATATTCCAACATTTAATTCTTCACGTGTTGAGCTTCTGGATTGAGCCTGAGTCAAGAATTTAATGGATTGCGGGTTTTAGAGTTTAACTCGGGTTTACAAGGTTCACTCGGGCTTACTTAGTATTTTGTTTTTCCTTTTCTAAGCTTTTTTTGTGATTTCATCCTCCAACATTATTTCTTGCGTTGGGTTTTTTTTTCCAGACTTTGTTAAATTTATCTTTTTTAAAAGGAATTTTTTTAGTTGAAATAAATTTATTGATTTCATCTGTTGGCATTTAATTGGGCAGGTGTTGAGCTTCTCAGTTTAGCTTAGGTCTATAATTTAACGGGTTACGGGTTTGAAAGATTAACCTGAGTTTATAAGGTTCACCCAAGCTTGCTTTGTTTTTTTTTTAAAAAGTTTTTTTTTAATTTCATCCACCAACATTTTGATTTTTTTTATTCGCTTTTTATGAGATTTTTCTGTAGTTTTGAAAGTAACAAGGGTTAACTCGGATAATTTCTTTTTATCTATGTTGAATCTAGCTTTTTTTAAAAAGAATTTTATTTTTTAATGAAATTAAATTAATTGCGTGAGAGTAAGAATGAGATGATCGATTCATGGTGTTTTGTGTTTTTTTTCTTTCCTCATCATTGCTCTAACAACAAGTGTGACCTCTTTCAGTTACTAAATTCTTAGATTTTTCGTACTCCTTTTCAAACATTAATATTGTATGAACATCTTTTCTTATGTTGGCGAGAATTAACCCTATCCGCAGCGTGGCACAAACCAATTATCTAGTTATAACTCTAGAAAGAATCATAATTATTAAACTCGGTCTGAGGTTGCCCCAGGAAAATGGCTAGGTCTCGGGTCACACAGGTTGACCCGGGTCAACTTGAATCAACCCAGAAAAGAAAAGAAATTATCTTTGAGGTTTTAATATCCCACATAAAAAAATTTTGAAATAATTTATGTGAATGTAGGTTATAAAAAAAGAAATTTAAGACATGAAGTGTAGCATAGTTATATTATATCGAAAAGTTAAGAAACAATCTATGTGAATATAAACTATAAAAGATAAATGTGAAGCATGAAGTATAATATATGAACTATAGTATAGTTATCCCATATCAAAAAGCTATAAAACAATCCATATGAATGTAATATATATATCTCTCTCGAAAAGTTAAAGAAACAATATATGAGTTGTAGTCTATAAAAAATAAAGTGTGAGCTAAGTATTTATAAATTAATATTATATTTTTAGAGTTTATTAAATAATTAAAATATATATATGTCAAAAAAAAAAATCAAGTATCGCCCAGATTAGATTACCTGGGTTTCAAGTTATTCGATCGAATCATCCAGATTTGATCAACCAATTACATCTTCTAGTTTTTTTGGATTCATATCTCTGAAAAGGATGATTGATTTTTCCTGTACGAAAGGAAAGGAAAAAAATCAAAATTACGGGCATCTAGAAACCATGCTTACCGGGCAATAAATTAAGCATTAAGTCCACAACTATATATTCTTAGGTGTAATATTAGCGAGTCAACCAACCTTGAAATTTTTTTATAGAGTATCTTCACAGGTCTCAACATCACTATGCATTTCCTACACTACCTCGCCTGTCCTAATTAAGATTGACTTTGACAATTTCAAGTCTTTCCAGGAATAATTCTCGTTGGGGTTTGTACTTGCATCATCATGTTTAGGCAATATAAGACTTGTTTTTATTCCTTGCACTTGCTACACCACATGCTCTTGTGATAAGATAGAATTGAAAACTTTTTAGCCTTTCTAGCCAAACTTCTTGGGGGTTTTACGTCCCATCTCTTTGTTTAAGCAATATACTTGTTTAAATTAATTATTTTCGAGTTGCAAGTTCTTAGCTCTCAAAATTCCATGGCCTCGACGATCTATTTAGTTTTGTTGTTCTTATTCTTTTGTATGGTTGCTGAGGCTCAAGATGTAGAATTCCTCTTCAATGGATTCAATGGAAGAGAAGCAAACCTCACACTTGATAAAGTTTCCATTATCAAGTCTAGTGGTTTGCTAAGGCTCACCAACAAAACGCAAAATGCTGTAGGACATGCATTTTATTCCGAAAAAGTACAAATGCTTAACAGAAGTTCACCTTCGTCTCCGAATGCTTCTTCTTTCAGCACAGCTTTTGTCTTTCAGATAATCTCTCCATCCAAAGGTGAGGGAGGATTCGGCTTTGCTTTCACCTTATCTCCCTCCGATCGGCTTCCTGGGGCTGAGGCGGGGCATTACCTTGGTCTTTTCAACTCTACGAACGATGGTTGGTCCTCCAACTATATTTTTGCTGTTGAATTCGACACAGTTAATGGATTCAACAAGAGTACAGACTCTGTAGGCAATCATGTCGGAATCAACATCAACAGCATGGATTCAAAAGCAGGAAGACCAGCTTCTTATAACGACAACGTAGACCGGCTTGGTTCATTTGAAGAATTGGTGTTGGAGAGTGGTCAACCTATTCAAGCTTGGGTTGAATATAATGGTGTGACTAAATGTATTAACGTAACAATAGCTCCCATGGACCATGGCAAACCGATTGAACCACTCATTTCCTTCCCACAAGATCTAAGCACTTATGTTAAGGAGGATATGTATGTTGGTTTCTCCGCCTCTACTGGAAATAAGGCGAGCTCTCATTACATACTGGGATGGAGTTTTTCCACCAAGGGAGAAGCCCCTCCACTAAATCTTTCTCGGCTTCCTATCGCACTGCAGGAGAAAAATTCATCGTCTTTCCGACCCTCAGTGATTGTTATTATCGCATCTTTATGCGGTGTGACCACTCTTCTGTTTGTAATACTGTTCTTTCTTACGGTATATAAAATAAAGTGGCGGCAATCTGAGGCTCTTGAAGACTGGGAATTGGAGTGTCCACACAGGTTTCGCTATCAAGATCTTTATACAGCAACTAAGGGTTTTAAAAAGAGTGAGATCATCGGAGTGGGTGGGTTTGGCGCAGTGTACAAAGGTAGATTGCCTACAAATGGAAACGAAGTTGCTGTTAAGAAGATCAATAACAACTCAATCCAGGGTTTGAGAGAATTCACTGCGGAGATTGAAAGCCTGGGACGTTTACGGCACAAGAACTTGGTGAATCTCCAAGGATGGTGCAAGAAAAATAATGACCTCCTCCTAGTTTATGACTTCATCCCAAATGGAAGCCTGGCCGGTCTCCTCTTCAGTCGGAGAAATAACTTTGTATTGAGCTGGGAGCAAAGATTCAATATTGTTAAAGGCGTTGCAGCAGGGCTTTTGTATTTGCATGAAGAATGGGAGCAAGTGGTGATTCACAGAGATGTCAAGTCAGGCAATGTCTTGATAGATGCAGAAATGAACGGGCGGCTAGGAGACTTTGGTCTAGCCAGGTTGTATGATCATGGCACGATGTCGCACACCACAAATATTGTTGGCACGATAGGGTATCTTGCACCTGAATTGACACGCACTGGCCAGTCTTCTACCAGCTCCGATGTGTATGCATACGGTATTTTGCTTCTTGAAGTGGCTTGTGGCAGAAAACCCGTTGAAACTAGTAACTTCATTCTGATAGATTCAGTGATTGAATACCATCAAATGGGTAGAGTTATTGATGCAGCTGATCCAAAGCTGAACTCTGCATTCGTGGTCAAAGAAATGGAGTTGGTCCTAGGGTTGGGTCTTCTTTGTTCTCATCGCAAACCTAAAGCCAGGCCAACCATGAGACAAGTTATACGGTATCTTAACTGGGAAGATAAGCTTCCTGTAATTGATGATTTGGGCTCTCCTGATTCTCTGCGTGGGAGCACAAAATTTAAGGAAGTTTCGGTTTCCAGTAACACGATCACAGGATCATATCCTTCATCTTCCATCGGTTACATGACTTCAAGCTCTATGGATGCAGGCAGATAGAAGAATCCATCTTCCTTTTATTTCATCATCATCATCGGCTTTTTTAGCTTATAGTTTGTATAAGTTCCATACTAGCAGCTTATATATAGTTCTAGTTCCATTCTACCAAAAGTAGATTATGTACACTGAAAAGGGTTATTTAATTTTCTTTCATTTCCCAATCATGCAGAACAGGAAATTGATTCTTGACCGTGTTATGCATCAATCTCATGATTTTTGTTCTGAACTGAACTTGCAAGGCTTTACCAAAAGTGCTAGACGTGGTTATCTCTATCTGATAAAAGTAAACGAGAAATGAGCTAGTATCTTAGCATGAAATAGTCAAATGCTAAAAAATCAAGAAATCAAGAGGAGAGAGAATATTTGTGAGAGTGTTTTGAAATATAATTGTGGTTGTTTTTAAAATTATTTTTTATTTAAAAATATATTAAAATAATAAATTTTTTATTTTTAAAAATTATTTATTATATTAATGTATCAAAATCATCTGAAACTAAAAAAATATATTAATTTGAAATAAAAAAATATAAAAAATTTAATTTTTTAAAATACAAAAATAAATAATTTAAATTAATAATTTTAAATTAACAGGTTTATTTTTTTCATGGTTTAACTTTTAAAAATAACCGTCCGTATTTTAATGTGTGAATTGCATCCATAAATGTGTATATATGATATTAAAAAAAAATACAAAGTAGAGCGTCACTTAATACACCTGCCATACCACATAAATTAACAGCACTAACGTTCATGGCTAAAGGAAGGCCCCTAGCTCCATGATTTTAATTTATCCCATTTGATTCTGCCCTACCAAATACTGCACTGGTCTATGTTGTGAATTATTCAGTGTTTTACAATCACTGAAAACCGAACATATATATGTTCACCAAATGAAATTTCAATTTGAAAATAACCCTAAAATCTCAATTTTAAGTAATTTTTAGAGATTGCTGAAACCCACAACACCACGTTGATTCAAACTCGGAGTTCATTACATACAAGAATGAAGCAATTAGAGAATGATTCGTGAGCATGTAGCTAGAGAAAAAGGACTTTAAAATGACTCAACAGACCACCGATTAGTGGATACATTAAAGGAACCAGAGTTCTACCATGCTTGCACATGGATAGATGACCTCATTTCTTTCTGGGATCCCTCACAGCCTACCAAAACTAGAAGAGGAGAGAGCGGGGAAAAAAGGTGCCTATTCTCTAGATGAAGCAATCAATGACCATAAACAACTTTAGCTCCGTCTCATGAAACAACACGAGCAATCATCACTTGGGTCCAATTTGCAGTCTCTTTGAGATGTTCATCTTCAGATTGAAGACACTCGCCGAGGAATTGAACGCAGAATGCTTTGTCTTTAAACAGTATTTTCGTGTTTGGACCAAGGGCATCTGCCAGATCACCCATCACCGCAACTGCTGCTTTTGTAACACTCTCATCCCTGCACAACAAGGAACAGAATATTAGATGTGAACAAATAAATGCAGTGTGTGTGTGTGTGTGTGTGTGTATATCAGAGTGAAGGGGAAGGAAGCAGCGGAAGAAAAGGAATGAAAGAGGACAAGATACCTATATTTCTCTCTGAAAACCAATTCTATAAACTGGAAAAGGTGACCAGCATGTGGCAGCATCAACTCAGGCTTGGAATCTTTGAATCCCTGAAGAATACCAGAATAAGCTTCAAATATGCTACGCTTAAGCTGGTTGCCATAATCCATCAACTCCTCATCACTATTATCCATCTGAGCACAGACCTCAGCAGCACTCCGCATCATTGCTACTGTAGGCTCAATGTACTTAGAGAATTGCTCGCCTATAGCAAGAGCAATGTCCCCAAAGCAGGAGAATATGGGAGGCTTGACCGACCGGTTGAGTTCAGCACTTTGGAGATTGCAGACAAGGTGGTTCATGATCCCATCACAGTATGGTAAAACCTTGTCCTCCAGTGCGCGGCAAATGTCACCAATCACCCCAACTGTGATGGCACAAACCTCGTACTCCTCAAAATTCTGTAGTCCCATCTCCAGGTATTTGTATAACTCAGGCATATACTTCTCGAATTCTGGACCAGAGGCATGAGCCAGTGCACCGATTGCAAGCATTGCTTCCTCATGCACAGTAGAGCTGCGGCAAGCAAAAACCCTGAGGAGCAGAATCATAATTGGATCTGCTGCCTGAAGTATACTGGGCTTAGACTCATCAGTGCTGCTAAGCTTTTGGATGATCACCTGGATAACAGCACAAAGGGAAGCTTGCAAGTCCCCTTGCTTCTCTCTATCATCTGATGAGACAATTTGAAGCTCTAGAGTCTGCCCCAACTTATGCAAGATGCTTTTGAGCAGCTCCAAAATAATTAGTGATGTTTCCACAACATTGGAAGACCTAACAACCTCGTTCAATGTCTCATAAGCAGAAGTCCTGAGCTTAAAGTCGCTCCCATCTGTCCGCTCAGCAGTTTTGAGAAGTTCAGAGATAATCCTAGGGATGTGTTGAGTTAGAAGCGAGGAACTTGTTCCAGAATCTTCATATCCCTGTGCAAGGTAATAGATTGCCCCACAAACCTTTTCAGCTACATGTGGAGCATCATTAATACTCTCCAGCAAGACAGTTACAATTCTTTCCAGCTTCTCCGGGGAAATCACAGAAAATCCACTGGCAGGACAGTGCAAAAACTCAAATATACGACTAAGCGTCCAGGCAGTTGTGTCCTTGACATTATTATTTTCATCCCTTATTGCATTAAGCAGAAAATCCAAGCCATTAGTAACAAGTGGACCCAATGTTTCAACGCTAGGGCCTTCTAGAATTGAGCCAAATGCATATGTGGCTGCCTCGCGACAATGCCAATCTGGGTTAAGAATATTACCCTCGACAAAGGGCATTACAAGTTTCACAATAGAATCCCCAACAGTTCTAGCAACAAGACCAAGACAGGTTCCCCCTGCCATGGATATATTCCAAATGCTATCATCCTGATCCTGATCCTCCTGTTTCAACATAGTATCCAACAACAAAGGAACAAGATATGGGAGGGCCTTTTCTATGAAGCGTGAATGAGCAGACCCAGAATCCCCACCTTCAACAGTCCCATATTCTTGAAGCTCTATCTCTTCATCGCAGATGGAGCTCCAGAATTCAATTGCTTGGAGAGCAACACTCTCTTCATCCCCTTTTACAGCATTTGATGTTAGCTGGAAGAGGGTCTGCATATAAGGTTCAAGCACCTCATAGTATGTTGATGCTATAGAAACAAGACACTCGAAAGCAGCCTGCCTGATATCCGCCTCTTTGGAAATTGCTGTTTCACATACCACCTTCATGATGTAATTGCGCTCCATTTCATTGTCAAAGTTGGTCTGGGCAAAATCTAAGGCATTATACAAGGCCTTTGTTGCTGCAATACGTACTTCATGACTGTGTTCAGCAAGGTTCATGCCTTGGACAACAGCAGTGAGAACAGAGTTAACTTCATCCTGCACAAGATCCTGATGCGATATCACCTCACAAACATATCCAAGAGTTTCCAGGGTCGCCTGTTTCAAAGCTGCCGGACTATCTTGCTGGGTCATATTATTAAGCAATGATCCGATGAGCTCAGGCCACTGCTTCCGTGGAATCTCAATGGAAGCAACTTTTGCAATTACTTGGGCAGAAGTGTGCCTTGCTTCCGATGCAGATGACCCAAGAGTTCTCAAGAGTGAGTCTTTGATTTGTGATTTGATAGAAATTTCAATTGTCATCCATTGTTGAACAAGATGTTCCTTTCTCACAGAATCTTTAGCATCTAAAGAGTTTTTAAGAACAATACCAGCCAATCTACGTGATTCTAAAGGCTTTACATTGTTTGCAAGCTCCACTGACAAGGATAGAAGGAAAAGGGGCAAGTTCTGCTCTTGGAACTGCCTAAGACTGGCCTCTGCCTGAGTACGGATATTTGCATCCGGTGATTGGGCAGCCAATAGAAACTGAGTGATCTCCAATGCCATTGCTTTAAACACTGCAAGAGAAAACAACACAAAGTCCTATCAGTGAAAGTAGTAACAATAAATCAAACAGCAGCAAAATGAATAATTGAAGAACTTGGTAAACAACAGAATGGAATGAGAAAAGAAAGATAAAAACATTAAATACAATCAAACCCTGAGAGTCATAAAAACGGGTGAAACCAAATTATTGTATACCATGACAGTATATGCACATGGTAGAATCTACATCAATAAACATCAACGGATCCATCAACAAGATAACACATTCAGTTCCATCTATATGATACCATAATAATTTCAATAACTTATAAATTATATTGAAAATCGAGCTAATAAACAGATAAAATCATAACCAGAATCAAACCATAAACAAATGAAATGTTTAGGAGAGATTTAGAGAAACAGATTAAAAAAACATTAATTACAGGAATGCCCCATAACCTATAAAAACAAAGGCAGTGCAAAATCCTAAATCCATTACAAAATATGCACGCATTCATTACATATAAAATATGATATGTAGATCCTACATATCTAAATATCAACAAGATTAATCAAGCAGTCCCACCAATATCGTACTTCAATTACCACAGAAAAAAAATAGATTCTAGCAGATTTAGGTAACTAATCATGACAGTCCAGACGAACTGATTTGGCAAAATCAGATCAAATAACAGAAAGTCACAGCCTTCTTCCACCGTATACAAATTCATAAACTGGGTTTTTTATTAAAAAACAAATATGCTAAATCGACAATCTTCTTCGAACAGCAAATGCTTGATCAAATAATAAAATTACTCAACAAAAAAAAACTACAACTACTTTTTTAATCTCATTCACTCAATTAAAACAATAAAAATGAAAAAGCATTGATTTCCTTCCAAAATTACACACTCAAATACTGCAAAAAAAATGCACGAAACAAGAAAAAATGTACAGTCGACTAACGAAAAACAGAAAAGGAGCCCTCACAGTAAAACCATAAAAAAATCCCTCACAGAAGATCTAGTGATTAGAATAAAAAAACAGAAATAAAAATAAAGTAATACCTTAAATCAGAGGGAAACCTTCGGCACTAAAAAAGCGTGACCTGCTCTTTCGTTGTTGAAGCTGGAGAGAAGTGGAAACGGAGAGAGGGAAGGGAGAGACGGACTTCAATGAAGAAACTGTTCGATTGATTGATTTCAGGGTTTCGGAAGAAATGTTATCGCTGTTGTCGTTGTTATTTTCGAATGGAATGAAGAAGCGGGAGCCAGGAGGTCATGATAGCGTGGAAAAAGGAAAAAACAACGGGCAGGGGTTTTTTTGGCTGCCCCAGTGCTGCCCGACTTCAAAAACCCTAGCTTTTTTGAATTCTCTCATGTGTGAGTCATGTCGCACGCGTGTCAACGTTTAAAATTCAATGGGCTTGATTGGGCTTTCCTTTTGGGGATGGAAAGTGACCACCTCATGAACTGCTTTACATTTTTTTTTGGGTTTCTATATATGATTTGGAGATTATTATTTTTTTCTTTTTTGGGTTAGTACCCTTTCTATTTTATTTTGTAGAACAATATTGAGGATGAACTTTTGGTGAGACTTGTCTCAAGAAACTCTTTACACCACAGAGCTTGTGCTCCATGCACCATGGGAGTAGAACTTCTAGGCCACAGCCTATATGTGAAGGATATGATCGTCCGACTGTTCTTGAAACGTACTCCTCTGAATAATTGTATGGATAGGGAAGCTTCTTACCAGAATTATTCAACGCGCAAAGCGTAGATGATGCAGTGATATCTAGAAGAAACCGCTCCATCGTGAAATTTAGAGACCGGTTTTCAGTTGTGTCCACACTCTCTAAATTTAGCCTGTCTAATCCGTGCCATTCCACACATTTCTGTGCTATATCTATTGCTTCTGTCAATGATGATAGCATTCGAAAACACATCAACCTCTCCACCATCATCGTCGTCGTCAACATCAGCATCACAACCATCATCATGATCATCAAGTTGACGATACAATTGTGATCACCGTTTTTTGCTGCTGCTTTTTGTAGATGACAACTGCATGGTGGGAGCGTCCGCAGAGGAGTTTCTGCTTCATGGACATCATTTCTATCGGATCCTATCACTCGTATCCTTCAAAGCAGCCTGTGAATTTGTTGCACAATAAATTTCTCCATTACCAGTGTGACCGCCTAGTCGATAAGAGTGGCAGGTTTAAGTTCAGCTTTCTGGGACGATTAACATCAATACGTTGCTCCCTAATCTCCACCTTATGAAATGCTCACAGCGTCACAGGCAAGAGGTAGGAAAGATCCTTTCTCGACAAGTGATTAAAGTAGTAGTTCAGCATCATTTGTGTTAATTTCAACAATTAAAGATCCTAACTGGCATATCAAACTTTATGGCTACTGAGTTTTGAGAAATAATTTATCTTGCAATTATTTCTAGATGTTCTAGAGTCTAAAAACTGATATATGCCATGAAAAGTATAAAGAAAAGGAAGTAAATAAGTACTGAAACGGAGACGTGGAAAATTGGGCATGAATTTTATGAGAAAATTGTGAAGCACAAAGAACAATAGACACTACAGTATAACTTCAGCAAAAATCAGTTAATCCGTAAGCCTCTTAACAAGGCAGACTTCAGCACAAGCTGCCATTCATATACATGTTTCTTCCAACAATGATACATTCACTTCAATCTTTGCTGAAGTGAAATATGGGGCAGTGGCAGGATATCACATACATTTACAAGCTATCCCACTTTCTACAATCCCTTTCTTGTTAAATTCAAATTATCCCTTTCTTCCTCTGCTGAAATTCCTTTCACAAAAAGGCCACCAGGATGTCTGCGTCTCTATGGAGAAAATCCAAAAAAACATTCCTAGGAAAACTGGCCTTTCTAGTACCAAATATAAGAAAATGTGGTGGCAATGATGTGATTGCCCAGATACTAAAGATAACAAGCATGAACTTCTGGTTCTCATTTTTCTTGTTCATTACCCCGCCATATTCTCTTATAGAGCTCGATGGTACCTTTGTGATTGGGGTCAAGACAGAGAGCTGCTTCACAGTCTCGAAGGGTGGAGCCATTATCACCCATTGAATCATAAAATGCTGCTCGAAGATGCAGCAGCTGTAAGTCTGGCTTGAAAGCTATGACCCTTGTAAGCTCTTTTATGGCTTCCACTTCTTTGTGGTCATCCATTAAAACTGAAATGGCACAGAATTAGTCTTAGTAGTTTAAAATTAAATGTGTATTCACTCACATAATCCACACTGAATTCCGACTACACAAAATGCAATGATAATCCCAATAGTTTAATATAGAAGTGTTTTTCAGTTAGATCATTAGCCTGAAGCCAAAATATGACCAGCTAAACTTTGAAATCAACAGAAAACATGTATTCTGAAAGAAGAAGAAACAAAAACCAAACTAACTTTCTTCTAATAACTTTGAAGCAAAAATCAAGTGCTTTTCATCTGATTATGCTAATATTAATCAAGACAACCTGAAACTGTAGCATGGAATAAACAAAAAACAAGGAACATGGTCATGCATACTCCAGAAGCATATCAGAGCAGCAGCCAAGAGCATGCATTCTTCAATACAAACAAATAGTGTACTTCCTTTGCCTAGAAGAAGTCCATCATTCAATTAATCTGACGTTTAATAATGAGACAACTTTGAACCGCAGTCATTCTAGTCAAGCACCCTACAGTTAGATCAATAAGCACAATTTAGGCAGGAGGATGTTGGGGGCGCTTTGAAGCCAACCATTTATTAAAGCTCAGAGTAGGAGACTAGATTTTAAATAATTAAGGTGCCACAAAGTTCTATTTATATGACAAGATCATAGATAAAACAAATGTCTCCAACAAGGTGAAAACAGTTTTTTAGTTGAAAAAGCTCTTCACTAAGGATCTCGAGATGCAGATCTCTTCAAACAAAAATTGAGAGCTATTAAACCCCTAGCAAACTACACAAGCAACTGATCTTTTGTCAAATGCCGACATCTTTCTACAACGAAATCAGCCTAACAGTGGTGCCTATTTCTCTGTTCTTTCTTCTTCTTTTTTAATGAAAACTAGTTTCAAGATGACCAGAGGGAATACTTCAACAGAAGGCTGAAAGGATACCATTAAGACCACTCTATCAGGCAAAGAATCTCCAACAGGACTACATTCAGTCCTCCAGTCAATGATGTTTAACAATTTTCAGTTAAGAATTAGAATATCTCTGCAACTTCAACGCCCAAAGTTTCATAGTTTCAGTGGTTAGTTCACATTTCCAAGATTTATAGCATAATCATTGATGAATGATTGTGAATAACAATCTCAAAGAAAGTAGATGTTGTCATGGAGCTTACCTGCTGCCCTGTGTCTGTATGGATATGTTCTTAGTGGATCTAGTTGTGTTGCCATGCTTAGATCACTTTTTGCCATGTCACGATCACAATACTCTGAACGCTTCTCATAAGCTGAAGCATTATTCCTAGCTTTTTCTATCAGTTTTGTCATCTCATCATATGCTGCTTTCCTTTGATTTTTTAGATGATGTACACGTGCCAGACCCTGATGTGCTCTTGTATGCTTGATCTCTAGTGCACTCATGTAACAGTCAGCAGCAAGATCCAACTTCTCACAATCAACATATACACTCCCAAGATTGTTCAGTGCCTGGAGAATGGCAAAATTACCCAACTTAAATAATATTGAGGTGCATTCAGAGCAATAGAATTGCATCAAAGTTGTTACTCACTTGTCCTTTCCGAAGGCCATCTGAAGGGCACCTAAGAGCTTCCTCCAAAAGTTGAATAACATACTTTGAGGACTCAGGATCAAGACTTGAATCTGCTAAAGCATATGCTTTAAGGAAAAAAGCTTCAAACGATCTCTGAATTGAAATAGACTCCTCGGCCTTGGATAGTGCTTCTTCATGATTTCCAGTGTCATACAAGATCCATCCTTCATAGACAAGTCTTTCATGGTCGGAAGTAGAATAATTTCTAGCCAGCCGCAAACTACGCATTGCAGCCTTTTGACAATTTAGCCTATACCATTGAGAAACAAAAGGTTCCATTAATATAGATATAATAAAATATTTAGAATGGTCCAAAAAGAATTAGGTTTGGGGGATAAGAAACTCTTCTGTATCCTAGACTCAGTTCTCCACAATAATAGCAATTGTGCATATATCACAGAGGCATTGTCTTTTCTATTTCCTTTTTTCCTAGATACTTAGCATCCATGACAAAGGGACCAGGAGATGGAAAAAAGTGACAAAGCAAAAGGACCAGAAGAGCACTCAACACTTGAATACGAAAACATCAACTTGTAACTAAACCATTAATATCATTAGCATGAAAACCTTACTAATGAAAAGTAATGATTAATGCTTTAGATGTCAAGAAAAAGGAAAAGTTTCCATCACATTGTTACAGGTTCTAAACTCTGACGATAGATTTTATTACAACCTTTCATGACAAAGAAATACTTCTTTCCATAAATCTTCTGTCTATGCTTTTGCAGTTTAAGCACAAATTTGGAATCCTTTCCTAGCTTCTAACCGAGGTCAGTGGTCCAAGACCAATGCATTAAAAACAAAGTCACACAAATAAGGATTTCGATAATGAAATTATGAAAATATTGATTTGATTTTGGAAGCTATGCAGGAGTAGAGCGTTTTCACTTCTCTTTTCTCTAAGTTGTCTTTTCTTGTTTTTCCTTCACTACAGCACTTCAGTTATTGTTCTTGTTCATAGGGAATCAGAATAGCCACCAATTTCCCTTCTTTTTTCTCTTTAATTAGCCTCTAAACTGGTCCCATCATTAAATCAGTGTTAACCTATATTCCTACATATTTTTCGAACTCTTTCCATGCTAATTAAACCATTTAAGGAAAACCTCGATCTCTGCGTTAAGTTGCTGCCCAGAAATTCCAATAATGTTATTACCGCCCTAGACCCCTTTCTCTTATGAACTCTGAGCTCCAGAATCCTACACTTTTTAAACGTTGGCTCATCACAAAGTGCTTCTTTGAACAGAAATTCAATCTTCCCTACATCAACAGACAACTGAGGGCACATCATAAGATGATAGAATAAAATATTAAGCAAGAGCTTCCAGTGGCAACCACTGTTGCATTAGTTGTGTCCTCCTCCATGACCATAATTACTTGTAAACATTATCTATATTTTTTTCTTCATTGCTTTTCCACCTTATATACACCTACTTTAGATGGGACAGTGGTTGATGTTTTGAATTACATCTACCAATTATATCATCTCAGTTCCATGCATGACCATTGGAGTCCATTCTATGGATATGAATGCTAGACCACCTTGATCCTTGTGTGTAAAGTTTGCAGTACAATGTTTCAATTATTTAATTAAAAAAAATCTTGCATCGAACAATTTAAGTCAATTTAAGTTCTGCACATATGCAATACAAGTCTACCAACAATTTCTGTAATTGCAAGATTGAATACAAGTATTATGGAAATATAAGATGGAATTAAGTTCAAGGCCAGTGCATTGACATGAACTTGTAGCTAGAATGATGAAAGTACATGATGTCAATTAGAAAACTTCAAATAGCATGTCTTACTAGGGCACAAAATGCATTATGAATAGAAAGAATTAGAAGTGATTAATACAGTTAAGCAAAGCATTGGTAAGATTTATGAATTATCACCGTAAAAGGAGGAGAGATTGTCGGAACCGTAGAAGGCTCTTCCAGGGGCCATTTGCCAACATTTGGTGTACGACAGCTAGGGAGCCTATATCATCAACAGAGGACCATCTATCATACAGTTGCATCCAGCAGTCTGCCTGACTGCATTGCTGAACAAGGGGACGGAGGAGTTCTACTAGTTGGTCACCATGCTTCTTCCCATAAAACATCGTGTGATTTGGATCCAACGTCAAAAGTGCCCGGACATCTCTGAGAGCCCCTTCAAAATCCTCCAATGCCATAGAAATCCAGGCCCGTAATTCAAGGCAATCAGGAGAGACCTTGAAACCAATAATTTTATTGAGTTCTGAGATGGCTGGTTCAAGTTTGTTCTCCTGCACCAACAAAACAGCCCGACACATGTATGGGAATGGAAGTGTTGGATCCAATTCAGTTGCTGTGTTCAAATCCATCAATTTTTCCTTCCCAGTACAAAACAAGGACCTCTCTTGATACATCCAACCAACTGGTGAATGATCAGATATCAGCGAGTTCATCATCTTGTATGCTGAATACTTGTGGCCACGATGGTATTTAGCCCTTGCAACACCCACCGACGAGTATATATGACCTGCTTCAACTGCTTCTTCAAACCAGTTCTGGGCATCTTTGTACTCTTTTCTTTCGAGCATAACAACACCTAAGAGGTGATAGGCAAGCTGTTTCTGCCAATCTTCGGTTGCACACTCTCCCAGTCTCTCCAAAAGCATCACAGTGTTGTTAGATTTCATCTCTTCCTCCATAGCAATCTGGCTCAGAAAATAATACAACAAAAATGAAGCATGGCCAACCGAAGCCAATCTCTCCCTACCCTCAGATCCACACAACAGTCGCATCACATAAGGATTGTTCATTGAAAATGGAAGCTCTCTCAAAAACACCTGTAAACAAGCTGCCACCAAAAGGTTTGCACCTTCCTCCAATCCATACTCAATTAGAATCACGGCACTCTCCATATCACAAACCAAGGATGCCAAATGAGCATCGCAAGCTGACTTCAATTCCTCACAGCAAAACCTGTTTGCCAAAGAAAGAAGCTCCAAAACAATCTTTGGATCAAACGTGCCCAATCTTTTCGTCTGGCTAAACACCATCGCCCCTCTCATTCCCTCTGCCGATATCCCATTCTGCGTAAAATTTATCTTCTCCCTCCTGGATTCCTTAAACTCCCCATACAACATTGCTCTAAAAGGTCTAGAAAGTGATGCCACATTATATCTTACACACCTAATTTCATCATCACCAATGCAAAATGACATATCACAATCATCATCACCACCACCACCCTCATCAGCATCAAAAGTCAAGTATTCTTCATCCCCCATCAAAACATCCTCCTCCGGCTGCCCTCTCAAACACACGCAGGAATCCTTCACTGAGTCGGGATCATATCCCGACATCAAACAGGCCCTAGGACATTCTAAATTTCTTCCACAGCAATCCATAGCCGACAAACCAATCAATTCATCCTCCCCCCTCTCAAACTTCAACCACGAAGCCAAAACAACCTTGGAATGCACATCCACAGCATGCTGCCTCGCACTCCTTAGACTATTCCGAAACAATTTCGGATCAGACAAACCCTTAAACACCGCACATTGCTCAAGAAATCTGTCTGATTTCTCCAGTTGCGAAGAATTCTCGACTTTTGTATAGACATCAGCTAATGATTCGACGAAATCCACAGATTTAAGACAAGGCTCAATCTTTGGCTCGATGAGATCAACGGTCGGAAGACCAGCTGGCAATAAACTTTCGACAGAGACATTTGTTCTTGTCGTTTGGTTATGGTTAGTCGGTGGATGGGAATTTCGACTCCATTTCGTCCGAATTGAATTAGCTCTTAGATCTTGTAGATGTTGTAAGAACTTCCCTCCAACTTTACCGCCATAACCACCGCCACCGGCTTCTCCGCCGGTTGGATTGAAAGCATAAACTTGAGTTACTTTACATCCTTCCGAGAGTTTTACGCTACGCATTGTTGTGAATATATTGTGTTGCATTTTTAAAAAAAATTCACCATAAAATTGCCAAGAATATCAAAAATAAATTAAGAAATAAAAGATGAGGGAATTTAAGAGCAAAATTGTATCTAGATTACCTCGTTTTAGCCTGCAAAACCACCGTATATACAGAAAATGGATGCCCAAAAAAACGTGAAAAAAGGAGAGACGATGGTAGATGCAGGCTAATGGGATTTGATTTTCCCAATTAAGTGGAATTAGAACCCAAAAAAATATTTGTGTAATTGAATTGGATTTTCTTTTTCTTTTTTGTGTTCTTCTATATGATACTATGATAGTGTTGGCGGCCTGCCAGATTTTGATGAGGTGGGGGAAACGGTCACTCTCTATTTTTTTATTTTTTATTTTTCTATTCAATGTGCAAACCTCTGTGTGTTTTATGTTGTTTACTAGTGCCACGTGTTTTTTGTTTTTTTTCTAATTTTGTACTTGTTTTTATCTTGACCCCGAGAATGGCAAGAAGAGAGTGGCCTTGTTTGGCTTGGTCTTTTCTTTTCTTTTTTTTGTCATCACCGTTGATTGTTGTATCCTCTAATTAATTTTAGAATGTGTTTGCGAGTGTCTTGTAGTTAATTTTAAAATATTATTTATTTTAAAATATATTAAAATAATATTTTTTTATTTTTAAAAAATTATTTTTAACATAGAATATTAAAATATCTGAAAATATCAAAAAAATATTAATTTAAAACAAAATAAATAAATAATTTTTAAATTTTTAAAAAAATATTTTTAAAATACAATGTAAATCATACCTTAAGCTATAGTGAGATTATTTACCATCTTAATACAGTTGAATCAAATCGATGAATTTTACTTCTAAAAAGCAATTCTATAAAGTATTGATATCTGAAAAAATAAAAAATAAAAATAAACCATTTAGTAAATTTAACTAGCCTGCTTCGTTTAATTCATCTTTTTTTTAAAATAATAGTTAATTTTTATTTTTTATTTATTTTTATAATATCTCAAAAATATTATCACAATGTATCTTTAAGTTTTTTTATTTTATATTTGATATAAATAAACTATGATATATTTATAAAAATAAAAATTATTTATTCTTAATAAGAAAAAATAACCTCCAAGATAAAATAAAAATAAAAATAAAAATGTATAAACTAAAAGGAAAATTTGAGATTAAGTATTTACATACTTATATTTTTTAGGAAAGAGATTAGTTTTTCATTTAGTATTTAATTAGTATTGTTAATTCTTTCTTAATTTATTGATTCATATATTTTTATGTTTACTGCATTAAGAGTAAACAACATTTTTATATTTTTCTATTTAAAAAATTATAATATAATAAAACACATTTATAATATTAATATATTCTTCTACTGCATTAAAAATTTACTTAAAATTATATACATTGCCTAGCCCGCATTATAAAGCTAGCCAAGGATTAAATTAAAAAAAAAATATTAAATAAATATAAATCAAAATATATGATCTCTCATCTAAATAGAGGTTTTTATTAATTATATAATGATAAATTTTGTTTAAGAAAAGCATTATTTAAATTCTATAAAAAATTATTTTTTGATTAT